>MDSY01007627.1_pt1 | contig 21982 bp, 20 predicted proteins | sample 811131 | NCBI WGS metagenome assembly MDSY01 (sample SAMN05326643, study PRJNA326480) | marine metagenome | isolation source: seawater | place: Atlantic Ocean: South West | collected 2010 | reverse complement strand
TGGAGCTAAGCTTTTAGATTTTGGTTGTGGTAGGGGCGAATTTCTTAACGGCTTCATCGATATGGGTGTTGAAGGTCATGGTGTTGACTTCACTGATGCAGCTACAAAATTTTGCCCTAATGCAGAAATAAAACAAGCTGACATTGAAAATGATGGTCTCCCATATCCGGATAATTATTTTGACGTTGTTTTTTCTAAATCTGTAATTGAACATTTTCACAATCCTGATATTTTAGTTAAAGAAATACATAGGTGTTTAAAACCAGGTGGTTTAGCAATTATATTGGCACCTTCCTGGGAGCATTGTTATAGAATATATTTCGAAGACTACACACACAGAACGCCATTTATGATGTCGTCTTTAAATGATATTCTTTTAATTCATGGTTTTAAGGATGTAGATGTAAGCTTTTTTAAACAGTTACCTATACTTTGGGGAAATCTTTATTGGATATTTAATCCCTTATCATTTATCACAAGACTTATAATGCCTAGATATCTTGGTAAGTATTTTAAATGGATTAGATTTTCAAAAGAAATTATGCTTTTATCAACTTCAAGGAAGCCAATAAATGATTAATTTGAGGCACGTGGGTCTTATAGTTAAGGATATTGATAAATCTTACGAATTGTATAGAGATATTTTAGGTTTCATCCCTAAAGTTGATCAAATTGAGAAAGGTGAGTTTTATGAACATCTTACTGGTTTAGTATCTGGGGTAGCTAGAACATCTAAGTGTTATTCTGAAGATGGAACCTGTATAGAGTTTATAGAGTATCAATCTCAATCCTCAGACAACCGTCATAAAGATTTGACTTCAGACGGCTTTAACCACATAGCTCTTAATGTAGATGATTTAGAATGTTTGTATACAAAGCTAGTCGATATAGGCCTTAAATTTATTAATGAACCTAAATTAAATCCAGAAAAAACAGCAAAGGTTGCTTTTTGTAAAGACTTTGAAGGCAATCTTCTTGAGTTAGTCCAAACAAGCTTTTAGATTATGAGCAAAACTAAAAATGAAAATATTTTTTCTGTAAAAGATAAAATTGTCATTGTTACCGGCTCTTCTCAGGGCAATGGATTCGCTATAGCAAGTGGGTTTATTGAAAATGGATCATATGTTTGTGGCATAGATATTAAAAAACCCAAAGTCTCATCATTAACAAAAAGTAATAAGTTTAATTTTTTTGAATGCGATCTATCAGATGATACAAGTATTTTAGACGTTGTTAAAAAAATTAAAAAAAAGTATAAAAAAATAGATGTTCTTGTAAATAATGCTGGAATTTCTTTACCGCTAAGAACTGGATTAAAACATTTTGATGATTGGGATATAACACATAGAGTTAATTTAAGAGCTCCCTTTTTTTTATCTTCTAATCTAATATCTGTAATTAAAAAAGGTGGCTCAATTATTAATATTACTAGCTTGGGTTCATTATTAGGTTTTCCTGATAATCCATCATACATATCATCCAAAGGTGGTTTAAAAATGCTTACAAAATCACTTGCAGTAGACTTTGGAAAAAGAGGGGTAAGAGTTAATAATATATTACCTGGATATATGAAGACTTCGATGACCAAGGGTAGTTACTTAAATAAAGCACTTAAACAAGAAAGAGACAATAGAATGATTATAAATAGATGGGGTAACTCTTCTGATTTAGTAGGCCCATGTATATTTCTAGCTTCTAGCTCTTCATCATACATAACTGGCTCAGATATAATAGTTGATGGTGGTTGGACCGCTAAAGGATTATAAACTTTTTAAAATAATATGGAGAAAAGATGTCAATTACAAAAAGGTTAGAAACAAGATTGTCTTTGATCAGCTCTTCGATGGAACTTATTGAAGAATCCGTAGAAGTTATTAGCTCTATCATTCAAAAAAGTATTTCTACTAACGGAAAGATTATGTTTTGCGGTAATGGGGGGAGTGCTGCTGAGAGTCAGCATATGGCAGCAGAATACTGTGCAACTTTAAATCATAAAAATTTTAGATCAGGAATCGCTGCATTATCCTTAACTGTAGACACATCATTTATTACTGCATGGTCAAATGATTTTGGATATCTTGAAGTTTTCTCCAGGCAGATAGAAACGCTAGGAAATGAAGGAGATACTTTGATATGCTACTCAACAAGTGGCACTAGTAAAAATATTATACAAGCTGCCTCAATGGCAAATTCTCTTGGTATAAAAGTAGTTCTTTTTACTGGTGAAAATAAAGATCTTGAAATCAGAGACTATTGTGATTATATATTTCATGTTCCATCTTTAAATACGGCATTTATTCAGGAAATGCATACTATTCTAGGTCATGAAGTTTGTTTAAGTGTTGAAAAGAAAATCCATATCCCATCATAAAAAATTACTTTAAAGTATAGTGAACTCAGCACTTTTTTTAGACAGAGACGGAGTAATAAACATAGATTATGGCTATGTTTATACAAAAGAGAAATTTATTTTTAATGATGGCATTTTTGAACTGGTAAATAATGCAAATTCTCAAGGTTATTTAGTAATTGTAATTACAAATCAAGCTGGAATTGCAAAAGGCCTTTATTCAGAATATGACTTTAATGTTTTAACTAAATGGATGGCAGAACAATTTATATTAAAAAACGGAAAAATAGATAAAACATATTTTTGTCCCTTCCATGTAGATGGAGTTATTGAGAAATATAAAAAAGATAGCTTGGATAGAAAACCTTCGCCAGGCATGATTTATAAAGCATTAAAGGAATTTAATATAGATCCCAGTAAATCCCTACTTGTTGGAGATAAACTATCTGATATAGAAGCAGGTATCTCATCAAATATAGGTAAAACAATATACTACGGAACAGACATATGCAGTATTGCTCATAGATCAGTTTCTAAACTTTCTGATATTAAAGAAGAATTAATTTTCTAAAATACATATACTCATTAAAATAGTGAAGTTAATTCTATTTATAACAGGAAAATCATATTAGATTTATTAGTTTTTAAAGGAAGCTTTGGAACTAGACTGAAGAATGTAATAATAAGCTTTACTAAGGACCATAATTTTTAAAAACTAAATCAAGCAAACCAAGCATGAACATTTTTACCATCCAAAAAGCCAGTACTATAAAGACAGCATTAGAGAAAATAGATTCCAATGGTGAGGGCATCATTTGTATAATTGATAATTCTAATAAAGTCATTAGTGTTGCAACGGATGGCGACATAAGAAGAAAATTATTAGAGGGAGTGACTTTAGATCAATCCATAGATTTGTGTGGAAATGAATCTTTTGTTTTTGCTTCAGATAAAGACTCAAGAGAGACTTTACTTAAGCTTCTTGATAATGGAGCCAAAGCAATTCCAATACTAGACAAAAATAATTTTTTTTTAAGATTAATCTGTAGAAATAACTTACCAATATTAGAAGAGCAGAAAAATTTTGCAAGATCTCGAGCACCTGTAAGGATAAGTTTTGGCGGTGGCGGTTCTGATTTAACACACTTCTTTTCTAAATCTAATGGAGCAGTTATTAACGCAACTATTTCTATTTACTCTCATGCATGTCTTAAAAAAAGGAATGATGAGAGGGTAATCATAAAATCTAGAGATCTTAATGAATCAATAGATGAAGATAATCTTGAATTAGCTTTAAAAAAAGAATCTAAATTAGATCTTATTCAGTCAGTTATTAAATTAATCAGTCCTAAACATGGTTTTGAGCTAGAAATATATTCAGATTTTCCTCCAAATTCTGGTCTTGGTGGTTCCTCAGCCATATCTGCAGCAGTCTTGGGGTGTTTTAATGAGTTTAGACAAGACCCTTGGGATACTTATGAACTTTCTGAATTAGCTTTTCAAGCTGAAAGGTTGAATTTGAATATTGCTGGAGGTTGGCAGGATCAATATGCTTGCACTTTTGGAGGCTTTAATTTTATAGAGTTTAATAAAGATAATAATATTATTCATCCATTAAGAATTCAGCGATCAACGAAACTAGAATTAGAGGAGAATCTTGTATTATGTGATACTGGTGTTTCTCATAACTCTGGCAATATTCATAGCGACCAAAAAGAAAATATGAAAAACCAAGACATAGATGACTTGGTAAAAAATAATGTAGATTTAACTTATAAAATTAAAAATCAATTATTAAAAGGAAAACTAAATGATTTTGGTAATTCTTTAGATAAAGCATGGGAGTCTAAAAGAAAATTTAGCTCAAAAATATCATCCCCCGAAATTGATTTCATTTACAATGCCGCTAAAGAAAATGGAGCTATAGGAGGTAAATTATTAGGTGCAGGAGGAGGAGGTTTTTTCTTGTTTTATATTACTCCTTTTAAACGCCAAAAACTAATCAAGAAACTTAAATCAATGAATCTTAATATTTTTAGATTTAATTTCGATGATTATGGTTTGCGAAGTTGGAAAACGAGAGAAGAGTTAGAATAACAGATAAAAAGGAATACTATGAAAATTGGAAATTATTCAATAAGCTCAAATAGAATATACGTAATAGCGGAAATTGGAAATAATCATAATGGTGATTTTAATAGAGCTTTAACTATGATAGATGAAGCTAAAGAAGCTGGGGCTGATTGTGTAAAATTCCAGATGAGGCATTTAGATAAGGTCTATAGAAAAAAGACTTTAATTAAAGATGGCGAGGATCTTGGAACAGAATATGTCATAGATTTATTAAACCGTTTTGAGCTATCTAAAGATCAGCATATAGAACTCTTTAAATATGCTAAAAGCAAAGATATAACTTATTTATGTACTCCATGGGACATTGATAGCGTCCATTTTTTAGATGAAATGGGTGTCGAGGCTTATAAGGTTGCATCGGCTGATTTGACTAATTTACCCTTAATAAAATCTTTGATAGATACTGGAAAGCCTTTAATACTTTCCACAGGCATGAGCACAGAGGCTGAAATAAATAAGACTGCAGCATTTCTTTCCAAAAACTCTGCAAATTTTATTTTATTACATTGCAATAGCACTTATCCAGCACCAGTTCATGACATAAATTTGAAATACATAAATAAGTTAAAAAAAATTCATGAGCATATTGGTTATTCTGGTCATGAAAGGGGAATTAATATATCTTTGGCCGCAGTAACTTTCAATATTTGCTTAATTGAAAGACACTTTACACAAGATAGGAATATGGAAGGTCCTGACCATGCAGCAAGCCTAACTAAATCTGAATTTTCATCAATGGTTGAAGGTATTAGAGAAATTGAAAGCGCATTAGGTGGTTCTGATAGAAAATTGTCCCAGGGTGAAATGATCAATAGAGAAAACTTGGCGAAAAGCCTAGTTGCCTCAAGAAAAATAAAAACTGGAGAAATCATAAAAGAAGAAGATATAAAAGTTCGAAGTCCAGGACAGGGTCTCTCGCCTCAATATTTTGAGGATTTAGTTGGTCAAGAAATTCTCCATGACATGGAAGAGGAGGACTTCTTTTTTCAAAGTGATTTAGATAGTATTAGAGTTGAGCCAAAGCAATACTCTTTTTCTCGTCCATGGGGTGTTCCTGTTAGATATCATGATTTTAAAGAATATGATAATAAGATCAATCCTGATTTATATGAATTCCACCTTTCATATTCTGATATGGAATTAGATATTTCTAAATTTTTAGATGGACCATACGAAAATGATTTTGTTGTTCACGCACCAGAACTATTTGAAGGAAGTATGTTGTTGGACTTAGCTACACCTGACGATGAATATAGAAATCAATCAATTAAGTACATGCAAAAAGTTATTGATATTACTAAGGAACTTAAGGATTATTTTCCAAAAACAAAAAGACCTATGATTGTCACCAACATTGGTGGTTTTTCAATGGATAAAAACTTTAATGATGCAGAGGTCATCCAGGGATATAGAATATTCAAAGATAGTCTTAAAAAACTTAATGTTGATGGTGTTGAGATTATTCCTCAAACCATGGCTCCTTTCCCATGGCATTTTGGAGGGCAAAGATATCAAAATTTATTTGTTCATTCTGATGAAATTATACATTGGTGTAAAGAGCTGGGTTTGAGAATGTGTTTTGATTTGTCCCATTCTTCTCTTACATGCAATCATTTTGGTTATAATTTTTATGAATTCTGTGAAAAAGTGGCTCCATATAGCTCACATCTTCACTTGGGAGATGCAAGCGGTGTAAATGGAGAGGGTCTTCAAATAGGAGAAGGGGATATAGATTTTAATAGACTAGGAAAGATACTTAAAAAATCTTGCCCAAATGCATTTTTCATTCCTGAAATTTGGCAAGGTCATAAAAATGGTGGTGAGGGTTTCTGGATAGCACTAGATAAGCTAGAGCAAATAATATAAATTGTTTATTATAAGGAGTTAGTAAATGGGTAAAATATTTGACGTTTTAGAGTCATTAAACCTTGCCTCTAAAGATACATCTGAAACCTTTTCGGAATCAACTAGAGATATTAAAAATTTAAAAGTTTATAAAGATCGCTCTTCAGAAGTAATTTATATCGATGATTTTTTTGTTGGCGATCATGTTTATAACGAAGGAGCGTATAGAGAAACTGAGTCTACAGCATTGACTGCTTCTTATGAAGATATTGCTGATGGCAAAAGAAGGGCTGCTGATTTTATTGACTTATATTCTAACAAGGTTATTTGTGATTTTGGTTGTGGAGAGGGCACCTTTTTATTAAATACTATTAAAAGCACTAAAAAATCTTATGGAGTAGAAATACAAGAAAATTGTATAAAAAAACTTAATAGAAATAATATTGATTGCTCTAATAATATTGGTAATTTAAAAGATAATAGTCTCGATTCTTGTTTTATGTTTCATGTCTTAGAGCATCTTGAAGATCCTACATATCATCTAAAATCAATTAAATCTAAATTAGTTTCAGGAGGAAAAATTATTATAGAAGTTCCTCATGCTAGAGATTTCTTAATAAAAAATCTTAATATTCAAGAGTTCATAGATTTCACTTTATGGTCTCAGCACTTAATACTTCATACAAGACATTCATTAGAAGCTTTTTTAATTGCAGCTGGATATAAAAATATAAAAATACATGGTGTTCAAAGATTTTCAATCGCAAATCATATTCAATGGGCCAAAGACAAAAAACCTGGTGGCCATAGAGGTGATTTAGCTGTCTTAGAGATGCCAGATTTAGTTAAAGCTTACCAAGAGGCATTAAATTTAATTGATGCTACCGATACTCTTATAGCAATTGCTGAAAAATAATAAAAAGGTCTATTCTTTTAATCTATAAACTATCTATTCGTATTCGTACTTCTAGTAATTATTAATTTTTTTGCATATATTTATTTTTGGTTTTTAATATCGTTTACAGAGAAGCTGTTAGATGTAAATTTTTGGAAGAAATCTTCTACAAATATGCAATAGAAATAAACATTAAAAAAGAAGACAAAAATTTAGAAAAAAAGTAACCTTTAGATAGGTATAATATATAATGCAGAACCTATACATTTAGCCCGAGTGGTGGAATTGGTAGACACAAGGGACTTAAAATCCCTCGATAGAAATATCGTGCCGGTTCAAGTCCGGCCTCGGGTACCATATATGTTTGAACAACATCATAATTATGAAGTTCTAGGTAATAGTTACTTACCCTGATTTAAAATTATTTAATAAATAGGGAGTAATATTATCTTTAGCTCTTTCAATAAAAATAAATGAAATATTCTGTTTTGATGTTATCGATATGAAATCAAAAAACAACTTTGATGAGAATAACTATATAATTATTACTTATGGAAAATAACGACAATACTAATACCCTTTATAACAAAGAGGATGAAATAGATTTTAGAGAGCTCTTTGATATTCTTTGGAAAGGCAAATGGCTTATACTAACTGTAACTAGTTTTTTTTCAATCGCTGCTGTTATTTATAGTCTTGCCTTGCCTAATATTTATCAATCTTCAGCAATTTTGAATCCAGTAAAAGCTAAAAGTGGAGCTAGTCAAGCTCTCGGAGGTCTTGGTGGGATGGCAGGTCTTGCTGGTATTAATATATCACCCCAGTCTGGCGATAGTAACTCAGTGCAAGCTATAAAAAAATTGAGCACTCTTAGTTTTTTTGAAAATAATATATTACCAAATATTTTTCTTCCTAATCTCTTGGCAGTTGAGTCATGGGACCCAGCGTCAAATAATATTGTTTATAAAAAAGATATCTATGACGAGGTTAAACAATCTTGGGTAAGAGATGTGGAATATCCTCAAGATCAAACTCCAAGTGCTCAAGAAGCCTTTGCAGTTTTTAGATATGAACATATAACAGTCTCAACAGATAAAGATACAGGCTTTGTTGTACTTTCTGTAAAACACCAATCGCCATTTATTGCAAAGGCATGGACAGATTTGATAGTAAAGCAGTTAAATAATTTCTTTAGAACAAAAGATAAGTCAGAAGCAGAAGCAGCTGTTACTTTTCTAAGCACCCAGATAGCGCAAACAAATTTTGCTGAAATCAAACAAGTTATTGCTCAGTTGCTGCAACAAAAAACTCAACAACTTACTTTAATAGAGGTAAGTAATTTTTACGTTTTTGAGTACCTTGACCCTCCAGCAGTCATGGAGAGAAAATCAGAGCCCCAACGATCAATTATTTCTATATTTGGTATGTTCCTTGGTGGATGTTTGAGTATTCTTATTATTGTATTTAGGCACTATGCATTCAATAAGAAATCATTTTAGTAATTGAATTATTTAACTTTAGAACTTTTATTTAACTTTATAAAAATATGAAAAAGAAAGCATTAATTACAGGTATTACTGGACAAGACGGATCTTATTTAGCTGAATTTTTATTGAAAAAAGGATACGAAGTGCATGGTATCAAACGCCGAGCATCATCAATCAACACTCAGCGAGTTGATCATTTATATCAAGATCCTCACCAAAATAATATAAATTTTTTTCTTCATTATGGGGATTTAACTGATTCATTGAATTTAACTCGTATTCTGCAAGAAATCCAACCGGATGAAGTTTATAACCTTGGAGCTCAGTCACATGTTGCAGTTTCATTTGAATCACCAGAATACACTACTCAAGTTGATGCCATTGGTAACTTACGATTGCTTGAAGCGATTCGCCTACTAAATCTAGAAAAAAAAACCCGTTATTATCAAGCCTCAACATCTGAATTATATGGATTAGTTCAAGAAACCCCCCAGAAAGAAACAACACCTTTTTATCCTAGGTCTCCTTATGCAGTAGCTAAGCTTCATGCGTATTGGACAACTGTGAATTATCGCGAAGCCTATGGAATGTACGCTTGTAATGGCATCTTGTTTAACCATGAATCACCGAGACGAGGAGAGACCTTTGTTACTCGTAAAGTTACACGCGGCCTGGCTAACATCAACCAAGGTCTTGAATCATGTCTTTTTATGGGAAATCTTAATGCGCTTCGCGATTGGGGGCATGCGAAGGATTACGTTGAAATGCAATGGCTAATGTTACAACAAGATGAACCAGATGATTTTGTTATAGCCACGGGTGTCCAATATTCTGTCCGTGATTTTATTAATATTGCTTGGAGTTTTTTTGGGAAGACAATCCGATGGGAAGGTAAAGATATGGATGAAAAAGGATACGATGAAGATTCAGGAAAATTAATTGTTCAAGTCGATCCTCGTTACTTCCGTCCAACAGAAGTAGAAACTCTATTAGGAGACCCATCAAAAGCTAAAGAAAAGCTAGGATGGGAACCAAAAATTACCCTTGAAGATATGGTGAAAGAAATGATGGAAAATGATGTAAATATTGCTAAGCACAAATCGATAGTCGAAGAGCAAGTCCATGAAGTTTAGAGCTTAAAAGACTAACTAATCTATCAATGGATTTTAATGACAAAATATACATTGCAGGCCATAAAGGTATGGTTGGCTCAGCAATTGTTAGATTGCTAGCATCCAGAGGTTTTACTAACCTTTTAATGCGTTCGCACACAGAACTAGATCTTACCAATCAAGCGAAAGTACAATTTTTCTTTCAACAGGAAAAACCTGATTACGTCATTCTTGCAGCTGCTAAAGTTGGAGGCATTCATGCGAACAACGAATATCCTGCAGAATTTATTTATAAAAATATTATGATAGAGGCGAATATTATTAACTCTGCCTATGAGAACAAAGTTAAGCGCTTACTTTTTTTGGGCAGTACTTGTATTTATCCAAGAGCAGCAGAACAGCCAATGAAAGAGGGCGCACTTCTTACCGGCACTCTTGAGCCAACTAATGAGCCATATGCTATAGCAAAAATTTCAGGGATCAAACTTTGTGAATCTTATAATCGTCAATATGGGTCAGATTTTCGTTCGGTAATGCCAACTAACCTATATGGAACAAATGATAATTTTCATCCTAAAAATTCTCATGTAATACCTGGATTAATGCATCGTTTTCATCAAGCCAAAATCAATAATACATCTGATCTAATGGTTTGGGGTTCAGGAAAGGCAATGCGAGAATTTTTGTATGTTGATGATATGGCGGAAGCCTCACTCTTTGTATTAGAGCTTGATAAAACAATTTACCAGACCAATACCGAGCCAATGCTTTCTCATATAAATGTCGGTACAGGTATTGATGTAAATATTAAAGACCTAGCAGAAATTATGAAAAAGGTAGTTGGTTTTAATGGCACTATCTCCTTTGATCCTTCAAAACCAGATGGAGCACCAAGAAAGCTCATCGATGTGTCTCGTTTATCTAATATGGGATGGAAGCACAAGGTGAACCTTAAAGATGGACTTGATAAAACTTATAAATGGTATTTAAAAAATGTTTCAACCATTTAAATAACTTTTTATATTTTTCCTAAAGACTATTGAGCTTATCATGCTAACGTTTTATGCGGTAATTTTTATGCTTACAGTATGGAAGTTATCTTTGTTTACAAGTGCTATAGCTGCCTCAAAGATCTAAAAACAGTTAGATTTTGTACCAATAGGAATATTTAATACAAGCTTTAAAAATGATTGAACATTACTTTAATAATCAAAAATGGCTTAAAATAGTTTAAAAATTAAAGGTAAATTTTTATATGAAAGGAATAATACTAGCAGGTGGAACCGGTTCAAGGCTTCATCCAATAACGAAAACAATCTCTAAACACCTGCTACCAATTTATGATAAACCCATGATCTATTATCCAATTACTTCATTGATGCTAGCTGGTATTAAAGACATTCTAATCATTTCTACCGAAGAGGATACGCCTAGATACAAACACTTGTTATCAGATTTCCCAGAATTAGGGGTGAATATTGAATTTAAAGTGCAAAAAAGACCTGAAGGTATAGCCCAAGCTTTTTTAATTGGTGAGGATTTTATTGGTAAGGACAGGTGTGCATTAATCTTGGGCGATAATTTATTTTTTGGTCATGAACTAACTTCATTAATGCATAGTGCTGCAAATTACAAAGAAGGAGCTACAGTTTTTGCTTACAGAGTAAATGATCCATCTAGGTATGGAGTGGTGGAGTTTGATAGTAATGGTAAAGCCTTATCAATAATAGAAAAACCAAAAGTGCCTAAATCTAATTATGCTATTACTGGTCTTTATTTCTATGATAACAATGTAGCTAAAGTTGCAAAAAAAATTACTCCATCTGAAAGAGGTGAGCTAGAGATTACTGATGTAAACAAATATTATTTGGATAGTAATAAACTAAATGTAGAGATAATGGGAAGAGGAATGGCGTGGCTAGATACCGGAACACCTGATTCTTTATTAGAAGCCTCTCAATTTGTGCAAACTCTAGAAAAAAGACAGGGTTTAAAAATTGCATGTCCTGAAGAGATAGCTTGGAGAAATGGCTGGATTAATTCTGAAAAACTTAAGCTTATAGGTAAAAACTATCACAATAGTTACGGAGATTATCTACTAGGTCTTTTAAATACAAAAGTTTTTTGAAAATGAACATTAAAGAAACTAATATATCTGGCGCACTTATAATAGAGCCAAATGTTTTTAAAGATGACAGAGGCTGGTTCATGGAAGCATGGAACTTGCATTCATTCCATGAGCGATGTGGAATGAATTTAAAGTTTGTTCAAGAAAACCACTCTTATTCTAAAAAAGGTGTTCTAAGAGGCCTTCATTATCAATATAACAAACCACAAGGAAAACTTGTTAGAGTTTCGCATGGAAAAGTTTTGGATGTAATAGTTGATCTAAGAAAATCGTCAGAATCTTTTGGACAGCATTTTACAGTTGAATTAAGTTCAATAAACTATAAACAACTTTGGATTCCTCCAGGACTAGCCCATGGTTTTTTTGTACTTAGCGAGTCAGCAGAGTTCATATATCAAACTACTTGTTATTATGATCCTAAAGACGAATATACATTGTTGTGGAATGATCCAGATCTTGGCATTGACTGGCAATTAAATGGAATATCCCCAGTTGTTTCATTAAAAGATTCACACGGAAGCTTATTCAAAGAGGAGCATTATTATGATTAATATCTTTCAACCATCTCTAGGAAAAGATGAATTAGCCGAAATTGAAAAAGTTTTTAAATCTAACTGGATTGGAAGAGGAGATTATGTTGCAGAATTTGAAAATTTATTTGCTAAAAACTTAAATGAAGACCATAAAAATTTCTATGCTCTCTCATGTTGTACGGAGGGTCTTTTTCTTGCAGCAAAAGTTTTCAATTTCAAGAAAGGAGATGAAATTATTGTTCCATCAGTTAGCTTTATCGCTGCAGCAAGTGCAGTTGTGCAGTCTGGTGCCAAACTTATCATTTGTGATGTTGACAAAAATTCTCTTAATGCAACTTCAGATACAATAAAAGAAAAAATTACACCAAATACCAAAGCTGTAATTCTAAATCATTATGGAGGCCATCCTTGTGATATGGATCCTATTATGGAACTTGCCAGAGAAAAAAATTTCTTTGTAATTGAGGATTCTGCTTGTGCTGTTCAAAGTTTCTATAAAGGAAAGGCATGTGGAACAATTGGCGATATGGGTATCTGGTCTTTTGACGCAATGAAAGCAATTGTTACAGGTGATGGAGGTATGATTTATTGTAAATCAGATGAGCACTTAGATATTATCAAGGAGGAGTGCTATCTAGGCCTTCCAGCAAGAGCAACAAGCGGCCTTGACAATGCTAATAATAAGTCAGATATATGGTGGGAAGTTCAAATAAATAGACCTGGAAGAAGGGCAATAATGAATAATATCTCAGGTGCACTTGGAGTTGCTCAAATGCGACGTTTGAAAGATTTTATATCTAGAAGAAAAGAGATATATAATATGTATGATGAGTCACTATCCAATCTTGATTGGCTCTCAACTCCACCTAAACTAAATGAAGATTGTACTAATTCGTATTATTTTTATTGGATTCAAACTGAAAAAAGAAATGAGTTAGCCAATTACTTAAAAAGTAATGGTGTTTATACAACTTATAGATACTGGCCAATCAATCAAGTAAATTACTTTAATACAGATAACAATCTTCACCTACCAAATACAGACTTTGCAGCATCGAAAACTTTAAACATTCCGCTTCATACGAGCCTTACTGATTCTGAGGTAAAAAAAATTATTAGGTTAATAATTGAATTTTAGGCGAGTAATGCGAAGTAAAAGCAATGTTTAAAGGAGTAAACCACATTACTAATATTGAAAATATTACTAATTGACTATTATAAATAATGTTTAAAAATAAAATTATTTCATCAATAATTCAAGCCTCTCCTTTTACTGCTTTTACCCTGTTATTTAAAGCAATTAGACCATTAGTATTTCTAACAATTGCATTACCAGTGATTGGTTCAGAGAATTTTGGTAATTATGTTACCTATATAGCTACTTTTTTATTCATATTTGTATTTTCAGATTTAGGCTTTGGATATCGATTTAGAGCACGTGGACCTATAGATCCATTAAGCAAAAAAACACTCAACCTTCACAACAAGCAATATTCAATACATCTAATATTTACTTTATTGCTATCTTTAATATTATTTTCTTATTTTTTACTTACAAGCTCATTGTTCGGAGCAATATCATCAGTCAGCTACCTAATATCTCAATTTCTATTCTATCAAATTCATAACTATTACCGCTATACAAGTGAATTTACAATGATGAACATTGCTGACATCACATCAATTTTATTTCAAACTTTATTTGTTTTTGTTGGATGCGAGAATGGATTAATAGAAGATAGCTTTGATCTAATTATGTATTCCAGCATAGGGTTTATGTTACCTTCCCTTTTTTTTATATTTTATAAAAGAAAATCTAATTGGTTTATTTTTAACATAAGCTTAATTTCATTTATAAAAATTGAATTTAAGGGTGCTGTTGATATTAAAGCTAAGCAAATTTTAGATATTGTACCCTTAACAGCAGATAGGATTATTATAAATTTTATTCTTGGACCCGCTGCTGTTGTTATGTTTTATGCATCGATGACAGTAAGCAATATAGTTAGTATTATAACCAAGCTATTAGGCCAATTAACATCTCAGCATCTTCGAATTTCAGAAAAAAGAGAATCTTTAGACGAGATTCGCTCATCTCTAAAAATTCTAGAGCGCTCTATAATATTCCTAATCTTAATTTTCTTAGTTCTTATCTTTTTCTTACAAGGCATCTTTATTAAGCTTCTAGATATCTCTATAGGTTTAGAGAATATAGATTTAACTGTGCTATTAATTCTATTTTTGAATGCTTTCCCTATGATGATAAGACAAGTATATAATGATTTTTGCATAGCAAATGAATTTACTAGTAATAATAGAATTGACTCAACTATATATCTATTATCTTTTTTTGGGCTAGTTGGTACTATATTCTTATTAGATGACTTTATGATTTGGCATGTAGCAATTGCTCATCTAATTTCAAATATTTTCTGTTTTATGTATATGAGATACACTATTGCTAAAAAATTAACTTATTTTTCAGGTGAGTTAAGCTAATGAAAATCATATATTTAATAATTATTAAACTGCTTAATAAAATTTATGCTAGATTAAAATGGTTGATCTGGAAACCTTCTGATATCTTGATTCAAAGAAGTTGTAGTGAGCAAATATGACAGCAAAATTATCTATCTTAATTCCAGCATATAATAGGCCTGAGCATCTTGATGCTTTACTTTTTTCGCTTGTTTCTCAAAAAAATAAAGATCTTGAAATCATAGTTTCTGATGATTGCTCACCAAAAAAAAATGAGATTAACCTTGTCATAGATAAGTTTAAAAATTCAATAGATAACTTCATCTATTATACTCAAGAAACAAATCTAGGTGAGGTTGGCAATAAGAATTTTTTATATAAAAAAGCATCTGGTAAATTTCTTTTGTATATAGGTGATGATGATCTTTTTGAGAATGATGCTATAAAATACTTATTAGAACTTATAAATAACAATCATGATAATGATGTCTTTATTCTTGGACATACTCAAGAAGATGATCAAGGAAGGTTTAGTAAAAATAGAAGCTCTTTTTTTTCATACACAATTTCTGGGAAATCTCTTATAAATTTTGGAGCAATTAACTATGACTGGTTTCCATTTCATTTTGGCCATCCAGCTAGTTATATATTTCGTAACTCTTTTGATAATAAGATTATATTCAATAATGATGTAGGTTTTGCTGAAGATTTAGCTCACCTTTCTCACTTCTTGTTGAGTAATAAATTATTTTATTTTACTAATAAGCGTTTTTTTAAATGGCGAAAAGACATAACCCGAAATCAAACAAATCAAAGTAATGACGATAAGTTGCATATAGAATCGAGATTTTTGCTTTTGAACTACATTAATTCAATATCAAATAATTACCCTCAAATAAATCTTAAATTGAAAGAACGAAGATTTCTTTTTTGCATATACAAGGAACGAAAAGGTCGTTATTTTATTAGGCTTATCAATATAGTAGAAATATTGATCAACTACCTTCAAATTTGTCTATATTGCCTTTGTTATCTGCCAAAAAAAATATGGAAGAAAAAATCTCGTAATTAATTTCAAATAAAAATTACCTTAGTCATATTCATGAAATTAAAGATATACCTTTTTTATTTGTTGATGTTTACGGCTCCATTTTTATATATCCATATTTTTTAAATATGAAATTTTGATTAAATATTTAAAACCTAAATTAAAATATATATATATAATAAAATGAAGTTCTAGATTGTGTTCTCCAAATGTCAAGTTAAAATGAGACTGTTATCTAACTTTGAATAAACTTAATTGAGGTAGTTTTGAGCATTATTATATTTACGACCCCTAAACCCTTGAAAGGTGACTTTAAGATAGATCAGTATAATGCCGTGATATCTTGCAAAAGTATTCAATCTATAAAGTCAATTTGAATTGGATCAAAGCATGAATAAAAAAATACTTATAACAGGCGGTGCTGGTTTTATAGGCTCAGCCCTAATTCGCCATATAATTAATACAACTGACCATAGTATTGTTAATGTGGATAAGCTTACTTATGCAGGTAATTTAGAATCATTATCATGTGTTGAAAAAAATTCAAGATATGTCTTTGAGCAATTGGATATATGTGATGCAAATAAGATTAAGAATGTTTTTGTTAAGCATAATCCTGATATCGTAATGCATTTAGCAGCAGAATCGCATGTTGATAGATCTATTGATGGCCCCGGTGAATTTATTCAAACTAATATCATTGGTACATATGTGTTGCTTGAGGAAGCTAGAATTTATTGGCTAAATTTAGAAGATTCTAAAAGAGACAGCTTTAGATTCCATCATATTTCTACAGACGAGGTTTATGGTGATTTAAATAAAAATGATAATCCATTTACAGAAGATACACCATATGCTCCAAGCTCACCTTATTCAGCATCTAAGGCAAGTTCAGATCATTTAGTTCGTGCTTGGCAAAGGACTTTTAATTTCCCAGCAATAGTAACTAATTGTTCTAATAATTACGGCCCTTTTCAACATCCAGAAAAACTTATTCCATTGATCATAAGCAACGCATTAGAAGGTAAAAATATACCAATATACGGTAATGGAAGACAGATACGTGATTGGTTGTATGTTGAAGATCATGCAAAAGGATTGCTTCAAGTGGCACTTAACGCGAAGGTTGGAAAAACATATAATATCGGTGGTTACAATGAACTAGAAAACATTAAAGTAGTTAGATTGGTATGCAGTATCCTTGATGATTTAGTGCCAAGTAAGCTTGATGGGATCTTCAAATATGAGCAACTTATTGAATATGTTGATGATAGGGCTGGCCACGATTTAAGATATGCTATTGATTGTACAAAGATAGCTAAAGAGCTTAACTGGAAGCCTGAAGAAACGTTTGCTTCAGGTATAGAAAAGACTGTAAGGTGGTATATAGAAAATACTATTTGGTGCAATCGATTTAAGAATTCTAGTTATCATATTAAGAACAAGGAGAAATAATTCCTGAAAGGTAATATTTAGTATGTCAAGAAACCATTCAAGCCGAGCTTTAAATTGTTAATCCTCTTCACTACAAAGCCTTTTGGTTATTGAACTATGTTAAGAAATCAAGAATCTGCTCAGCTATCCACCTATTTTATAGTATTAATTTCAATGTTATTTGCTCTATTTGTTGGTTCTGGTTTATACGGATATGGTAATGATTTTTATGAGGCTTATCAAACTCATAACTCTACCTGGGGAGGAACATTCGATCGACTTGGTTGGATTCTTTCAACTCTTTCTATTAATGGAGTTCATATAGGAGTCCACATTGTAACTTTCTTACTCTCATTATCTGCAGGATTTCTTATAAGAGAACATTTAAAATTTAAAGATAGCTATTCTTTATTTTTTTTTATATCGCTTTATTTGATTGCTATACATACTTGGCCAATAATTATGTCTACAAGTAATGCAATGAGACAGGGATTGGCTATGTCTTTTATATTTATGGCCTTGATTGCTAGTTCACGTAAAAACTACTATTGGATGATGCTTCTCTCTCTCTTAGCTATCTTTATGCACAAGACTGGCTTGATTTTTTTAATGATTGTTGTTTTTTCAGTCATTATGAATAATCTAACCACCAACTTTTCACACACTAAAAAAGTTACTATAAATTTTTTGGTTGGAGTGTTTCTGCTAATTGCCTCTAATTTTTCTCTTGGCTTAATTGGTTTTGCTTTTTCTGGTGAATCTTCTAGAATAATTGGGGGTGACTTTAGGTGGGCTTTTGTATCTATTAGTTTTATTTATGTGGCATCATCTATCTTTAATAAAAATATCTTAAGTAACTCATTTAATTTAAGTTTATATTATTTTAGTTTTATCTCACTGTCATTCATGATGACCGGCCTAAATTGGCAATACGAAAGAATGGGGATGATGATGATTATCCCTTATATTCTGTCATTTGGAATTTTGCTTAATAGACCATCTTATAAAATTTATCTAATTTTATCTTTTTTGGGATTATTATGGGCAACAATTTTTATGGGTATGTACGCTTCATTAAAATAGTAGATTTCAAATTTAATTTTTCACTACTTTAAAAAAGGACTTTAAATGATTTATATAATAGTGCCAACTTTTGCTAGGGTCGAGGAAACCAACAAACTATTAAGTTCAATGCAAAATAGAATCAAAAAAGAATATTTAGTATTGATAATAGATGATCATCCACAAAAAGTTACATTTAATGCTATCAAGAATAATAATAGAGTGGAGGTACTGCTATCTGAAAAAGAACTTTGGTGGGTTGGTAGTGTCAATTTAGGGATTAAGTTTTTATTTGATAAATATAATCTCCAAGATGAAGATATCGTAGTTTTTGCAAATAATGATGTGCAGATAGATGAAGGCTGTTTTGACATTCTTGAACAAGAAATGCAAAAGAACAAAAATCAAATAGTTCACCCTCGAACCTTTGATCAAGATGAAGTTGAAGTATCAAGTGGAGCAAAGATACTTACCTTTTTTCCTTACATTACTAGGCACCCAAAAGATTTTAAAAAAGATAAAGAAATTATAGATATGGGCACTGCTAGATTTCTAATGATGAGTGGAAGTGTTCTTAATAAAGTAGGATATATAAATCAAGATTTAGTTCAATATGGTGGCGATAATGATTTCACTTTAAGCGCTAAGCGATTTCATGATATTGATACATATATAATAAGAGATGCTATATGTAGATTAGATGACACTCAAACGGGGATCAAAAATCATAATATTCCATCCCTAAAAGAGCTATATAGAAGTTTTTTCTCTATAAAATCACCGAATAATATTAAATATAGGTATATATTTTTTAAAAATTTTTTTGGAAAGATAGGGGCATTCTTTATAACTGGAAGTTTATCTTTAAACACTGTCGTAAAATTTATGATTAGAAAAATATAAATATATAAACTATAAAATTAGTAAATAACTTTTGATAATTAAGAGATATAGCATCTTTTAAATTAACTTGATTTTAAAAAGCAATTAATTTCATTTATATCTCCCTAACTGTATTTTTATACAATTTCCCTATAAACTTAAAAAAATTTTAAAGAGCCTGATTAAATGAATTTAAATAATAAAAAAATATCTATAATTGGTCTAGGCTATGTTGGATTGCCTTTAGCAGTTGCTTTCGCAGAAAAATTTCAGGTAGTTGGCTATGATATCAATGAATTGCGCATTCAAGATCTCAAAGCTGGAAATGATAAAACGCTTGAAGTTGATGATGTTTTATTAGAATCTGTTAAATCAAATATTGCTTATACATCTAATATAGAAGATATAAAGGATTGTAATATTTACATTGTTACGGTGCCAACACCCATTGATAAAGATAACCGTCCAGACTTAAATCCATTACTGCAATCATCCATTACTGTTGGTAATGTCTTGAAAAAAGAAGATATTGTTATTTATGAATCTACTGTTTATCCAGGGGTTACCAGGGATATTTGCGTACCTCAATTAGAAAAATCTTCAGGTTTAATTTTTAATAAAGATTTTTTCTGCGGTTATTCTCCAGAAAGAATTAATCCTGGTGATAAAGAGCGCACAGTTACGAATATATTGAAAGTCACTTCCGGATCAACCCCGGAAGTAGCTAAAGAGATTGATCAACTTTACAAGGAAATTGTTATTGCAGGTACACATTTAGCTTCCAGTATAGAAATTGCAGAAGCCTCTAAGGTTATTGAGAACACTCAGCGAGATGTAAACATTGCTTTAATTAATGAATTAGCACTTATATTTGATCAGATGAATATTGATACCAATGAAGTTATAGAAGCAGCTGCTACTAAATGGAATTTTATCAAATTATCTCCGGGTTTAGTTGGAGGCCACTGTATTGGTGTTGATCCATATTATCTAAGTTACAAAGCAAAAGAAATGGGATATAAACCAGATTTAATATTAGCTGCTAGACAGATTAATAGTGGCATGGGTAAATACGTTGCTGATAAAACTATTAAAGAGATCATAAAAGCAGGAAAGCTTATAAAGGATTCAGAGATATTAATCCTGGGTTTGGCTTTTAAAGAGAATTGTCCTGATACAAGAAATACTAGAGTGACTGATATTATTTCAGAACTTAAAGATTTTGGTGCCAACGTTGATGTTTATGACCCCTGGGTAGATACAAATCATAATAATCAAAAGTATCCTTTGGTTTCTGATCCATTAAAATCTAAAAAGAAATATGATGCTATAGTTGTAGCTGTTAGCCATAAACAATTTAAAAAGTATTCTATGGATGATTATTCAGGTTTACTAACTAGCACTAACGTAATCATAGATGTTAAAAATATTGTTAAAGAACCAACCTGGAGATTATAAATTTTTAATCATTCTATAAATATTTTTTATGACTATATTATGCTTCTGTCATGAAAATAATATACCTTCATCAGTACTTTAAATTACCAAGGGAGTCTGGTGGAACACGTTCATTCGATCTCGCATGTGGTTTCTTAGGCCTAGGCCATGAAGTTGAAATGATCACTTCTTCATCTGATACAAAATTCAAAACTAAAAAGCGATGGTCGAGAATAAAAGAGGATGGTTTGATAATACATTATATGTACATGCCTTATTCAAATAATATGAACTATTTCGAACGCATAATGGCATTCCTGAAATTTCTCTGTTTCTCAACTTTTAAATTACTTTCGCTTAAAGGAGACTTGATATTAGCAACATCTACGCCACTTACAATTGGAATTCCTGCACTAATAAAAAAATGGACCCATAAAACACCATATATATTTGAAGCTCGAGATATTTGGCCTGAAGCAGTAATAGCCGTTGGTGCAATAAGAAATAAAATTTTACAGAAGATTTTATATTTTTTAGAGTATGTAATTTATAAAAATGCTGAAGCAATTATCCCACTTTCAATCGATATGAAGAATTCAATTAATTCTCGTTATCCAAAATTAGCTTCGAAGCCGATTGAAGTTATTGAAAATATTTCTGAGATAGAGCGTTTTCAGAAAGGGTATAACAAAGACCTTTATATCATTAAAGAAAAAATTGGTTTTCAACCAAAATTTATAATTCTTTATGCTGGTACTTTTGGGCGAGTAAATGGATTAGATTATGTAATTGATTTTGCGCATAATCTTCAGAAAATTGATTCTGAAATTGTATTTGTTTTAGTTGGTGATGGACTCCAAAAGCAGGATGTTATAAATAGAGCATCTGACAAGGGAGTTATAGATAAAAATGTTTTTTTTCTTGACTCTGTTTCAAAATCTGAATTACCTCAATTATATTTTGAATGCGATATTGGTAGTTCATTTGTTGTAAATATTAAAGAGCTATGGGCAAATTCAGCTAATAAATTTTTTGATACTCTCGCAGCAGGCAAGCCAGTTCTTATTAATTATGGCGGATGGCAAAAAGATAAGATTAATAAAGAAAATATTGGTTATGTATTGCCACAAGTCTTCAAAGAAGAAGATGTACAAAAAT
>MDSY01006705.1_pt1 | contig 21989 bp, 12 predicted proteins | sample 811131 | NCBI WGS metagenome assembly MDSY01 (sample SAMN05326643, study PRJNA326480) | marine metagenome | isolation source: seawater | place: Atlantic Ocean: South West | collected 2010 | reverse complement strand
GAGATTGCACGACGCGTGTGCCTCGCGTTTGGCCAGATGGTGTGCGGCTTTGATTTACTGAGAACGAAAGGCCGGTCCTACGTCTGCGACGTCAACGGGTGGAGCTTCGTGAAGAACTCCACAAAGTATTTCGACGACGCCAGTCTTTGTTTGCGCGCGATGATTCTTCGAGCGGTGGCTCCTGACCACAAGCGCACGGAGGAAGCGGCGCAAGAAGCGCAAGAGCAGACGAACGAGAGTGATGATGAGCATGTGGGGGAGGAGAATGAGGGTGTTGAAGGTGACACTACCACAGCTACTCACAAGACACCCAAGAAGAACGTTAAAAAGCCGTCCAAGAGTACCTCCATCCCGGCTGAAGAGTTGCGCGCCGTGCTCGCGGTGGTCAGGCACGGCGACAGGACCCCGAAGCAGAAGATGAAGATGAAAGTTACGCATAAACCGTTGTTGGATTTACTGTCGCGGTGTACCTCGAACCGGACGCGGAAGCAAGCCAAGTTGAAAACCCCGCAGCGGCTACAAGAGCTTCTTAACATCTGCCGCACGCTGTACGCGTCGAGTTTGAAGGAGGGTGAGAGGTTTGAAGCTAACTCTGCTCACGAAACCCACTCGCCTGACGTCCCTAGTGACTCTGGCGCGTCCACGGATAGCAGTTCCACGAGTACGTTCCCTCGGCAAATCAAAGCCTCTTCAAGCTCGAGTAAAGCCCAAACCAGGGAAGAGTGGGAAGAGGAGTTGGAGCAGTGGAAACAAGTCGTGTCGATTCTACAGGAGGGCGGGCACTTCAGCGGGATTAACCGCAAGGCGCAGCTCAAGCCGCTCGCCTGGGAACCCATTCCAGCTGCTGAGCTGGAGAAGAACAAGGCTGAACAGGAGAAGAATGTGTCCACTTCAAAAGACTGTAAAGAATCATCCGAGACGTCTTCAAAAAAGGATGATAAAAAAGAACCCCCGACTGAACGCGTCACGGAAGCGTTGTTAATTATTAAATTCGGAGGTGTCCTAACGCACTTGGGCAAGAACCAGGCTGAGTTTTTAGGACGAGACTTTCGCATGCGCATGTACCCGGGGGGCAATACTTATGATCAAGGCATCACAGATGGCTTGTTACGATTACATTCCACGTACCGGCACGATCTCAAGATTTACTCTTCAGATGAAGGCAGAGTGCAGATCACCGCTGCGGCCTTTGCCAAGGGATTGTTGGATTTAGAAACGAGTAACAACCAACTCACCCCAATCCTAGCTTCGCTCGTCAACAAGGATGCTAAGCTTCTCGATTTCGTTACGCACGAAGTGGAGGAAGACATCCTGCACGCCAAGCAGAAGCTGTACAACATCATGACCGAGGGGCACGTCAAGGGCCGAGGACCCAACAAGGAATACTCAACAAGCGACACGGCTGTGATTGACGACGACTTTGAGCGGAGCGGGCCTGTGGGGTATTTGAGAAGGAACAGCGCTACTGATAACGCGTCGCCGACGAAATCGGGCCTCGCGCAGATTTCCCCGGAGCAGAAACCGCGCAGCTACGCGCTGATGAGCGCTGACCGAGCAAGGTCGCTGAAGATGGCCCGGAAGTCGTTATCTCGCGCCGCATCTTCCGCGATGTCCTCCCTTCGAGAAGCCATGCTCACTGCCATGGCGTCCGGCATAACGGAGGACAAGCCGAAGGACCTGAGCAAGTCTTCAGGAAAAACGCAGCCGTCACCGCCAAGGGCGGACGACAAAACCCTGGGGCGGAGAAAAAAGAGCGCCGATGACCTTCACGAGCTTAATCGGATACTGGTGGAACAGGACGCAGGGGATGGGGATGGGTCCATGGACGACGGTACATCCAATCAGCTGCCTCCGAGCACGACGGTTTCTCCTTCCAAGAGCCCGGCGAAATCCCAAGCGTCGCCGACCCGAGGGTCCATCGACGAGATGGCAAAGGAAATTGGCAGGGTGGAGATTTCCGAGACCGCCGCCGCTGGAAGAAACGACGGTTACCTCGTCACTCTGACGGATGAGGAACAGGAGTACCGGGTTTCGCTGGACATCCATAAGTCGCCGTCCGCGCACCTGCCCCGAAGTTCCTGGAACGCGGGCGAGGCGAAGCAAATGCTCAAGAGCCGGATTGCGCTTGGTAGTGCTGAGTTGAGTACTATACCACCCGATTCTCCTCACAAGCCTGCCACGATAAGCCGCCGGACTTCGTTGGACGTGGGGTCGGACGCGATGGACGCGATTTCTGGTGATCTCAAAGCCTCCGTGGAGGGTTCCATAACTCGTAGGCCGCCAGGTGTTCCGCCTGAACCCTTGAAACTTCTGCGAGTCATGGTTGATTTAATTGGAGGCGTGACCCGACAATTAAGAGAGGAAATTTTCAAGCACGAAAAAGACGACAAGAAGAACGAATCCGACATCGGGTCCCCGAACGACGCTTGGGTTGACACGCTGGGCGCGCTGGCTCCAAGAGGGTCCATGCCTGCAGGTGGACTCGCGGCGCTCATGAATACATCCGTCCCAGCTGGCGGCGAGTCGTTCCTACTGATGCACGCGCGGTGGAAGAAACTGGAACAGGACATCTACCACCCGCGCAAAGGAAGGTTTGACATTTCAAAGGTACCGGACGTGTACGACAGCGCCAAGTACGACGCGATTCACAACTCGCACTTGGAGCTGGAAGGGCTTGAGGAGTTGTACCGAGTTTCGAGGTGTCTAGCTGAGGGTGTGGTGCCGAACGAGTACGGAACGCACCCGCAATCAAAGCTGCGCATCGGTGGAACAATCGCGCACTCGCTTCTTTTGAAACTTTTGCAGGACATGTTCACCACTAGGGAGGAATCGTTCGTGGGGCTCGTTGGAGTCGGTGAAGGGGCGCTATCAAAAAGTGGTGATATTGGGTCGGTCGTACCTATGAGGACTGAGAACATCGGTCAAAATAGTGCTCCATCGGATTCTGATACCGGAAGTAACAGCACTCAAACTCCAACCAACCCAAGTAACTCGCCGCTCGATGAAGAGGACGAAGCGGCTTTGAAGGAGGAGGAGGAGATTGAAACGTCGACGACGCGTTTGAACCACCGGTACGCGAACACGATCGGCGTGAACTCACCGCATCGTCATGTCCGGACGCGGTTATACTTCACAAGTGAATCTCACATCCACTCGCTTCTCAACGTGTTGCGGTACTGTAACCTCGAAGCGGGGAGCAGCCGGAGGGACAGCACCGAGAACACCAAGGATCAAACGAAGGATATCAAGAATATATCAAACGCTCCTCCTTCGTTACTCTCGAGGTCTGTGGAAACCCTCGAAAACATAGGCGATTTGGATTACTTAACGCACATCGTGTTCCGCATGTACGAGCGTTTCGACGTGGACGCGGTAGACCCCACGAGGTTCAGAGTAGAAATCTTACTATCCACCGGTGTCGGGTTGGATCCGTTTAAGCAAAACGTCATTTCCGAGTTTGAGCTCGCGGCGGCGGATGCCAGTCGCCGGGAGAAGGAATCCGCATCACCGATTTTGTCGAAACAAAGCAAGTCAAAGACGCACTCCTCATCGAAAGAATCCCTGAAGTTGCCTCTGCTGCGGCAGTTTCCCATCCAGAACGACAGGGCGCACGGTGGGGTGAGCGGAGCCGGGGTTGGGACCGACGAGAGGAAAAGTGAAACCTCTGATAAAACAAATGACTCAAAAAAAGGGTACCTTACGTTGAACGACTTGGAATCGTACCTCTGGAAGTTCCGCAAGAACCGGTTGACCCCTGCGTCCGGTGCGTCAGGGTCAGGCACCACCAGTGACGTGGACAAGACCCCAACCAAACCGCAGAAATCGCAACTAGGTGGCCCGAAGCGAACGAAGAAGAAAAAGAAAAAGGGAAGTGATAGCGATAGCGAATGATTGAACGGGATTGCTTCAGTGTATTTTCACCACTACCTCAAATTGATCCACCACTACTTCAACCTGCTCCACCACGTCCGCTCAACCTGCTCCATCCTCATTACTGCTCCTCCCCCGCGTTGTCTTCGTCCGCGATGTCCGAGGTCCACAAGGTTAGGTTGTCTCTCAGGAGTTGCATAATGAGCGTGCTGTCCTTGTAGCTTTCTTCCGACAGCGTGTCCAGCTCGGCGATGGCGTCGTCGAACGCCTGCTTCGCCAACGCGCACGCCTCCTGCGGTTTGTTCTGGATCTCGAAATGGAACACGCTGTAGTTCAGGGCGATGCCTAAGCGGATGGGGTGCGTTGGGGGGAGGCCTTTATCAGCTTCGGAAGCACAAGCAACCGCAGTAGCTTCCGCGTACGCCTGCTCCGCGTTGCCAACAACCTTGTTCCTGTCGTCGCTCGTCAAGAACTCAGCCAAGTACCGGTAGTAATCACCTTTCATCTTGTAGTAGAACACCTTGCTTTCGTCGCTGGCATGCTCAACAATAAGGTGCTCATCTAAAATCGTGAGAATCTCCTGGCAAATGTCGTTCAGCTCCTTCTCCACCCGAGAACGGTACACTTTGATTTGCGAAGTGTTTTGTTCGTTTTGCTTGGAGCGCTCTTTGTCTTCGATCGACGAGAGAATTCGCCACGACGCACGCCTAGCGCCAATCACGTTCTTGTACCCAACGGAAAGGAGGTTGCGCTCTTCGATCTAAGAGGGTTGGGGGAGGGTTTGGAGGTCAGTCAAAGTTACTCGCAAAGTTAAAAAAATCGGAATCCACCAACGCATTTACACGGTGTGACCAAGAATGCCGATGCCTGAATAACGCGTTCCTCATCGGAGCATCGATCGAACGCTTCCCTATGTTAAACGTACCGAGAGTTCGACCGCGTCAAGCTTGCACAGGGCCTTCATGGACTCGACCATCTCTGCGAGGAAAAGGAGGGGGGGAAGGTCAGTCAAGTTGAGTGGACGGCGCGTTTGACGGAGCATACGCATCCGCGAAACGCGTGAAATGAAGCCGCGAGGAAAAATAACAAAAATGAGGATGCAACCATCGCCCTCGGGTACGGCCCCTACGCGTCCGTTCCGTGTGCGATCCCCTAAGTTATGCGATTCATCGACCTCGCAGGTCCGTCGCGGTACCGAATTCCACGTTCGCGGAGGGGATACTCGGTCGAGGCGTCCTGCCAGGCCGAGACCGCGTTCGACCCCGGGGACGCGATCATCGCGTCTTGATGCGGGAGAATTTGCCGCAAAGGAAACAACACCATCGGACGTACCATCGTATCTCTCTGCTTGTTCCGCCAACTTGGCGGAATACACGAGGCGTTCTCTCTCGCTGAGAGTGCCGTCAGACATTGCACTACCGGTGGGTGGTGACGCGTGGCCGTGCCTTCCAGAGTGTCTCCGAGAACGGATGCACACATCATTTTGGCTTTCAAAGGACAAAAAATGCCAAAAACAAACTGAAAACATGGAGGTTTATTAACTCAAGAGTTTGCATATTTTCGAGTTTGCAGAGGCAGCTGCCCAGCTCCCTGTGCTGCTATAATTGAATAGTATTAACACAACACGTCACCTCTCTACCACGTTATCGCAAATCCCCCTCCGTATTGCCTTGCTCTTGCTTCAGCCGTTTTTCGTGCGCCAGCGCCAGCGCCGCGGCGCGCGCTTCGCGGGACTCTTCCTTCTTTTTATTCCGCGGGACTTGCGTTTCGTTTCTGTTCTGGGCGGTACCTGCGCCGGATACAGAGGCTTCCCGGGGCGGAGCATTCGCGGTAGAGACACTTGATACTTGTTGACTATAACTATTGGAAGGGCCCTCGATGGCCCCCGACCCCGCCCCACCGCCAGTCGACCCAGAGGAACCGCCTTCGGGTTGCCCCGTGGTGCGCCAGTGCGCCGGCTCTGGTTCCTGCGGAGGACCTCGCGGCGCCCCCCCACTCTCGCCCAAACGTCGTCCCCGAGCGCCTCCTGAAGTCTGGAACCCAGTTCGATTGGCATCACCGCCACTCCTAGATCCACTCTCCTCCCACGCGTGGTCCCGCACGTGCTGCAAGAACCCTCTGGTGGTTTGGTCTCCAGCGCTGACGCCGGGCAAGGAAGGCCCTGCGTCAACCGTCGAGACGTACCCAGGTTGGTTCACGACTGTTGATATCCTCCTCGACCGTTCCATTTGTTGATACCACAAATCACTGGGTAGCACGTTACACTTACTAATACGCTGTAGCCTACCATTGCTCCACAGCACGCCAATTGAAACACACGCCGCGCCTTCCACCGGGTGCGCTCCTAAGAGGCAAAAAACGCAAAACAAAAATAACGGAACGTGTTGCTTTTGAACAGTGAATGCGTTTGCGACATTAATCCCAGCCCCGGGGTAGGCTTGTGTGATTTTTGTGAACATGACGAATAAAGCGTTTTGTATGCCTGGTGCGCACACGAACGTGTGCTGCATGAGATGTGGCATCAATGGGGATAATAATATCGCCAACACGCACGTAGTTAGATTTGTCACGCACACGCCAATCACCACAAGGTACCACGCGAACCGTAAACTGCCTAGTTCCTTTTCCCACGCGCTGCCTATTCGGTACAGCACGAATGACAGGAACAGCGCGCTTATTACGCCTGGGACGTACAGGACGCTGGTGATCAGGCGCCACAGTTGGAGCCGTTTCAGGATGTCGTGGGGGCTGGCGCATAGCATGTCGTCTAATCCGAAGACTACGTTCAAAACCACCGCGCACCACAACGATGCACCTAGACATCTAGTAACCAAAGGCGTCGCGAGGAAACGCTCGCGAAGGTCATTTGACATAATACACGAACGCGACGCACCGCCTCTCCTTGCGCCTGTGCCAGGAGTGCCACTGACCCCACCGCAGCCGCGAATGGCGGAGCCCTTTTCTGAAACCCGCTCTTGGAAGTGCCAAGTTTAATCAGTAGATCTAACAACGCGCTGCCATTGCCCTACGGCGCGCGTGGGTGGTCGCAGCCGGTACAGGGGCAATGTCTTCTCACCCCCCTCACCCCGCGGACTCGCTCGCCGCGTTGCACTCCGACGGGTCCCCAAGGCACTTGGTGGTGGACGCTTTGAACTTGCTGAACAGTTACTTCCTCCCGATTGACGACGCCCCGGCTGGCACGAGCGCGTGGACGCTTCTCGAGGTGATGCAGAAGAGAGTCATTGGTTTCCTGACGGCTTGTTCCAACACAACCCCACAACTGATTCCCCACTTCGTGATTGACGCTGGGTGGAAGACACGAGAGGCGGCGAACAAGTGGCGCCAGCGACGAGAGAAGGAGGTAAGATCGCACAAACGGGGGATACCGCTGTCGGCGGATACGTTTTTAGCGGACGCGCTGAGGCAGGCGGGCGCGTACGTGTACCAAGTCGAAGGCGAAGACGGCGACGACATCGTGGTGGTGTTGGCGCATTCGTTTGGTGACAAATCGTTGGTGCTATCCGCGGACCGGGACATGTTCCGGTACGACGATTCTGTTTTGCCGAATTCGCAAAATCGAGTCGCCGCGGATTTCTCGTTCAAGAGTACCTTTGGTAAAAACAATCAAAACAATCAAATCACCGTGGCTCTACACGCGTCGCCCACTCAACGACGCAAAGACGGCGTCTCCATGCGATCTATGGCCGACATGCCTATTTTCGACAAGGAAAAACACCTACCCCTATGGCGCTTCAGTCACAGCAAACTGCACGTGGTGATTTCCGGCGCTTCGCAAAACGGGTACGTGCGCGGCGCGTGTTCGCCCGCTACTCGGGTTTGCGGGAACCTTCACGGGATCTTGCGACCGTTACGACTAGCGGTGTACCGAAACCTGGGCGCCACAGGCAAAGTGCACGAAAGCTTCCCGGAGTGGGACACAGAAAACGACACGGTGAGGTGGGAAGACGCGGACATCGACGTGGAGAGGGAACTTACGTCGAGATCGGAGAGGAGTGAATTTTTTGACCAGCTCTTGAACGACCCAGAGGGCCCTAAAAAAGCGCTCTCCTGGTTACGTGAGATGGACCCGTCGTACACAAATGCGAAATCAAAAGGATTACTGGAACAAAGTAAGGAAGAATTGTCTTTCCGCGGCTTCGCGCGCGTCGCGATTGTCGCCGAGTGTTTTGCAGCCGTGGGGGATCAAAATAACCAAAGCGTGTTGAGTACCGCGCTGGCGATGAAAGCAGATACGGGCGACTCCCAAACATCTGCTTCTTCTGATTCTAACAAGTTCAAAAAAACAATCCAAGCCTTGTTTCAGTTCCCACCTGCGAGCCGTGTGTCTTCAAAATGCAGTGAGAAATCCTGCGGCGTCCGGTTCGTGATTGCAGCGGGCGAGCGCGCGTTTCTCGTAGAAAAAGGGTTCTCGCTGCCAACCAGGTGCAAGCCGTGCAGGGACAAGAGAAAAGCGAAGGGAGTGATTAAATCACCAGGAGGTCGCGGCGGAAAGAGTTCCTCAACTCCCTCTCCCACCGGCGTTCCTCTTCGGCTGCGAACGCTTCGCCCGGGCGGTTCACCAAAAATAGATTCGCCGGAAGTGTCGGACACCGCGGAGAAACTCGCCGCGCTTTCCGTGTCCTGACCAGAGAGGGAGTAGACAGACAGGGACGGCATTCATCTCTGCATAGATAGTTTGTGATAAATACAGCGCACCGTGTTATTCGCGTTGGATTTCTACGACCGTTACGATGGCCACCCTCATTTCCCTTTCCCCAACTCTCGCGCCTGCATCGCGAGCCGCGCGCGCGCTCGGGCGGCGGTTTCCCGAGGGACGTTTTCATCCCTCAAACTCGACCGCCGTCTACTCTATTTTTGTGCGCCGTCGTCGGCACTCCAACGCCGCGCATTTCTCACCTCGCTATGGTAGCACGGAATTCACGTAGAACCCGTGTTTCTTTATCTTGGCCTGGCAACACGTGCAAGGGGGGAGGGGAGCGCACCGCGCATCGTTCGCGTGCGGGTCGTGAGGAAGGTACGCCGCCGCGTCGCACGTCAACGTGATGTCAACCACCCCCACGTTGTGATTCGTGCCCCACTGCATTAGCATGAGGCGCGTGGCGTTTAACGTGATGACCTCGCGAAACAGATTTGCGGCGTTTAGTTGGCTCGAATAGTCAAACGCGTCTAAGGAATCGTCGTCGCCGTCGAAAACGACAACCTGGTTTGGCGCGAGCTGGCGGTTCAACGCGACTCGGCCGTCGGCAAGTGCGGTGGCACCCCGGAAAAAAGGCGCCAAGTACCCAGACGGCACGAGCGTGTTTTGGAATAGAACCTCGAACGAGTGATCCCACGGCGAGTACACGCCCAGGCCGTTGACGCCGTACGGCGCCATCACCACGCGCCCGTCGTGCGCTGTCGCCGCGCCGTCAAACTGTGCGCCGTCGTACGCTCCTGCGAACGCCCCGACGGAAACGGTTGACGACGTCATGGTGACCGGGTCGAAAATACCCACGTTGTTCGCGGTCCACAGAGGGAAAACGACGTGCCCGTTCCCCGCAAGCGCCGCACCCCAGTAGAGCTGTTGTCCGGCGGGTAACCCGGTTGTCACAACCTCAAACGTTTCAGTCACCGGGTCAAACACCCCGACGCGGAAAACATCGAAAACGAGTACGACGAGTTGGGCGCGATCGTTTGGGGTGAGGATGTGGTCTGGGCGCGGCACTTGTCAATCGCGACACCAACGAGAAGCGCTGCGATCAAAACACGTCGCAGCAGGCGCTTGCGAAGCGTCTCCGAAGGCGCCATCACACCGGGATTCCGAGCTGCAGGCGACGAGCGCACGAAGGAACGTACGCGATTGGGGTGACACTGTCAGTGTGACAACGACCGTGTTCGAAAAACGTCGGAACGACGATGACGTGTTCGCGGCGGTGGGTATATGCCGGACCCTACGTCGTGAGCGAAACGCGCGGGGACTAAAAGTCCGAAGAGGCACGATCGAGTCGCTGGGTGCGTGCAACGTGCGTGCGCAAGTGCCGGGTCCACCGGCGAGATTATGCGTCACGATTTGACAAGGTTTCGAACTGTTAAAATGTTCGACAGGAAATTAATCTCATAAAAAATCACATAACCAGTCATCGCTCTCCCTCCTCCATCTCCCTTCCGCTGTACTCCCAGACCCGCAGCGCACACACGGTTCCCTCGTTTTGGTGTGTCCGTGTATTCAGTGTCCCCGACGGTACACCTTGTTCATCACCTAACCCCGTGTGAAACCGTCTGTGTCCTGAAACTGAAGCCCCTCGATTTGCATGCGCGTTTTTGTTTTGGTTTTTTTGGCAATTTCTTACACCGCTCCAACTCCAACTCGCGAGCGGGTGGAAGGAAAAGTCGCTCACAGTGTCTCCCGCCCCGGCCCACGCCGCTCGCTCGGTTCCATCCCTCAAGTCGAACGCCCTTAACACACCATCACACCCTCCAGACACTAAATGCCGCCCGCTTGGCTCGACGTCAAAGCCTATTTTCTGGTTGGTGGATGAAGAGTTTCGTCGCATCGTATAAACGGTGCCTTGAGACGAAGAGGAATTCCTCACATCCCAGCACATAATAGAGTCGTCCTTCCGCGCGGCTGAGTAAAGATACGTGCCGCACGGGGACCATTGGACGCGTGTTATGCCGTCTTTGTGGCCGGTGAACGTGAACAGGGGTTCGCCTGTGTTTTGGTGGAATACGCCGACCACACCAGCCGTACTCCCAGCGGCGAGCATCGATGAGGTGGAACAACCAACAGGAGCGCACTGCAAATCAGTGACTAAACCTTTGAACGTACTCTGATTACTATGCCCATTCTTTTCTCGTCGCCACAAGGAATTCCCGGTGTACCCGGGTCGCCCGACGTCCCACACGGTGATGGCATCGAACGCGCCCGCGAATATTGAACCGCCGTCTCCCGAAAAGCATAAAGCGTTGAAGTCAACCGGCTCGTCGAGACGGTTTCTTTCGCAAAACGAGGCTCGTATTTTTCCAGTCACGGCGTCGTGCAAATGTACGGGCTGCGATTTTGCCGCGCTGGCAAACACACACGACGATAACTCGTGTGCGTTCATACGAGGGAACCACGCGTAGTCTCTCACCGTCTCGCCCGATTTTATCCGCAACGCAGGCCACAACGCATCGGGGTTGAGATTGTCTTTTTTATTTTGTGAATCGATTGAGTTTTCAGATTGACTAATGCTCCCTACATTCTCCACCTCAATTTCGTTCTGTTTGTATTCTTCATCACCCCTCGAACCGTCCATTAACTCGTCACCCGGTACGTCGTACACGCGGAACGTAGCGTCCTCCGCGCCCACGGTGAGCAGACACACGCCGTCCGGGCTCCAGCGCACGTCGGTGAGGAAGTTTTCGTGTGTCGCGTTTTGTGACGATTGTTTCGCGCCCAACAAGAACTCCGTGGTCAGCGTCAACCGCGGGACTGGGGCGGTGGACGAGGAGGAAAAGTCCATGCATGTCACCCGCGGGGACGGCGAGGCGTCACCCGGGGTGACGGTGACACCCACGCGCGCCGTCATGCGCGCAGAGGTGTGGCAATGGAAAAAGTCATCGGATTCATAAAACCTCGGCGGTCGGCGCGCTAAAACTCGTTCAGATTCAAAATCGTTGTTGTTGTGCCTTCTGTCATCACTGCACCGGGCACCGGGCCTCGGGTCATGTCGCGCGCGACGGCGACGGCGCCCCCTGTGGAGACCGGGGGTTCGCTCCAGGGCCAGCTTCATTTGCTTTCGGAGCGCGTGCTGGCGCAGGCGAGGCGTGATGCGAGTTTGGGGGCTGAGTCGTCTTCGAGTAATCTTCCGAATGCCGATGCGTCGAGGGTGGTGACGAAGTTACAAAGACGCGCGCTTGAAGTGCTCGTGCGGTTCGACGACAACCTAAACGTTGATGACATCGATGCTTCAGAACGTGCGGAAAGAAATGCCCTGCGTCTAGGTATGCACGCGCTTTCCATGCGTACCAGGGGCGATGAGAAAAATGCAGATCTGCTGGAGAGTTTACACGACGCGTTCGTGTCAAGGCGAGCATTAACAGTGGACGATTCCCCTGGCGCATCACAAACGTATATCTGGACTGATATCGGGAGGGATGGTGCCATCGTCGAGCACACTTCCACAAATAAAACAACCTCACTCACGGAACATGCGAACGCGTTGGCGTTGCTTTTGTCGCTGGCGAATTCGGGTTCGAAAAGGGACGCGACAAAACGCGCATCCGTGAGTCACGAACAGAGTCACAATAATGACTTACCCGAATTCGCGTCTCGCCGCGCCGCGAGGGCAGCGCAGTGGTTACAACTCACGCCGATCGCGGCGTTTGAGGGGACGCCTGTTTTCGGTTCGTTAGGGTCTACTGGCGAGTACGGGCAGCTGGGCATGTCTGCGGAGAATAGTAACGAAGGATTGAGAGGATCGGTAGGTTTCACGGCTCCGCCTCGTTTGGACGTCGCGCCAACGCTGGGCGGATTAGGCGAGGTTTCGAGTGTTTTCGAAACGAGTGTACGCGTGGCTGAGGATGAGTTTGTGTCACGGGACGAGAACAGTAACGACGAGAGGTCCCTTTTCGGAGCCCTGCACAACGCACGCGTTCCCATTAAATTCGACGAACAGGACAAGCTGGATATCGCGTTGGCGCTGGGAGACACAACGCCCGACCGCGAGGTGTTTGTGTTTCAGACTGAGACTGTTAAGGTTGAAGAAACGAACACAACACGACCAGGCGAGGGATACACACAGGGAAAAGGAAAAGGAAACGGAAATAGAAGCGTTTCAGAAAAGAAAACAGGGAACCCTTGGCTCGCTGCTTTGGATTCCGAAAATGGAAAGGACGGCGGAGCGTCTGTGTTTGGGTGGGACACTGGGGACGGAGTTTCAGTGGCGCGCCACGCGTGCGACGCGTTTCTCGCGGGCGGCGAAGACGCGTTCGGGGACGCGTACGTCGATTTTGTCAGACCGACGGCGCGCATTTTCGGCGCCGCCAAGCCCGCGCGCGCGACTCAGGACGAACTCGTGCAGGCGACGCGCGCCGCGCTCGCGGGCGGACGAGCCGTGGCGCGTGCGCTCGTGCCGAAAGCACTGGAGCACGATGCGCCTCGAAAAGGGGGTGACCCGCCGCCGTTGCGCCTCCCCGCCGCGAGCGCGGGCTCAGTCGCAGGGGCGCTTCAGCCGCTCGCGGAAGCCGCTGAGGACCGCGCGGCGCTGGACCGCTTCGTGCGACGCGTGGAAACCGGAGACGACGGCGCAGGACCGATGGACCTCGCCACGCAGGCAGCGGCGAGCGAAACGCGCGAAGTGTTGCGCGCGCACGATGCCGCGCTCCTGGCGTTGCCCGTGGCGGCGGCGGCACGACGCGCGGATGAACTTGCCGCGGACGAAAACGGGCCAAACGGGTCACAGCTCGCGGCACCGTACAGACTCACAACCTCGAACGCGCCGGTAACCGGCGTGACGCTGCTCGAAGCGCGCGCGCACACGCGAGCGCTTCGAGGGCAACTTGCGACGCTCCGTTTGTTATGCGCCCCGGAGGGTGGGAATGTTTCCGGGCTGGCGACGCTGAGGCGAGTGTTCGCAACGCTTATCTCAGGGGGTGCGGGAGACGTGCGCGAGCGGAACTTGCTGCGCAGGCTTTTATCCGCGGCGGCGGCGCCCGCGATGGCGCAGGCGCGCGAGTGGACCCGGTGCGCGGTGCTGGACGACCCGCGCGGCGAATTCTTCATCGCGGTTTCAGGCGAGTGGGGCGCGTCTGTGAACGAACTTGAGTTGACGGCACCCGAGACGAGCATAGAGAGCTGGCGTCGGCGCGCACTTCAGTTAGACAGCACATCAAATTCCGTTGACACAGCCACCTCCGACACCGAGACAAAAGAAGCACTTGAAGATGAAAACACAAACTCGGGCGAGACGGTTGATTTGCGTTCCGTTCCGCCGTGGAGGGGCGGTCCCCCGGGCCGGGTTAGGGACGGCGCGAGTGTTTCAAAACACGAACGCGCCAGTCTGAGAATTGATCTCGAAAACTCAACAGACAGACACCCTTTGTTCGCGGGCGTGGAGCGCGACGCCCTGGCCACGGGGGTACACCTGCGTATCCTACAGCGCCTTCCCCAGACTGCTCAATTCGCCAGGGAGACTGCGGCGTTGGATGATGAAAGGGTATCGACTTCCACAAACAGTACGTACAAACCTTGGGGCTTGGCGTTTGACTCTGACACTTTGTCAGACGCGGAGCGGTGGAGGCGAGAAACTTGCGTGAAAATGGAGCAGGCGGCACAGCGTGCGATGAGAGCTATGGCAATGACACGCGACGCCGAGGTTGCGCGCGAGGAGGCGCGACGCCGAGCGATTCGCGCCGCGGTGACCGCGCGGCGTCTCGAGAAGGACTTGGCTTTGGAAACAGCCAAGGCGGGCGCGTTGGAGGATTTCGCGGAGCGCATGGCGGCTTTGGCGTCGAGAAGGGCGCAAGAAGCTTTTGCTAGAAGATGTGTTACGGGAAACGAAACGCTTGATCCCGGAAGCAGCGAACCAAATGACTCGTCCACGGACGAAGTGTTGATTCAAAAAGCCCTGGACGAGGCGCTTTCCGTGACTGAGCGATTAGCCCCGGGAAGCGCGACGCCGAAGCGGTTAACGAAAACAAAGGGGATAGCTGAGGGAGCATTAGAGGAGGCATTAGAGGAATCGGATGCGACACCTATTGGCTTGTCTCCTAATTCTTACTTTCGCGGCACTAAGGACGATGACTTGGATAGCTCGTTCCGCACGGCGCACGACACTTCAATTGACGTGGACGCCCCGACGACGCCCGGCGCTATTCTCGACGACGTCGCTACGCCGAGTCGGAACTCAGAAGAGTTATTGGACACACAGGCGCATCCTGTTACGTCGCCGCAGAGTGTCTCTCCAAGTGTATCAATTACTCCGTACCCCGACTCACTGGACGGGCGGGACAAGTCTTTTTCGTCCCACGAAGGCACACTTTTGGATTCCATCGAAGGTTCAGGTGACGTGACGAGCGAACAGTTACGGTTGAGTGATGTGAATCGTCGCGAGACTACGTCGAACCCAACTCGCGATGTCGACACTCTTCAGGATACTGTTTCCCTTGAAACCCCTCTCCCGGTGATTTTAGACACGTGCGTCACCGGTCCGATTCGCGACCGGCGGTTAATAGTCAGCAAGCTCGTCGCAGATACGTTTATGAGCCACCTCGGCCTTGAGTACCACTGCGACGCAATTGCGGATTATCTTTTATGCGGCGCCGGCGACTTCGCGACGGCGTTTGTGGAGCGCGTGTCGAGTTTGGCGAATCGGGACTCAAGATATGGGTGTACTTCTGGAGGGTTGAACGATGCGCTTGACAGTGCTAGGCGAACCTCAAGCGCGTTAACAGACCCGCTGGCGCAGCGCGTCAAAATAACCGTACGAGTGCCTGGAGGAAATACCAACGGGTTGAATACTAATTCTGGAATCCAAAACGCTTCCTTCAGCGAACACAGCTTGGGTATGGTTGATTTTTTCGACGCGAGTTACCAATTGGAGTGGCCGTTAGGGTTTCTGTTCCCCTCTAACACGCGGTCTACATTGTCAGCCACGCACCGGCAACTGTTAAAATTCCGACACGTCACGCACGCGCTTTCCGAAGCACATCAGCTCGTGCACGAAGCGGGTGTAGACAGTGTCTCCGCGTACAAGCACGGCGGCGAGCGGGGAATTTCAGGCAAAGCGCTGGCGCAAAGACGGCTGCGACGACTTTCCCTTCTGTCCTTCGAGCTTCGGCACTTCGTGAGCTGCTTGGAGGGTTACGCGGGGGAGGGGTGTCACGGCACCACTACTCTAGTGCTGAAACATGCGCTGCGTGATATAAAAACACACCAAGTCAAGCCGAAAGACGCGTACCAAATTCGAGGCGCGTGCGTTTCCTTCGTCGACGCGTGTGCGAGTTTTTGCTTTTTATCAGAGGGAGATGAACCGCTAAGACAAGCGATTGATGGAGCACTACAGCTGGCGTTGGATTTTCGCAAAACAGTGAGGAATGCTTCAACTGGATTACTCACCGATGGCACCGCATACGCCTCGCTTCAAGCCACGCACGCCACGTTTAAGATTGCGGTGAAACATTTGTGCGTGCGTCTCGCCGACGCCGCTTCGGATATCGGCGGGTCGTTAGGAGGCGTGTCGCCGACCGCGGCGGCGGCGCTGCTCAACAGAATAGACCACAACGGGTTCTATCGGATCGATAGACAATAGATACGGCCGGGTTTTAATTAGAATACTATTAGACTACTACTTTAAGCTATAAATTATACACGTATGTATACTACTAAGAGACGTCTCTATCTCGCATATTTCATCCCGTTAACGTGCGGCCCTTTTCTATTTTTCTGCTTATTCTGGAACTGCGCAAACTTCCGGATACTTTCTTCCTCCAATAGTAACTCTACCGTGTTGTACCGCTCCCCTAAAGTCCGTTCATCCGCGAACTGGTGGATGAACGAGTGGCACTGGCGGCACAAACCCGCGGTTTCGTGGAACGTACGTCCGCTTTCGGTGAATCCGGCTGGCGGTCTCTTTTGGAAATAAGCAACCTCGCTCTTGGGGATTAAATGGTGGCGAGTGATGGGCATGACCCTCTCGCATAGCTCACACTCGTCGTCTCCTATCAACTCCTCAACGTTAACCTCGTTCGCAAACGCGTCATGCACAGCTTCCAAAAGCAACGCGTATGTGTGTTCGGCGTCATCCTCGTCGTGAGGTGTCAAATCGAAGTCAACCAAGGTCTGTTCCCAACGTGCTTTTGCGACGTCTTCATTTTCGGGGACGCCTTCTCCATCGACCACGTCTTCAAGCAGCATCTCGCACGCAGCCTCGAGAAGCGCTTCTTCGCCATCGAAGCGCTCGTGAAGCACGCGCGCAATATTTCCCTGCACAAGCGCCTCCGTGTGCGGCTTCATGTAGGGAAAAGACCTGTGCGCACACAGATCTGATTCGTTTTTGGTCGGTGCCGACAAGTCACTAACAACCGAAAATATATTTTTTTGGTAAAATCCTCCCCGAGCCGCCCCCTTCGCCTCCGCCACTTCACTCTCGACACGCGCACGAGTACCCCCTACGAAGACCTTGGCGAAGGCGACAAGGACACACGTAGGAACCACATTTTCGTGTTCCAAGCGAGCGAACCCCTTTTGGTCTACCCCGACCTTTCAATGCGCCCCGCCGCGAATCGGTTGGTGACTGTGTCGTCGCGATTCGTTTCCGCGAACAAAGCCCGTGTACGGAGTGGACCCAACGCGGGTACCAAGACTAGTTCCTGTGCTTCAGCAACGGTACGCGTGTCATTCAAAGCGCATCTGCGCCGCACGTCTCACATCGTCACCGCGACGCACAGGGCCATGTCGACGAACGAGGTTGAATCTAACTTAGTGCAGTACGTCGTTTTACGCAAGGATTTAGGACAGGGACTCGGGTGGCCTTTGGGTTCCATCTGCGCGCAGGCCGCGCACGCCTCCGTGGCTGCCGTCTGGGAGTTCAGAGAATACGCAGCCACCATAGAGTACTGCTCACCTGACAAAATCAACGACATGCACAAAGTGGTGCTTGAGGTGAAGGGCGAGACGCAGCTTCAAAACCTCTCAAACAAACTCACCGAAAACGGAGTCCAACACAAGCTGTGGATGGAGCAGCCCGAAAATTACCCGACCTGTCTCGCCACGCGGCCGTACCGCAAGGAAGAGATTTCTCAGTGGTTCAAGAAGTGTAACCTGGCGAAAGAAGTGGTCGTGAGTAGTAGTGTCAGTGAGGGAGGGAACTAGATGCGTATAAGTAGCGGAATTGTGAGTATATATGATACTGTAGTATGACGACTAGATGTAATAATGACAGAAAAAAATAAACACCGAAACCATCTCCCCGAAACCCCGAAGTTGAAAAGCTCGAAAGATCTCTTCCGCATACTGCGGCGCGCGCCGCCGATCGCATCGGCGCGATGGCCTGGGGCGGTCGCCCGGGTGGACGGAGCGGCGGCGGTGGTGGAAGCGATGCCAGCAAGCGTTCAAAGGCGAGCGACACGAGCAAGCGTTCAGAGGCGACCTCCAAACTCGACTCCCTGGACGACTTGAACGAACTCACCGATGAAGAAATCGACGCGCTGTTGGGTGCTGATGACGACCCCGTGACTGAGGCTATGAGCGAGCGTGAGAGCGACGATGTTGAGCAGGGCAGAACAGAACAGCATATTCAGCACTGTCAACAGCACTACGCGTCGGCGCCGTCACAAACGCGGAACCAGGGTACGGGCCATAGAGAAGGAGCCGATCCATCAGGATCTGGTAGATCAGGTGCATCTGTTCGCGACGACGACGACGCAAACGAAAACCACGAAACAATTACACGACTACCTACGGAAACTACCCCCAAAGAGCACAAGAAGGTTAAGAATTCAAAAAAGAGACAGAAAGGAAAACATGTCCGTAGTCATTTAGCGTTCCTGCCTGGTTTAATAAAGCCTAAAGCGTTACTCGCCGCCGCTAAAAAGGTATCGGCAAAAGCTTTTACGCTGTTAGCGGTCGGCGTCGCGAAGGTATTCCATCAAACGCGCGATCGACCGAAACACACAGCTGTATGTCTTATTACGACAGGCGGTAGGTCAGTTTCGGGTGCGGTAGGACACGCGTTGTTGGTGTCTTTTCTGCAGTGCTTCGCGCCTACACGGGTTGTGCTTTCCTTGTTTCGCGTTGGCGCTACAGTCGCCGGTTTATGTTTCGTTTCGAAATTGATGAATACTGACGAGTATTTGGCGGCGCGTAAAGTCGCTCGAGCTTTGCCTCAATCCTTGATCCGAAAGTCAGTTCTGTTAAAAGCCACCACGATTAGGGTAATGGACGCGGTATCCCCCATACCCTTGGCTACGGTTTTTACATCAGGAAGCGGAGGTCTACTAGTGACAGCTTGCGTTTCTGTCTCAAAAACCTACCTCCGCAACGCGTTGCGTTTAACGCTAACCAAACGCATAGGCCAAACCATCGCGCCGCTGAAAACGCGGCAAGTGATGTACGGTACCCGAGTCGCGCCTGTAGTAGGGGCGTACGTCGTGAAGAAAGAAATCATCACCAGAACGACAGAAAAAGGCTCCAATAATAGAAATATTAAATGGGAAAAAACACACGCGTGGGGCTCTGACCAAATAAAAAAAATCGTCCTCGAGTACGGCGGTTTCTTCACCAAAATTGGACAAATAATGGGCACCGCAGAGCAGATGATGCCGTCTGCTTACATAACCGCGTTCTCGCAGACCATGGATGCGAACCCACGGGTTGCGTTTTCAGTGGTGAAGCAGAAAGTCACCTCAGCGCTGCTTGAAGCGAGAGCAAGGAGTGGTACTTCCGATGGTACGAGTACTTCCGAGACTGTCGCATCAAATTCCTCATCAAAGAACTCTTCTATCTTCGAAGAGACTTTCAGTGAGTTTGACGAAACCCCCACTGCGACCGCGTCTATCGCGCAAGTGCACTTCGCCCGGCTCCGGAAGGGCGGCTTGAGGGTCGCGGTGAAGGTTGTCGTTGCCGATAAAAAGAAGTTACTAAGCGACTTGCGATGCGCGAGCGCCACGGCTGACTTTATGAAACTGTTTGGCCTGGACACCGGTGCGGATTTCCCGACGGTCTTCGCAGCCTATTCAGACGTAGTGGAAGAGGAGTTCGACCTAACCCTAGAAGCGGAGAAGATGGACGAGTTTCGAATCGTTTTTGATGAAAACGGGCTCTCCGATAAAGTCGTGATTCCGGAAGTCGTGGGGGGATTGTCGACTTCGAACGTGCTTGTAATGTCGCGATTGCGAGGGGTGAAGATGTTAACGTTGCTCAACAAAAGCCGTGACTCGGGTCGAATGCCAAAGTGCCCTCTAAAGGTTGCGGAGGTACACGCAGTTAAAAACAAAAACTATAACACTCAACTCAACCCCTGGGACGGGCTGTTCCACACCATGCACAAAGCCTGGGGCGTGATGCTGTGCCGGCACGGGCACTTCCACTGCGACCCGCACCCCGGGAACTTTCTGCTTCAGAAGGACGGAAAATTAGCGATTCTGGACTGGGGGCAGACCCAATCAATAGTCGCTCCGTTCAAGCAGCACGTGTGTAGATTAGTTGTACACATGGTTGCGGAGCACCACTCCGAAATCGCCAACGAAGTACGGAACCACAGCGAGGTTCTTTTGGAAAATCCAAGCACCGAGGCGTTATCGGCGCTGTGCTTTGCGTATTTCGATACGCGCCAAACGCCCCTCGCTGACATAAATTTAATGGACCTAACAAACTCGCCGTTTCTGAAAAACAAAATCACGCGAAACACGCGTGAGGGGTTCAACATCATACGGTGCGTTTTTCTGTTCCGGGGGATGATGTCTGTGTGTGGAGTGCAAGCCTCGATGGTGCAGGTGTGGGAAAGCGACGCCCGAACCGCGCTGGTGGAGATGAACCTGCCGGTGCCTTCGTTGTTTGTGAGCCGGAGCAGGCGGCTTGCGACGCGAGTGTTGCTAGGCGCGCAAAAGGCGCTCAACGTGGGAACTGGTGCGCGGTTGAACACCCTAGAGGCGTTCGCGGCGAACACGGGGGATACGTACGCGTCTGGAAACAGGTTCGGGGCGACGGATGACTCGCTTGGACGGGTCGGGTCGGTAAGGGAGGGGTTGATTTCGCCGGGAACGCCCCGGCGCATGCGGAGCGCGTTGTGGTGATATTCTTATCAAAAATCAAAGCATGGCCAATCTTTTTTTTATGGGAAATGCAGACGAAGCAAAGATTGGAAAAGTGGAAGTGGTGATTTTTTGAAGAGCGTTTGTTTTTGTCTGTATTACGTGTAGCGTCTTTCCTCACATCTGCGCACCAAACCTCTGCAACTCCTCAACGATGATCTGCATCGAATCCCTCAGCCGGTCGATGTCGTCGGTTTCCTTTCGACTCTCCGCTTCCAATCGGCTCACCTCCTCCGCTTGCTCCACAACGCGCAACTTGACTAAGCGCCTGGAGTTTCTCGAGCTCGTCGTTCGCCGCATCCACCGCTGCCAAAGCTTCTTTGTGCGAATCCTTCACCTTCTCCTAAGCCGATTTGGCTTTTTCTTCGGTATCCACCTGCACGACGCTTAACGCGGTGTTCGTATCAAGCGGTTCGTCTTTAGTGAGAAGGGCAGTGTCACGTGCTTCAGTAAGAGCGGCCGCGCGTGCTTCATATAGAGCGGCGCGAAATTTAGGTACTTCTGTTTCAGTCTCCAACAGGCTTTCATCGGTTTTTTTCACGCGCTCTGCTGCGTCGTTCAATGCGGCCGTGTGTTCCTTCGATTCTTCCTCGTTGCTCTTGTTCAGTGCTTCAAGTTGGAGCTTTGCAGTTTCTTCGGGGATTGTGCAGGTCGTGGTCAAGGCTCGCATTGTCGCCTCCAGCACTTCGCGAATCTCGGGTTGGCGCGCAGCCCCCGACAGGAATGAAAACACAGGCGTTACAGAAGCAACTCCATGCGCCACACTCAGCGACGACTCCGGTTCTGTTGTGCGTGACTGGTCTGGAAACATCTAATCAATGGTGCCTTATGGATTCTCCGCAGTGATGAGACCATCTGGAGAAGGCGGGTGGGGTCCGTGCGGAGCAAGATTGTGCCCCGGGCTGCCGAATCCAGCAGCCCCTTCAACAGCACCACTCGCTTCCCGGCGGATCACATGCCTGGCTAGCCGCGCCCGCTAGCCGCGACTGCTACCCTGTGCCGCATCCCAGGCCCCCAATAAGCCGGAAATCATCCCTTGGCGACATTCCTCCCCACGCGCGTTCGTTTCTGATTTCGGGGTTTGCTCTATCTCGGGCTCCTTGCGCGTACCTTGTTTTTCCTTGGGCGTCGAGGGTCCGGCTGCCTGTGAACTGTCGAGGGTCGCGGAGATTTTGCGCACCTTGCGTTTCCTCTCTTCTTCCTTCGCCTCCTCCTTCCTCTTCCTCTTCGCCTCATTTTCCTTCGTCCCCTTCTTCTTCTTCTTCTTCTTCTTCTTCTTCTTCTTCTTCTTCTTCTTCTTCTTCTTCTTCTTCTTCTTCTTCTTC
>MDSY01134367.1_pt1 | contig 22015 bp, 19 predicted proteins | sample 811131 | NCBI WGS metagenome assembly MDSY01 (sample SAMN05326643, study PRJNA326480) | marine metagenome | isolation source: seawater | place: Atlantic Ocean: South West | collected 2010 | reverse complement strand
ATGCCAATTGATGACTTTAAAGGGCAAATTAAGTTGAAAAACGGAATTGCTCATTTTCATGAAGCTTCAATGAAAGTTTATCATGGAACAATTTCGATTGATGGAGATTACAACACTCAAGACATGGCGCATCCAAAAACTAGTTTGGATTTAACTGTTGATAATATGGAAATAAAAGAAGCTTATTTAGCATTTAATCCTGTTAAAAAGATGGTTCCAATGGCAAAAAATGCAAATGGGGAATTGCATACTGAGTTTAAGTTTGAAACTGAGCTTGATGATACTTTAGCACCTGTGTATAAAACTATGAATGGTGAAGGGTTTTTAAGCACAACTAATTTAGGTTTTGCCGAAACTGATGGCTGGAAGAAGCTTGTAAATGCAATTGGACTAAAAAACGAAAAGTTTGATAAGGTTAAAGCTGAGGATATTAAAATTGAATACCAATTTATTGATGGGAAACTAAAGACCAAGCCTTTTAAATTAAACTTAGGTAAGATTAAAGGTGAAGTAAGTGGTTACACAACATTTGATAACGATATTAATTATAAGTACGCTTTAAAGATCCCAAGAGAAGAGTTAGGAGGAGCTGTTGATGGAGCTGCAGGATTAGCTGAAAGCTTTGCTTCAAAAAATGGCATAGATATTTCAGTTGGAGATTATATTAATATTGATGTACTGGTTACTGGAACAACTGATAATCCAAGCTACAAAGTTATACCAGCGGGTACATCAAGCGAAGAAGGATCAATTAAAGATCAAGCTAAAGCAATTGTGAAGGAGAAAATAGGTGAAGCTAAAGAAAAGGTTAAAGTTGAAGTTGACAAAGTAAAAGAAAAGGCAATTGAAGAGGCTGATAGATTAAAGAAGGAAGCTGAATATAAAGCCAAAGCCGAAAAAGAAAGATTGAAAAAAGAAGCTGAGGATAAGGCGAAAGCTGAAGCTAAGAAAAAATTAGGAGGATTTTTGAAAAAGGGTTTTGGTAATTAATATTATCATAAAATAAAATTGAATTTTAAATTGTGGAAGCTTTTGATTAAGTTAATGGTGAAAAATAGTATTAGTGGTGATTGTGAATAAATTATTTATTGTTTTGGGTGTTTTATTTAGCTTAACTCTTAATGGGCAGAGTGAAAGAAACTGTAGTGAATTCAATAACAAAAAAGCAATTAAAAAATTTCATAAGTTAAGCGGAATGGACTATCCAATGGATAGAAGTGGAACTATTATTCAAATGAAAAAATTGGTTGATAAGTACCCCGATTATCTTGAGTGCATCTCTTTTATTGCTGAGCATTACAAAAGAACCTCCTATAAAGCGATAAAGCTCAATGTAAAAAAAAAGGTACGTGGAAACGCAAAAGATTGGTATAAAAAATTAGCCGATTTCTGTCCAGGATATGCAGGTCACGAAGCTTATTTTTGGTTAGGAAGAATGAATCATGAAGATGGAAACGATTCAATATCAGCTACCTATTTCAAACAATATTTAGAAAACGAAGCAGAACCACCAAGACAAAGAAAAGAAGTTGCTACAAGATTAAGAGATGAATTTTTTGTAAGAAAACAATTGTTGTCGGAGCCAGTTGATTTTGACCCTCGAAACGTCAAAGGAGTTTCTACTGAACATGATGAATATTTACCTATGTTATCTCCTGATAATGAATGGGTTTACTTTACTAGGAAAAGAAACACATCTCCTGATATTACGCTTCCTCCAAAAACTCCTGGAAATGATAGTAAAGAATACTTTACTAGGAGCAAAGCTTTAACAGTTGATTCATTTACTAGAGGGATGTCTCTACTTAAGCCATTTAACATGTATATGCAACCTTTGTTAGATATTGGAGGGAATAATAAATTAAAAGGTTTAGGAGGAGCTTGTTTAACTCCTGATAACAAAACAATGTATTTAACAGCAAATATTCTTTTTGTTCCATTGCGAGGAAGAGGTTATACAAATACAGAGTTGATGCGAACAGATTATAAAGGTGGGCAATGGGGACCTTTAAAAAGTGTTGGATCTGTAAACAATGAAAATGGTGAGCCAACTTGGGAAGGTCAACCAACAATTTCATCAGACGGAAAATTAATGGTTTTTACATCTGCTAGATTATCCAGTACTTCATATGGCAAAGGAGATGATGAAACTTTTACTCTTGATTTGTTTTATTGCATTAAAGATGAAAATGGAAGATGGGGTCCAGCAATTAATATGGGACCACTAGTTAATACAAAAGGCCAAGAAAAGACACCATTTTTACACACAGATAGCAAAACATTATATTTTGCTTCTGATGGTCATCCGGGTTTAGGTGGTTATGATATTTATTACACTAGAATGGATAAAAATGGAAATTGGATTAGACCAAAAAACATAGGTTATCCCATAAATACCGAAAAAGACGAACATGGTTTAATTGTTAGCCTAGATGGAAAAACAGCTTATTTCACTAGCGGGAATAGAGGTAACGCTCGAACAGGTGGTTTGAATTTAGTTTCTTTTGGCTTACACAAAGATGCAAGACCAGAGAAGGTTGTTATGATGAAAGGTACATTAAATGGTGAAGATGGTGAAGTAATAAAAAACGGAAAGATTTCAGTAACGGATAAACAAACAGGTGAAGTTCATGATGGATTAGTTGATGAAGAAACCGGTGAATATGTAGTGATAATGCCTGTTAATGACCCCCTTAAGAAAGAAATTGAGCCAGAAAAAATAACAATGAAGGTTAATGGAGAAGATGTTGAAGTTGATTACGGTAGTGAGTTAAAAACGATCAAGGGAAAGGAGGTGGTTGTTCCTCCAGGTGGTAAAATTGTTTTGGTAAATGACAATGAAAAGGTTCTTAATAAGGATGAAAGGGTAGCAGAAATAAATGGAAAAGAAAAAATAATTAAAAAAAGTGATAGTGTAAGAAAAATAGATGGACTTGATATTGTTCTTTCTTCAGGTGATGAAATTGTTGATATGGAAGGAAAAGCGGTTGTAATTAAAAAAAATAATGATGAAGATTTTAAACAAAGATTTGTTGTTACCGCAACTGGAGATGGTAAGGCCTTTTCAACAAAAACTTTAGAAATTGATCCAAAAGAGGTGGACGGAGCCAGTAAAATTTATCCAAAAGATCCAATAAAGATTGAAACTCTTAATAAGAATAAACCAATTAGACTAAACGAAGTGAATTTCACAACAAGTTCTTCTATTCTTAATGGCAAGTGTATGGACATATTAGATGAATTAGTTAATTTCCTGAAATTAAAGTCATCAATGAAAATTGAAATTCATGGACACACAGATAACAAAGGTTCAGCAGGTGATAACTTAGGGTTATCCAAAAATAGAGCCCAATCAGTTATGCAGTTTTTAATTGACAACGGTATTGATTCATCTAGGTTATCATTTAAAGGTTTTGGACAAGCAAAACCCAAAGCTTCAAATTCAACGGAACAAGGAAGATTAACCAACAGAAGAGTTGAGTTTGTAATTACTCAATTTTAAAGAAGACTAATGAATTGCTGTTTTTTATAAGAGTTTAAAGTTTTGAATCTTTTTATTAATCTAGCTTTAATTTTTCACTTCAAATCATGTTTATTTTTACTCTTTTTTTGAAAATTTCGGAACCTGATGAGCTTTTGCTCGTAATGCTTACTGAATCAACGTTTTAAGATTTTGAGATATTTCATTATTTTTATTTTATCTGGCATATCATCATTCTTACTTGGACAGATAGAAACGATTACTAGTTATAAATCACCGGAAGCTTCTGGTAGTTTGATTTTAAAAGTAAGGAATGACACATTAAGGTATTCATGTGATAGAATTCCTATAATAAAAGGAACTGCGGCACCTTGTGATTCAAATCCATACATTAAATATGAGTTTTTTATTAATAGAGATGCCATAAATGAAAATTGGTCCAATAAATTAATCAGAGTTTATGACTATTGGATTGATGCTTCTAAATCAGAAGTTAAAGGTCCATGGATTAACATTGAAAAAAACTCAACTATTTCATATAAAGAAGATTACACAGATCAGAAACAAAAAAGTGGAATAACCTATAAACATCATGAAACACGTAAGAATTTAATTGGATATATTTTAGCAAACCCAAAAGGAAAATTATATCAAAACAAAGATAAATTTCAGTTTCAATATGATTGGGAAGAAAACATAAAAGGAAGGTACGAAGCCTTTTATGTGAACGGTATAAAAAAGTTCAGACACAATTATGAAGTTAATCGAATTATGTCTTTAGATAAAACGATTTCAGGAAAAACAAAATACTCAATAGATGTTCAAATCACAGGTGTTATACAGGCATATCATGCTAATGGCAAAAAAAAATATGTTGTTAATTATACAGAAAGAATTGTTTCGGAGAAATTACCTGAAGATACTGATAGTAGATTAAAAACATCTTCCAAAGCTGGAGAAAAACTTGTTTATTGGGAGACTGGAAAATTATACTCCAAAGGTGGTTTTAATATTCATGGTGAACAGGGGAAAATTGAATATTACGGTCCAAAAGGTTTAGTAATAACTAAAATAGAGAATTATAAAGACGGTGTACTAAATGGTAAATATTATGAATACTATTTAGATGGAAAACTGAAGGCCAAAGGTGAATATAAGGAAGGAGAATTAGTTGGTGAAATAAAATTTTTTGATGAAGATGGGACCAAGATTAAAAAAGAAAATTAATTCCAATGTTATAAATAGTATTGAATCTATTAGTTTTATTATTCAAATCCAATATTCTAAGCGATAACGTTTAATTTTTTCCCAACTTTTTTAAATGCTTTAATTGCCTTTGAAAGATCTTTTTTTGAATGTCTAGCTGAAAGTTGGACTCTTATCCGTGATTTATTCTTAGCCACAACAGGATAACAAAAACTTATGACATAAATACCTTCATTTAAAAGTTCGTAGGCAAACTTAGAGGCGATTTTTGAGTCATAAAGCATTATGGGTACAATTGGATGTGTACTGTTTGGAATATCAAAACCTGCAGCTTTCATTTCTGCTCTAAAAAATATTGTATTGGTCTTTAATGCGTTTATTATTTCGGGATTTTTCTTAAGAGTTTCGATAATATTTATAGTTGTTGCTGTAATTATAGGAGCTAAGGAATTTGAAAATAGATAGGGGCGAGATTTTTGTCTTAACAATGAAATAATTTCTTTTTTTGCAACAGTAAAGCCGCCACTTGCTCCTCCCAAAGCTTTTCCAAAAGTTCCAGTCAAAATATCTACTTTCCCTATAACATTGCAAGCTTCAATAGAACCTTTTCCAGTTTTTCCAATTACACCTGTTGCATGTGAGTCATCCACCATAACAAGTGCGTTATATTTTTCAGCTAAATCACAAATACCTGTTAAATTAGCAATTATCCCGTCCATGGAAAAGACTCCATCAGTAGCAATTAGAATTCGTCTCGCTCCTTCCGCCTCTTTCAGTTTATTCTCAAGTTCAGACATGTTATTATTTTTAAAGCGTAATCTTTTAGCTTTACATAATCGAATACCGTCAATAATAGAGGCATGATTTAATTCATCCGAAATTACAACATCTTCATTGTTCAATAATGGTTCAAATAATCCACCGTTCGCATCAAAAGCAGCAGCATAGAGTATTGCATCCTCAAAGCCTAAGAAATCGGATATTTTTTCTTCTAATTCCTTGTGTATAGATTGAGTTCCACATATAAATCTAACAGATGAAAGCCCATAACCCCACGAATCAAGAGCCTTATGAGCTTGTTCTAAAACAGTTTTATCACTAGATAACCCAAGATAGTTGTTGGCGCAAAAGTTAATTACCTCTTTTTCTTCGTGATTAATTATTGTTGATTGTTTAGACAAAATAATCCGTTCCGTTTTATATAAACCAGTTTGCTTTAAATCCTCTAACTCTTTTTTTATGTCCGTTAAAATATTTTTCATTAGGCTGACTGGCTAGTAGGTGAGTTTTGTGACTTAATTAAATCAATAATGAATGCAACCATATGGCTAAGCTTGAATTTCGGATTCCATCCCCAATGATTTCTTGCTTCAAGATCATTAATAAAATTGGGCCAGGAGTCAGCAATTATTTGACGATGGTCTTTAAAATAAGTAATTCTAAAATCAGGAATGTGTTTTTTGATTTCTTGGGATAATTCAAATGGGTTAAACGAAATCCCAGCTAAATTGTAGCTTGTTCTAATTTTAATTCTTTCGCTCTTAACTTCCATAATTTCAAGGGTGGCTCTTATTGCATCATCTATGTAAATCATAGGCAGAGTAGTAGGGGCTGACAGAAAACAATTGTAAAAGTTTTTTTCAATAGCGTCGTGAAAAATTTCAACAGCATAATCCGTCGTGCCACCACCAGCGCAATTTTCTGGACCTATAATACCAGGATACCTGATTGATCTTATATCTAATCCATATTTAAGGTGGTAATATTTACATAAATTTTCACCTGTTAGTTTATTAATTCCATACATTGTTTTTGGAATAGATCTAGTATTTTGAAAAGCTACTCCTTTATTATAAGGTGAAGAAAAGACAGCGATTGAGCTTGGATAAAAAAGTTTCTTTATTTTAAGAGTCTTGGCTAAATTTAAAACATTTAAAAAACCATTTATATTTACATCCCAGGCTAAATTTGGATTTTTTTCACCATTGCTTGAAAGAATTGCTGCCATGTGATAAATCTCATTTATTTCATATTTTTTAGCAATAGCAATTAATTGCTCAAAAACCGTAACATCTAACTTTTCGTAGTTGGGAAAACTAAATTTGTTTTCAGTTATATCAGAAGTGATAATTTGACAATTAATTTTTTTAGCTAATTCTGCATAAAGTTTTGTTCCAACCTGTCCGTTTGCTCCTGTTATTAAAATCCTTCTATTCATATCACAACCTTATTTAAAAGAACAACTTAAATACAAAATTTAAGTACTTATTAAATAATACGGTGAGAATGTTCTATTTGTTATTCACAGAACCTTTGTTAGATGTTAACGTAATTATTTTATGCCTAAACTACTTAGTGAAATACTAGATATTAAGCATTCTGTTATTGTTGCACCTATGTTTTTAGTGTCCAACGTTGTTATGGTCGTTGAAGCATGTAAAAACGGTGCTACAGCAGCGATTCCAGCTCTTAATTACAGATCATTAGAAGAGCTAAGAAATGCAATAAGAAGTATAAAAAAGCAAACAGATAAATCCTTTGGGATCAATTTAATTGTTAATAAATCCAACCCAAAATTCAGAGGTCAACTAGAGGTTTTATTAAATGAGGGGGTTGGTTATATTATTACATCTTTGGGAAGTCCAAAGGAAGTAATTGAAAAATGTAAGCCGAAAGGAATTAAAGTTTTTTGTGATGTAGTAGATTTAAAATATGCTAAAAAGGTTGAACGTTTAGGAGCTGATGCAGTTATTGCTGTTAATAATAAAGCTGGTGGTCATTGTGGACCAACTGATGTAGATTCCTTGTTAAAGGAACTTTGTAATAATATCTCAATACCTGTTATTTCAGCTGGTGGAGTTACCTCCAAAATACATTTAGATCAATCTATTGCATTAGGCGCTTGTGGAGTATCGGTTGGAACAGTGTTTCTTGCAAGTATAGAAGCTCCAATTTCAGAAGAATATAAAAAAGCTTTAATTGATTATGGTGAAAAGGATATTGTACTTTCAACCAAAATATCGGGGTCTCATCTAACAGTAATTAATACTCCTTATGTTCAAAAAGTAGGTACCGAAGCAGGTTGGTTTGAAAGCATTCTGCTTAAAAATAAATGGTTGAAAAAATATGCTAAGCTTTATATTGCATTAAAAGGTATGAATCAGGTTAAAAAATCGGCTTTTAAACCTACCTATAAAACTGTGTGGTGCGCCGGTCCAAGTATTGAAGATATTAATGAAGTAAGATCTTTGAAGGACATTTTAAAGGATATAACACAATAATAGTTTTTAATATTTTCATGAAGAAAATGAAATAAAAGCTAGAGAGTATTATTTACTCTGAATCAAATGTTTTTTTGAAATTTATTGTACCAACAATAAGACATTATAAATTTTAAATTAATGAGACAAAATACCTGATTTCTAAATTTAATTCGATATTGGATAAAACTTGAAAATAAAATCTCGTGCTGTATGATCAACTATATTCACAACTGATAAAACTAATTTGTCTCCAGAAATAAATCCATCCATTTTAACTTTTCCATCATGGTTTTTAGCCTTTATTCTTAAGCTACAATTTGTTGTACTTGTAAAATATTTACCAAACAACATTCCCTTACCCATTTGTTTATTTACAAATTTAGACGCTGTTTTAACGTCCTTAATAGAACTGGTTGTGACAGCCGAGTCTCCATCATGAAAACGTATGTAGATATTACTTTCTTTATCATAATCAGCATAGTAAATGCCGTTTTTTTTGATATTGCAATCTGAAAGTAATGAATCAGTTTGACTATAAATATTTGGAGAACAAAATATGCATAAATAAAGAAACACGAATTTTTTCATCAATTCTTAATACGATTTTTCAAAAGTTTAGTTTCGATTAATGATTTTTAATATTTGTAATTTTTAATTGAAGAAATTTACAAATAAAAACTTTGAAAATATTTTTCGTCCAATTTAATTAATTGTATATATTTTCACGAATTTAACGTATCAATAATTGTAGAGATCAATGAACTACGTTAATTTAAATTTTCGAGACTTAAAGTGATCTTCAATTAAAAAATATTTAAGCTATTAATTATGGAAATCCATTCTCTTGCACAAATATTATGGGACTTCCATAAACTGATAAAGCAACCTTCAAAAGTTGATGTAATTATTGGACTTAATAGCTATGATATTCAAACTGCTGTTCATTGCGCTGAATTATACTATAAAAAAGTAGCTGATAAAATTATTTTTTCAGGTACACCCCAAAAAATTAAAAATGGAATTTTGGTGAAAAATGAAATCAATTTATTTGCGTTAAAAGCCATTGAGCTTGGTGTACCAGAAGATTCCATTATCATAGAACAATTCTCTAATAACATTGCAGATAATATTGATTTTAGCCTGAATATTTTACCTGATATTAGCTCAGCTGTTATAGTAACAAAGCCCAACGCTCTCAGGATAGCACATACAATAGCAATAGGTAGGAGCAACTTAAATTGGTTTACTTCCTGTATAGACAGAGGGCTTTTTGAACCAATAACATTCCAACATACTTTTGAAGATTTATTGAATGAAATGGTAAGTGATACAAAAAAACTTATCGAGAATTCATTCAGTGGTGTTGAAAAGACTCAAAATTTACCTCAAAAGGTATTAAAAGCCTTTAATAGGCTAAGAGAGCTAGGATTCGATAAAGATTGTTGAAAATAAATTTTATTATTCCAATACTTAAAAAGTAAACGTCATGAACTGTTATTAATTACCCTTCATAAATAAAATAAAATACAGAGAAAGCGGTTAAAAATACAATTCCAACATAACCTAGTATTTTCTTCCAAACGGGTGGCTCAAATTCTTCGCCAACAAATCTTTTTTGAACTAATATAAAGTTGATTACAGCAATAATAGGAGCAACAACAAAAGAGAAAGCGGTTGTGAAATCTACAAGAGATCCAAATCCTTCAGTATTATCTAAACTTGAATCGTACACCGTGAAATATAAAATTCCAAATGAAATAATTCCAACTAAAATAAGTGTTAAATTATATTCATTTTTTCTTTTGTCTAATTCTTCTTGACCTTTCTTGTGATGTAGTAGAATTTCAAGCATCCTTTCCATTGATCTTGCATAACCATCAAATACAGCAATAGCGGTTCCAAACATTATAGAGAAAGCTGCTGGTGCTATTACCCAATAACTCCAGTCCCCTAACGCTTCTGTATACATATTAACAACTCTTGCTGAAAAATCACCAGCACTTTTGGGTAGTTGATTACCAGTTTCGTACATTAAGTAGGCACCTAATGTGACAAAGCAAAGAGCAAGTACGGCAGATGCAATGTACCCGAAGTTGAAGTCAAACATAGTTTCTTTAAGTTTCGGGTGATAACCTGTTTGTTTAATTCTAGCTACTGTCCAAAGAGAATTCCAAGCAGACAAGTCTAGTGCGGTTGGCATCCACCCCATAAGAGGGACTACGAACAAAGGCAGAGAATCATTAAAATTTATAAACTTAACATCAAAATCAACTGCAGGTCCTTTTATTAAAGCTAATACAAAAGCTAGGAGGGTAGAAGTAAGCAAAACAGCACCAATAATCTTTATCATACTATCAAGCAGTTTGTATTTACCTGCTAATAATATTCCAATACAAACAACAAAAACTAAAATAGGAGATCCTAAATTAGCATGGGGTAAACCAATATTTTCTAACTTTACCTTAATATCAAGAAGGTTATCTAAAAAACCTGCTGTAATTACTCCAACTACAGCACAAACAAAAAACATAGTTGAAACCGTAATTGCCATATATAACCATAAAACGCCTTTACCTAATTTACGGTAACCATCAATTATTGATGTCCCCGTTGCATTAGCATACCTTGAGGTAAATTCAAAAAACGGGTATTTAAAAAGGTTCGCAAGCATAATAGCCCAAACCAATTCAAAGCCATAATTAGCTCCAGCTTTGGTACTTTGAACCAAATGAGAAACACCGATACAAGTTGATGCAAAAAGAATCCCAGGACCAAGGGTTTTAAGAAGTGATTTATTTGACATAATAACTCCAAATTTGGAAACAAATATAATCGAAACCAACAAAACAAATTAGTAGTTCTTTGGTATTATATTATAAATAATACAAGTGTATTTAAAACTCCCGATTAAATAATTGGCATGAAATTCGTTCAAGTATTTATCCAATCAACTAGTATGAAAATATCAATCTTATTTTTCTTCACCTTACCCTTTATCTCTTTTGCACAAGAGGGGGTTACTACCTTGGAAATCCAAATGTTTAATTTTGATAAAGTAGTTGTTTGTATAGATGGTGAAGAATTTAATAAATGTTCAAAATTCAAATTAACTAATATTGCTTCAGGAGAGCATCTTCTCAAAATATTTAAACCAAAAACATACATAAACCCTTATAATCAAAAGGTTTCCGAAAGGTTAATTCCAATTTTCTCAGGCACTATCTTTTTATTAAAAAAACAAAAAACCAATTGTACAATAAATGAATTCCATGAGAAAACAATAAAAATCACAACAACTTAAAGCGCACTTAAATTAAATTTTTCACTTAATTTAATTCCTCTATCTCCTTCCTTTAATGTACAACATTCATTGAAGGCATCATGTTCAAAAAATAAAGTGATATCTTCTTTAATCGCCCTACGAAGAAAACTAGATTTCTCATCCATTGATAAAAGAGGTCTTGTATCGTAACTTGGTATGTAAGGAACTTTCAAATGGCCTATTGATGGAATTAAATCAGCAGTAAATGCAATTTTACTACCTTTGTATTTTATTATAGGAATCATTTGGCTTTCTGTATGTCCATCAACCGTTAATAACTCTATATTGTGTCCAAGTTCTTTTCCTGATTCGATAAAGTTTAAATGACCGAGTTCTTGTATAGGTAGCATATTCTCTTCAAGGAATGAGGCCCTTTCTCTTGAGTTTGGATTTATCGCCCAATTCCAATGTTTTTCATTTGACCAATATTTAGCGTTTAAAAATTTAAGTTTATACTGACCATTTTTTCTATACACAGCTCCACCAACATGGTCAAAATGAAGATGAGTCAAAAGAACATCTGTGATGTCGGATGAGTGAAACCCTAATTTATCCAAAGAAGAATCTAAATTTGAATCTCCGTTTAAATGAAAATGGTTGAAAAATTTTTCATTTTGTTTATCTCCAATACCAGTATCAACCAAAATTAGGCGATTCCCATCCTCTATTAAAAGTGAGCGCATGGCCCAATTGCAAAGGTTATTGGAATCAGCAGGATTGGTTTTATTCCAAATAGCTTTAGGAACAACACCAAACATCGCTCCTCCATCAAGCTTAAAATTTCCGGTTTCAACAGGGTATAAGTTCATAAACAATTATATTTACATTAAATATAAAAAGTCCTGGCTATTAAATTTGGCATACACCCAAAAGATTTTAAACATGAGAGTACATTTAATAGCAATAGGAGGTAGTGCAATGCACAACATTGCAATAGCATTAAACAAAAAGGGATATATTGTAACTGGTAGTGACGATGATATTTTTGAACCTTCAAAAGGAAGATTAAGCAAACATGACTTACTTCCTGAGGAAATGGGTTGGGATACGAATAGAATATCAAATAAAATTGATGTTGTAATTCTTGGCATGCACGCACGTAAAGAAAATCCTGAATTATTGAAAGCTCAAGAGTTAGGTTTAAAGATTTATTCCTATCCCGAGTATATATATGAGCAAACTAAAGATAAAAAGCGTGTAGTAATTGGTGGGTCGCATGGTAAAACGAGTATAACTGCTATGACACTCCATGTTTTACAAAAAGCTAAATTCGATGTTGATTATATGGTGGGTGCACAGTTGGCTGGCTTTGATACTATGGTAAAACTTACTGATGAGGCTGATATTGTAATTTTGGAAGGTGATGAGTACTTAAGTTCTCCAATAGATTTAAGACCAAAATTTCATTTGTATTATCCGCACATTGCAGTGCTGAGTGGAATTGCATGGGACCATATTAATGTTTTTCCAACATTTAAAAATTACGTTAAACAATTTCAAATTTTTGTAGATAAAATTGAAGAAAGAGGAACATTAATATATTTTGATAAAGATGATAACGCTAAAAAAATTGGAGAGCGATTCAAATATAATAAAGAGCCCTACAATGTTCATCCAAATATTTGTAAGGATGGGATAACTTACCTTATTGATAATGGAGAGACATACCCTTTATTAATTTTTGGAGATCATAATCTTCAAAACTTAAATGCGTCTCTAAAAATATGTTTGTCATTAGGTTTGTCAAAGGAAATTTTTTACAAAAATATCCAATCATTTAAGGGCGCATCAAAAAGACTTGAGTTAGTTGAAAAAAATAATACTTCTAATATTTATAAAGATTTTGCACATTCTCCTTCAAAATTAAAGGCGACCTCAAGTGCGGTAAAAAAACAATTCACAAAAAGAAAGTTAGTCGCTTGTATGGAACTGCATACTTTTAGTAGCTTAAATCAGGATTTTTTAAACGAATATGCCAATACTATGGATTTACCTGACGAGGCATATGTTTACTTTAACCCAGCAACTATATCCCATAAAAAACTCAAAAAAATATCTAAGGAGCAAGTTTTTAATTGCTTCAAAAGAAATGACTTAAAGGTTTTTACCGACTCTGATACTTTAATTAATGAATTAAAATCTAAAAATTGGTCTAACACTAATTTATTACTAATGAGTAGTGGGGATTTCGATGGTGTTGACTTTAATAATTTAGCAGTACACTTGTTAAAAAGTAAAACCATTTAAAATAGATGTGTTGATAAATTTATGGCATGATATTTCAATAACTTGTTACGAACTATTAATTTACCGTTATCTATAATAAATCGATAATATGAGACTTATTTTAACAATAGCTTTAAACCTTTTAATGTTAAACTTATTTGCACAGGAAGCTGCAATTAATCAGACAGATACCCAAGGAAGAAAAACTGGTAAATGGGTGAAAAAACACCTTAACGGAAAAGTGAAATATGAAGGTACTTTTGAAAAAGATAAACCTGTAGGTGAGTTCAAAAGGTATAATGAAAAAGGTAAATTAACATCAGTTTTACTTTATTCTCTAAACGGTTCGCGTGCTGCAGCATACTTATATAATATTACAGGGAAACCTTTAGCTTCAGGTATTTACGTTAATCAACAAAAGGATTCTCTTTGGAGGTTTTTCGATAAAGATGGTGTTTTGTTTTCTGAGGAATATTTTAAAAATGGGTTAAAATATGGGTTTTCTAAAGAATTTTATCCTAATGGGAACATTCACTTTGAAAGAAATTACAAAAACGATTCAATTGTAGGTATTTACAAGGAATACTATCCAAATGGTCAGTTAAGATCTAAGAAAACTTATGTTAATGGCAACCCTACGGGAGTAATTGTAATTTACCATAATAATGGTGTTCCTAAAATTATGGGCAGGTATAGTGCTGGATTAAAAAATGGTACTTGGAAATTTCGTGATAGGAAAGCTGAAATTGTTAAAACTGAAGAACACGAAAATGGTGCAATGGTTTATACTTCAGATACCTTAATATCCTATTGGAATGATTCATCAAAAATTGTTAGAACAATGGAATGGTTTGACAAGGGTGGTAGAAGCTACTTTAAATCATATTACCCAACCAAAGAGTTAGAGCGCGAAGGTTTTTATTGGAAAGGGAAAAAAGATAGCACTTGGCTTTATTATGATAGGGCTGGAGAGATTGCTATTGAAAGAAACTTTCACAAAGGAAAACGTCAAGGAAGTTGGACTTTTAAATATCCTAATGGAAAAGTAAAAAGCGAAGAAGGGTGGTATTTAGACAGAAAAGAAGGTGAATATATAGCATACTATGAAAACGGTAAGATTAAAGAAAAAGGCAACTATCTCAAAGGAAATAAGTCAGGTAATTGGGAGTATTTTGATGAAGATGGTATTTTACTGGAAACTAAAGATTTTAATAAAGATTAACACGTTTAGATAAATATGAAGATTTTACTCTTTTTATTTGCTGCTTCAACCATTCTTTTTAGTTGTTCTAAAAACGAAGTTAAAACTGATTTTAAATCAGCATCAGATTATTATCCTCTAGTATTAGGAGCCTGGCATGTTTATGATGTTGATTCCATTTCATATGATAATTTCACTGATCCTGTAACAATTGACTCAATAACTTACCAGGTAAAAGAAGAATTAACTGATACCTTTTATGACTTAGAAGGTGAATTGAGTTATGAAATCACAAGATCAAAGAGGTCCGGTAATGATAGTGTGAATGTTGAAAGCATTAACTGGGTTGTTTCGGATATTTGGTGGGTTAAAAACAATGGTGGGAATATTGAAAGAATAGAAGAAAATATAAGATACATAACACTTCTTAATCCAATTAAGGATGGATCAGTTTGGGACGGTAATGGATTCAATTTTATAGAATCATGGGACTTTACTTATGAAGGGATAGAAAACCCATTTAGTGACTATTCTAATACTGTAACTGTTAATCAGAAATATTTCAATGATAAATTATATTATCGACAGAACTTTAAAGAGGTTTTTGCGCATGGAATAGGATTAGTAAGTAGAACAAGAATAGATACTGAATCTCAGAATACTCAAGATGTAATAAATAAACCAGAAAAGGGTTTCCAATTTTTTCAAACACTATACAATTACTACATTCCTGAATAATGTCAAAATGTTTGGTTTTACTCTTTTTAACTTCTTTATTTAATAGCTTTTCACAAACCGAATTCCATTATCTAGTAAAGTTCAAAACAAAGCACTCAAGTTATTCATTAAGTAATCCTGAGTTATTCCTTAGTGAAAAATCTATTTTGAGAAGAGATAAATATAATGTTGAGCTAGATTCAACAGATCTACCTATTAATCCATCATACCTTTACAATTTATCATCACTTCCGCTACTAATAGAAGCTAAGTCCAAATGGCTTAATTGTATTGTGATATCAAGTACCTACAAAAATATTAATGACTCTATTTCAAAATTTAATTTTGTAGATACAGTGAAATTAATTGGTGAAAAAGGACTGAATCAAAGTATTGTAAGCACCCAAAATTATGGTGTTAATGAAGAACAGATAGAATCTGTCAAAATTAATTTCGCACATAATTTGGGTTATACAGGCAAAGAAGTTGACATAGCAGTAATTGATGCCGGTTTCTCAAATGTAAATAATAACATCTTTTTCGATTCTCTTTTTCTTCAAGGAAGAATAAAGTCGGAATACAATTTTGTTTCCAATAAACAACTTTTATATAACTCACATAACCATGGATCTGATGTGTTATCCGTTATCGCTGCCAATATTAAAAATGAGTATGTTGGTATTGCTCCTTATGCTAACTATCATTTGTTAGTATCTGAGGACATAAACCAAGAGAATATGATTGAAGAGTACCATCTAATCGAGGCATTGGAATACTGTGACAGTGCTGGAGTTGATATTGTGAATATTTCATTAGGATATAATAATTTTAACGATGAAAGGTTTTCTCATAATAAAGAGGAATTGACAGGCGATTCAACTTCTTTGAGTAAAATATGCAATATGGCATGGACTAAAGGTGCTTTTGTTGTTACTAGCGCGGGAAACTCTGGAGGCGGAACATGGGGAGTAGTAACAGTACCAGGAAATTCCGATAGTATTTTTACCGTTGGAGCAGTTAATATAAATAATGAATATGCATCATTTAGCAGTAGGGGTAATCCAACTATAAATTCGGTTTTAAAGCCAAACATAATGGGGGTTGGGCAAAATGTTAAAGTGATAAAAACAAATGAAACAGCTGGTTATTACAACGGAACATCTTTTTCAGCCCCCCAAATAACTGGCATAGTGGCATGTTTATACGAGGCTTTTCCAAATAAAATGAACTGGGAAATTAGAAGAGCAATCGAGTTTAGCGCGAGTAATGCTTTAAATCCCGATTCACTAATAGGGCATGGACTTCCAAATTTTAAAAAAGCCTATTTTTATTTAAAAAACAATTTTTTTAACGGAAATAAAACAAATATTAAAATCTTTCCAAATCCTTCATTTGGATCATTAACTGTAATCAATGATCTTGTAATTAATTCAATTAAAGTTTTCGATTCAAGAGGGAAAATTGTGTTGTCAAAAACAGCAAATTCAGAAATTGTTGGTCTTCAGTTTTCAAAACTAGGGTCGGGAATTTATTTTATCCAAATTAAAGATAATTTAACACTCGAAACCATAAAGTTTTATCTTCAATAAAATATTAGAGATAAGTTATAATGAATTACATTTAATGTTTCCAAATTTCAAAATAACTTACAAAATCTAAACTTGAATAAAAATGAATTTAATCAATATTACTAAACAAGCAATGAAATGAGGAAAATAATCATATCTATAGTATTTATTGCGAGTCTTATATCAGTTCAAGCGCAAGGTTGCCGCTCAGTAAATAAAGGGATTTCGGCTGTTAACTTAAATAAAATTGATGATGCACAAACTCATTTTGAAAATGCAGAGAAGAATATTAAAGAAGCCGAGGATAGAGATCAACCTTTAGAAGCAAAGTGTTATGCGAAATACTATTATGGATCTGGCCACGTAGCTTTAGAGCAAGCAAACAGAGTTTATAAAGAAGATTTAAAAACAACAGTTGAACTCTTAGACAAAGCACAGGAATTTTTTTCTAAATTTTTACTATTGTCTTGTGAAGACAAATCTTTCACAGCAAAAACAAAAGCTGATTTAGAGGCTGTAGCTAATCAGCAAAAAAATATTGCAGTCGATTATTATAATAAAGCTGATTATGAAACTGCTCTTAAGCTTCTAGAAAAAGCAATTGTAAATAAAGAAAAACTTGGTACCAATCATCTTGATTTACATGCATATCAAAATGCTAGTTTAATAGCAAGCGCTTCAGGTAATTTTGAGAAAGCAATCGAATACATAGATGTTTTAATTCAAAATCCTCAGTTAAAAATAAATAATAATGTAAATAATCAAGAGCAAAACTTAACAAGAAAAGCAAACTATTTATTAAGGTTAGGTAATTTTGAAAAAGCATTAAGCGTTTTAGATTCCGCAAGTCTCATTTTTCCAGAAAGTGTTCTAATAAAAAGAGAAAAACTTAAAATTTTCTCAGAATTAAATGATGATGACTCCTTAATGGATTTACTAGAAGAATTGACAAAAACGGTAAAAGATGATGTTCAGTTTTTTACAATACTCGGACGGATTTACACAAAAAAAGGTTACTCAGACAAGGCATATGAAGCTTACCATTCAGCAATGGAAATCGATTCAAAAAACAAATATGCGCTGTTTGGAATGGGGGCATATTATGTAAATAAGTCAAATGAAATTGCCGCTAATTATAATGGAGTAGGCAAATTAGCTTCTAACAATGCGTCAAAATCTTCAACTATTGAAGAGCAAAACAAAAATTTTGATAAAGCAATTTATTTTTTCAATAAATATTTAGAATTAGATCCAGGAGATAAAGAAGCATTAGATGCGCTCAAAAAAATATATATTGCTAAAGGTGACGAAGAAAAAGTGACTGAAATTAATAATCAATTAATTAAAGATTAGAATTTCATAAAGGTTATAAAATCTTTAAATTTATAGCGCTTCAACAAGAAGCGCTTTTTTTATGCTGGAAACATTAAAAACATTTATTTCGACTGTAAAGGATAATAAGATTAAATTATTACTTGTTTTATTTTTATCATTTTTTACAGCAATAATTAATGAATATTGTTATGAGCAAAAGTATAAAGTAACTTATGAAGTTGCTCCATACTTCGAAATGGCATCGGATTTAGGAAATCAATTTGGAATTATATGTGAGGCAATAAACAACAATGATACTAATTACTTAAAGAGTAAACTAAAAACATCACTTCCAATTAATTTTATTGAAAAAGCAACCTACAAGAAAATAAGTAAAACTGTAGACTATAGTTACAAGCATTTTAATGTAAAAATAACTTTCGAATTATCGAATAATCAAGAAGCTTATAAATTGATAAAATGGGATAGTGCCATGACTAAATTTGGCATCAATTATGTAAATGATTCATTAAGAAAGTACCGGGGAATATCAGTTTATGAAGAAAAAATGAAAACATTTGTAAGTGCCCACAAACTAAATAATATTAATAAGAATGAACATGATGATCAAAAAAACTTATTTTCAAATCAAAATATAATTCTTAATGATAGTATAGTCACTAAACTTGTCTATGCTTTTACAAAGGGAGAATATGAGAATGCGAAAAAAATAAATCAACTTAATCTCTTTTCTCAATCACATCAAAAAATACCTAGAAAATTATCTTGGATTGAATTATTTCTTAGCATTACTTTTTTACCTACTTTTTTCTTTTTAGTTATTCTTAGATCAATTAAGTACCAATAGAGGTGTGGACGAGAATTCAAATTGAGAACGAAATGCCTTAAAATGAGAATGAACCATTATTTTCATTTCCATTTTATAATGGTTGGATAGCATAGTGAGATGGGTGCATAAAAAGACTAGTATAAAGCTATTATGTATAGTGACAATTCTAAGGATTATGAATAGCTTTTTCAAATAATTATTCAATAATCGTAAACATTAAATAAATACTAGTCCTATTTAAATCCATTTTATATATAGTTTAGCAAATTAATAACCGCTATGAAAATATTAATCGACTTTTGGGGTATACAACCTGCAGTAAATAATATTTATATTTCGGATGAGAAACAAAGCTTTTTAAAAAATTGAAAAAGACATTATGATAAATGCCACAAAATTAATTTTTGGAATATCAATTCTATCACTCTTTTTTTTGGTTTCTTGCAATGTAGGATTTTCTGAAAAAGAGCAAAAGCAATATGAAGAAGAGTTAAAAAAAGAACAAATCAAGGAAAGACATCAAAAACTCTCTTTTTTTATTAAAAATAAAGAAAAACTGATTAGTCAATCCAAAAAAATACGAGAAGTTGTTTCGGCAAAGATAAATGCTCGTAAAGTGTTAGCTGATGAGGACTATTTACACAAAAATGACATTCAATTTGTTTCTATATATGATAGAGGTTTAAATACCATGGTGGATACAACTAATCCCGCAATTCCAACATATTTATGTGTAAAGGATAATAATACAGAGGACTATCTTGCTGAAGTGAATATTATTTTAGCACATGATTCTTCTTACCTAGATTCTACATTTATGAAATTAGATATGGTACTTTTTAATAATATTCTAAATCTTAAATACCTATTTATGTGCGAGGAAATTTCGGCATTAAGCCCTCGTGGAATTATGGTAGACGTTTTTAATCAAGGATATAGTAAACTACAATTTTTCGGAGGAAATAGTATAAATAAGGTAACTTGCTTCAAATTAAAAGAAAAAATTATTCCTTTTTATACATTTCATTTTTTTTCTACTAATAGTGATGTTGTTTCAGGAGAAACCTATGAAGATGCTATTGATGACTTAAAATACAATGTTCGAAAAAACTTACACAGTAATCTTCAAAAACATTTTAAGGTATTGAAATAAATTTGCTTAAAGCCTCTAACTTTTAGGTCTTCAAAACAAAAAATTATGGACTTATTACGAAACCAAGAATCTAATACAAAAATCAAAACCTATACAACCCAAAATCCATCAACTTGGCATCAAGACAAATACTACAGAGAGCTCAATATGAAGAACCTAATTTAGATGGTCGCCCAAAGTCATCATATTATGCAACCCAATAATAAATACGCATCAAGTAATTATGAAAAAAGTAATCTTACCCATTCTGTTAAGTTTGAATTTTGTTTCATGCAGAAACAAAATAAATACTCTGGTTAAATCTGATTGGTATGGAGAAGAATTGCCATTTAATTATCAGCCTGAGTTTAGTGACGCATCATTTATTGTATATCAAGGAAACGAGCCTAAAGAAATGCCATTCTTTAGGAAGGGGCACAGGCTCAAGCTAAATTTTAAAGAAGGAAATACGGTTGAACTTTTATCTGAAATTGATTCACTAATTCCAATATATTCAGAAAACAACTCTGACTCAATTATAGCATATGATATAAATTCAGGACTCTACGTCTTTAAATCAGGAATTTATAATTACGAAAAAAAGGATCAAACTATCCTAATTACGTTCAACGATACCTCAGCTACTTTTAATATCACTCAAATCCATGGGCACATTATGGGCGGTTCAGGACCCAGACTAACTTTAAATGATTCTTTAAAATTTAGAGATTGAAATTAGCGTTAGGTACTATAATTTTGCGTTTAGTAAAGGACCAATCAAAATTCACGTTTAATTCAAGCATCAATTAACTTCATTTCTAAAATCCCGCTCCATAGCTTAAAGCGAGATTCAAGGGCTTGAATTGCAAGAGCGGAAATAAACTTGCAACAAACTTTCCAAATTCCTTCATAGTTACCCGAAGCTTCAGGAGTTATAAATTTAAACAGCGATTTCTGGTTAATTAACGATAGTGGAAATGACCACATAATTTACAAGTTGGATTACACAGGGAGTATTATCCATTCGATTTATATTAGAGGAAAAAATATCGATTGGTAAGATTTAACAAAAGATGATCAGGGAAATATATACATAGGTGACTTCGGAAACAATGAGAATAAAAGAGTTGATTTAAAAATTTACATTCTTCCGTACGAACAACTTTAATACGATACAATCACGCCTCAAGTCATTAACTTTAAGTATGAAAATCAACTCAGTTTTGCGCCTGCAGAAGGTGAATTAGATTTCGATTGCGAATCTATGATTTGGACAAATGATTCTTTACACTTTTTTCCAAAAACAGATCAAAATCCACAAAATACCAGCCGCTCCCGGAAACTATACAGCAGTTTTAAAAGATTCTACATTAACAAATGGAATTAAATGTAATTTAACTATTCATATTGATAAAAAAATAAGAAGATGTATCTAAGTAATAGTTAACTAACGACACTATGTCTAAACAAGTTAATTATGTTGATTATTCAAATATGTTAAAAAACCTATTTAACATAATATTAATTATAAGTAAAATTATAATGTTTTAATTATTAACTTATTATAAACACTTTTAAAAAATCAGGGTAAATACTTTATTTAGGAAATCAGAAAAGTATATTTATTACTTTACCAAGTATTGTGGAGAATACAGGAATCGAACCTGCGACCTTTTGACTGCCAGTCAAACGCTCTAGCCAACTGAGCTAATCCCCCTTTGATGTTAATTCCTAT
>MDSY01132550.1_pt1 | contig 22021 bp, 15 predicted proteins | sample 811131 | NCBI WGS metagenome assembly MDSY01 (sample SAMN05326643, study PRJNA326480) | marine metagenome | isolation source: seawater | place: Atlantic Ocean: South West | collected 2010 | reverse complement strand
TGACGACGACGGAGATTCAGACTCGCGAAATCCCACGGGTCACGGAGAGGAAAGCCCATCCGCGCCGGCGGTGGACGAGGAGACGGAGAAGGCGTTCCGTGCGCAGGTCGCCACCGCGTTCGACGCCGTCGCGATGGATGCCAACTTCCAGGATGACCTGCGCAGAAGGAGCGAGGAGTCAGAGGGGGATCGCGGCGTCAATCGGGAATCGCCAATGGCGCCGACGAGGGCGACGCTGTGGTGGCGAGCGATCAAGCTCCCGATGTACTCCGTCGCCCTCGCGCCCCTCGCAGTCGCGGGCGCGCTGTGCCACCACTGGTACGGCTGCGTCAACGTGCCGCAGTGGGGCGCGCTCACCGCCGGAGCGTGCTTGATCATCGCGTGGTGAGTTTTCTTTTTTTCTTCTCCAACTGTTTGCCCATACACCATACAAACTCACTTTTGGTTTTTCAGGCTAAACCTTTCCAACGACGCGTGGGACGCGGCGACGGGCGTGGACGACACCAAGCCCGAGAGCGTCGTGCGGCTGCTGGGCGGTGACGTCGGCGAAGACGCGCGGAAGGCGGCGGTGAACAAGGTGCACGCCATCGCGCTCGGATGCCTCGGACTCGGAGCCGCGGGTTTATATTACGCCGCCGCGGCTATGGCGGCGGGCTCAACCGCATATACGGTGCTTGCGATGCTCGGTCTCGCGGTGTTTGGAGGGTACGCGTACCAGGGCCCGCCGTTCCGGCTCAGTTACAAGGGTTTGGGCGAGCCCATCTGCTTCGCCGCGTTCGGGCCGTTGGCGACTGGCGCTTTTTACCTGGCGTTGGTGAGTGTTTATGCTCTTCAATTCTTTTCTATTTCCTATTTCCGTTTATTTCCGTATGGGCGATTGGACTGACGTCGTGTTTTGTTTTTTTGTTCAGGCGGCTGGTGTTCCGGGGGGTAGCGTGTGGATGGGCGTGCCTTCCGCGCCGACTCTGCTGCAGCCCGGTGTGATTGGCGCGGCGTCCCTCGTGGGTCTGACCACCACCGCGATCTTGTTCACGTCGCACTTCCACCAGGAGGAGGGCGACAGGGCGGCTGGGAAGAAGTCGCCCGTGGTGCGATTTGGCTTGCCGAAATGTATCGATTTTCTTCGAAAGGGCGTCCTCTTCCACCACGTCCTCGCGTCGTTGCTCGCGTTCAACGGGTGGCTGCCCATCATGGGAGCCGTCGGGGTGTTCATCGCCATGCCGTTGTCCATCGGCGTGAGCTCGTTCGCGGCGCGGCACGTCGAGACTCCGGCGGAGTTGTTCCGGACGAAATACGGGGCGGTGCGTTTCTTTTTATTTCCGTACGGGCAATTAGAATGACGTCGTTTTTATTTGGCAATTGGACTGACGGTGTGTTTTGTTGACAGGTGCGGTGGCACGTGGCGCACGCGGTTTTGCTGGCGTTGGGGTGCTGGCTGGACCCTTGGATGGTGTGGAACTGGCACAGGGTCCCGGGGTTCGCGCTCGGTGCGCCTTATTAGGGGTATGGGAGAACCCTGAGGGACGGCACGGGCGCCTGAGAGACGGCGCCCAAAGGTAAGAGTTATTACACAAAGTTGGATAGAAGTGGATAATACTCTCCACCCGAGGCGGTGGGCGCTCGCTGTAGAGGTTGATAATCGAGCGTAAACAGCGTTAAACGACGGTGTATATATGGAGCGTGTTGTTTCCCTCGTAGATTTATTCCCACCGCATCGGGTGTGCCGTCGCGCACGGCTCTCGTCGCGACCTCGATGTCAATTTGACCACATGTCTGACTCGCTCTCGTCTCCCCGTCTTCTGTTATACTGAAAAGCAGTTTGACCTAACGAGAGCTCACTGCGGCCTTCGCCCCGACGGCATCGATCTAAGCGCCGCCGGCGTACACCGTCATGGAGTCGAGCAGCTCGGAGAAGAGGTGAGCGCCGCGACGACCCCGCGATTCCCCCGCCCACGCCGGCGCCGTCCTCCGCCCCGCGGAAGTTGAGATGAGACCTCGTTGTTGACTCGCGAACGAGCGTTAAACAATCGTGCCGCCCCGCCTTATCTGACCGTCCACCGTCCTTTCCGTCGCATCGCAGGGTCGTCCCGAACATCCACGGCGGTCGCGTGGAGCCATACGCCGACGCCACGCTCGACGCGGTCGCCGGCGCGGGCGGCGCGCTCCTCGCGCTTCTCACCACCTACCCCCTCATGACGCTCAACACCCGGCAGCACACCGAGCATCGCGCGGGGAAACAGAAAGGACGGCGCGACGGCACCTCCGACGCGCCAACCCCGAAGCGCGGCATGGTCGCCGAGCTTCGCCAGCTCATCAACGAGGAAGGCGGCGTGACCGCCCTCTACCGCGGCGTCGAGCCCGCCATCATCGGCACCGTCGCGTCGCAGTTCGTCTACAACTACTTCTACTCCGCAATGCGAAACAAATACATCGCCAAACGACGAACCAACCCGGGTCCGTTGTCCAACCTCGCGATCGCGTCCGCCGCCGGGTGCGTCAACGTCATGTGCACGATCCCGATATGGACCATCACCACGCGGATGCAGGCGCGACGGAAGAAGATGGACGCCGCGGGCGGACGGCAGGGGAGGGCGGGGAAGAAGAAGAGTGGCAAATCGTTACTGAGCTCATCCTGGGCGGCGGAGGGCAAGGAAACTGACGACGACGAGGACGACGAAGGGGAATCGATGAAGGGGTTCCTCGCGACCGCGCGCGAGGTGTGGAACGACGGGGGCGCCGCGGGGTTCTGGCAAGGGGGCGTCCCGTCCCTCGTCATGGTCAGCAACCCGGCGATGCAGTACGGTGCGTTTATTTTAATTTCTGTACGGGCAATTGGATTGACGCCGTGTGTGTGTTTTTTAACAGCGCTTTACGAGACAGTCGCCGACGGGTACAGGCGCGCCAGGCGTAAGAGGCGGTTAACACGCGGTGCGGTCGACACCAACGCGAACGAGGAGCTCAGCGCGTGGGAAGTATTCGCGGCGGCGTCGCTCGCCAAGCTCGGCGCCACAGTGGTTACGTACCCAATCTTGCTGGTGAGTTTATTTTACTTCTCGTACGGGCAATTAGAATGACGTCGTGTTTTGTTCACAGGTGAAATCCCGGCTTCAGTCGCAGTCCAAGGGCACGGACGCCTCTTTGAGATACGACGGCGCGATCGACGCGCTGCAACGGATCGCGAAAGAGGAGGGCCTGTCCGCGTTCTACAGGGGGTTCGGGACCAAGGCGACGCAGACCGTCTTCGCTGCGGCGCTCATGTTCGCGGCGAAGGAGGAGATTGCAAAGGCTGTGCACGTGAGTTTATTTTTATTTCCACCATGGGGCAATTAGACTGACGTCGTGTTTTGTTTGCGTACAGGTTGCTTACGCCAAGATGGCGGCGAAACGAGCCGCCGCGGCGCTCCGTTGACCGCATTCGTGTCCGTCCGTCGTACGCGCGTCGTTGTTTGTAATACAATTGCTGCTAAGTTTAACGGGATTTAGACCCGAACATCCCCCCGAACACGCCCCCGCCGCCCGCCTCCGGCTCTGGCGGCGAAGAAGGCGTTTCAACCGGGGCGGACGGCGGCGCCGCCGCCGGTACCCCCGGAGCCGGCCCTAAACCCCCCGCCGCGTCCATCGGAAGCGACTGTTCCGGCATGGGCGCCGTCATCCTGTTGAGCATGATGCTCACGCCTTCGATCAGACCGAGAAGTAAACCTCCAAACGCCGCAGATCGCGCCGCCGAGGCGAATCCGTATCGAACTTGTAAGATGCCTCCGGTGAGCGCCCCTGACAAGATGGGATTCCACGGGTCTTCCTTGTGACGCAGCGCCACGAGGGAGCAATCGAACGCGGAGAATAGCCCGCCCCAGACGGCGAAGGAGCCGCCGATCTTGGGCGCCTCGCGCCTGATGGCGTCCAGCCCGTTTGGAAATCGTCGTCCGATTGGCGCGTTGTAGATCCCTTTGACGAGGTTCACGGCGCCGCCCCCGACGGCTCCCATGGCGAACGCGCCGCCGATGTCATCGAAGATGCGATGCGGACACGGTTCCCGCCTGGACGTGAAGAGAGAGAGAGAGAGACGTCAGTCGGAGCTTCGATCACGGCCGAGCGGGCGAGTAGAGGACGTGACGGAGTGCGCGAAGAGACGGAGATTCTAGGGCGGCTGATTGATTTGTCGTGATCCACGTCGCCCGCCGACACTCGAGAAGCGTCTTTCGAACTCCCGTGCGTTCGGCGCGAGCGCCGTTTAACTTACCCGTGGTCGACTCCCGACATCACCGACACTGATCGATCCCAAAGTTTCCGTCTCCTCCCTAAGGCCCGCGGCAGAGAGGCTCCCCGGACTTTGCCGCCGGCTCTTCTCGGGATTTTGCCTTTTCACCGCCAGACTGGAAATTATTTTTGGCTGCGGGCCTCGACACGCGCGTGTTTTTCATGTGAGTCAAGAGAGCACCACCGCCGCGGCGTCCCTCCCGCGCGCGCTTCAGTTTTTTGTAAGGGTTGAACCGCGTGTGTCGTATTTATACTCGTACGTCCGTGTGTGCTAAAAGTATGCGCTATGTGTGCTTGCGTGTGTGCCCAAGGGGCGCCGTGGGCTAATCGTCCTCCGCGGCGGCGACGAGTATGCCGTCGAGATCGATCATGGGCTCCTCGCAAACCGGGCACCGATCGCTCCGCTCGTACCAGTCGAACATGCACCCGAGGTGGAAGTGATGCCCGCACACCAGCGGTGTCTTCGGGTTATCCGCGCAGTACTCCTCGAAGCAAATCGGGCAGCACGCGTCGTCATCCGCGAGCGACGCCGCGCTCATCGACTTGCGGTGGTGACTGGCCAATCTTCGCGATGAGTCCGGATCAGCCGCCTTGGCCCTCGGGCCGCCGTCGATGACCGTTCCGCTCACCGCGCCCTGGCCCGCGCGCAGACCCGGCGATGCCGGCCGCTGAAGCGACTCACGGAGCAGCCTCGCAGCGATCGCGTCGCGGTCCTCGGCGGCATCCTTGACGGCGCCGCTGAAAACCGGCGCCGACCCGGTGCGGTGATGCCCGCGCTTCGAAGAAGTCTTATTGGGTTTAGGGTTATGCTTGGACGGCGATGTCTGTATATCTGCAGACGGCGATGTCCCGCACGTGCTGCCGTCCACGCTCTTCCGTCGTTCCACGAGTACGTCGTCGTGGTCCACCGCCCTGTTCGAGTCCGACCGGTTGGACTTGGTCGATTTATCGAGCAACGATGACTCCAGCCCGTCGCCGTCGCCGTCGCTCGATGCCCCCGGGGTCCCGGTGCCTCCCTCCCCCCCGGGAGATGCAGATGCGTCGGATGTTTGCGTCAGGGGCGAGGGCATGGGCGGGGCCTTGTACCCCGCGGGCCTGTAGTCGTCCGGGAGCTGGCGATGGAGGAACGGGGTGCCGGCGTTGAACCGTTCGCGCTCGCCGTTGCCGTCGAGCGAGCTGTCCCTGCTGCCTGGGGAGTCCGCGCCCCGAGGTGATGCGCAGCAGCATATCGTCATCTGGTGGGGAGGACGTGGGGAGAACGGCGCGGGGTTTGGTCAGGGATGGGTCGGGGGGGACGGCGAGGGGACGGGCGGGGACGGCCTCGAACCGACCGGCGGGCTTCCTTTAAAAAATGACGGGGAGAGACGGGCGGGGGGCGCGGTTTCGCGCGGGGTTCCGAAGGGTTCACTCACGATCACGTCCATGCACGTCGGTTGCGGATGACTCGGTCGACCCTGAGGGGGGCGGCGTCCCGAACCCTCCATCCCTCCCTCCATCTCTCTCAAGTCCGGGTTCCTGGAAAACGCCCGCTCGGAGTTGCAGTCAAAAAAAATTCAATTTGGCGCTGACGACCCAAGGGGTGCGCCGGCTCGCGTGCGCCGGCGTGTGTGCCCGGGCGCGCACGCCGCTCTCTTCGAATGATGCACACGCGGCCGTCGAGTAGATCCCGGGCCGGGCGCGCGCGGTGGATGCGCGCGGCGGCTCCTCGTTTTGACGACGGACGAGAAGATATCGAGCTGATTTGGTGCACAGAGATGACTGTCTGGATTGATGAGACTAGCTTTTTTTGGCAAATGGAGGCTCTCGCGCGGGTCTCGGGGTCGTCGATGCGGCACGGCACGTGGGTGGCGTGAGTGCCCGCGGAGTACCTCTCGAGCGCACTCCTCCACTCCCGGCCGTCGATTCACGGCAACGACAATCATATTGAATACAGCTATTTGTCTTAGTGACGGTGGCGACGACAACTTTTGTTGGCGACGCTCTCCCTCCAATTGCTCCTCCTTCCTCTCTCGCGGTTGTTACATCCTCCGCGTCCTCTCGTGCGTCCTCTCACCACCCGAGCCCGAGCAACTTCCGTCCGATCGGGTTAGCCTGGTCCACGATGAGTCTCTCCAGCGGTGTTTCCTCGTCGGGCGTATCCTTGAACTTCAGGATGGCCGCCGCAACCATGAAGTAGATGATGAGCCCGCTGCTGTCCACCACGGTGGTCATGAGCGGCGCGGATGTGACCGCGGGGTTGTATCCCAGGTACACCGACATGAGGGGTAACAACCCACCGAGCATGTTCGCCCACGCGGACACCAGCGGCATGGATATGCACACCACCAGCCCGATATTCCGTTCCAGGCCGTTCCAGTAGATTGCGAGTATGTAGATGACCAAGCCGAGGAAGAGGCCCATGAGGAAGCCCGCGATGGACTCTTTAAATATGACGTGCATCATGTCCCTCACGCCAACCTGTCGCATCGCCACCGCGCGGATCACCGTGGCCACGGACTGGCTCCCCGTGTTCCCGCCGTGGCCGATGAGCAGCGGCACGAAGTAGCTCAGCTCCACGTTCGCCTGGAGCAGGTGCTCGAACTGCTCAACCACGAGCGCCGCCAGGACCAGGCCGACGAAGAAGATGGTGAGCCAGCCGCCTCGCGCCTTGACCATACCCATGATATTCTCCTTCTTATACGGAACCTCGGGCTCGCCTTTGGCCCGTTCCTCGCCGTCCTCGCCGACATCGAGCGGCGCGCCCCCGCCCATCCTTGAGTTTCACTACCGTCCACAAAAAAACGATCCCAACACCCGCGGCTCCGATGGAACCCGGCCGGTGCGATGTGATGACGCGCGGTGACGCGACCCTGGACGCGATGTATCGAGCGACAAGACCCAACGCCGTCGTCGAATCGCGGCGGGACCACGCTCGCGGTGAGTTGTGCCGCGGTGGGGGCGCGGCCGACCCGAGATCGGTAACCGACGCGAGACGGAAGAGGCCAACGGATTTGGGGATGTTGTTGAACGCGCCCCTCTCACGCGTTTTTGAACCGAGAGTTTTGGGGAAAGTTCTGTGCTTGTCTTGTATGCGCATCGTTGCTCGAAAATCGCCAAACAAAACTCGAGTTTTCGGTTAACTTTCGTATTTCATTTTTCAGCTCGATGACGAGCTGGAGCTTCGCCTGCGTCGCCGCCTCTTGCTCCCGCTGCTGCTCGACGACGGCGAACGACCCCGGCCCCGGCCCCCGCCGCCCCGGTTGGGCGGCGGCGGCGACCTGCTCCGCCGGCTCCCGCCCACCCTCCCGCCGCCGCCGCCGCCCCGACCCCGACCCCGGCTCCGGCTCCTGCTCCGGCTCCGGCTCCTGGAGCGCCTGGACCGCGACCGCGACCGGCTCGAGTACGACCGCGAGTAACTCCTCCCGCGACGCCCGCCGTACCCACGGCTCCTGCTCCGCTTCCGCGAGTCCGCGTACCCGTACCCGTGACCCCCGCGGCGGCCAAACGGAGACCGGCTACGGTTGTTCCTCGGAGGCGACCGGCGGCGATCGATCCCGAAGCCTCCGCGTCCGCCGGGACCCCGTCCCCCGGGCCCGCGGCGGCCATCGCGTGAGTCGTGCCTGCCTCGGTCGTTGAACGGTCCGCCGCGGGCTCGGGAGTCCATGCCACGTGGCGCGGGATCGGGCCGACCGCGGCCGCGCGGACCGCGTGAATCTCGCGGGTCTCGATGGGAATCGCGATCAGCGCCCCAGTCCCTTTCCTCGTAGCCGCCGCCGGTCCGTCCGGGGCCCCTGTCGTTCCCGCCGCGTCCGCCGCGTCCGCCGCCGGGCTGGTAGAGTTCGCGGTCGCCGCGGCCGCGACCGCGTGCATTGAAGGGAGGCGCTCCGTGACGTCCATCTCGGCTTTCCCGGTTTCCCCGGTTTCCCTGATGATGATTTGGATGGCGCCCTCGGTCGTTGTTGTGTTCGTTGGGTCGCGTCGCCTCGCGCGGTACGGCGGCGATGCGTGTGAGCGTGACCTCCTTGCCGTCGATCTGTCCGCCGTCCATGTGTGACATCGCGTTCGTCGCGTCGCCCGCGCGCGCGTACTGCACGAATCCGGCGCGAAGGTTGGACGTGTCCCCGCCGTTCTCGTCACCCTTGTCGGGCCTGAACCTCTCCAGCGCGACGCGTTCGACGGCGCCGTAGTGCGCGAAGATCTCCTCGAGGTGCTTGTGGTTCACGATCCTCGTCAGGTTGGACACTCGCACCACGCGGTCGTCCCCGTCGGTCTCGCCGTCCTCGCGCATCGGCGACGACGCGGAGGATCTCGCTTTCGCCTCGTCTCCCTCGGGCGGCTTTGGATCCTGCGCCGAGCGAGCGGACCCGTCGGAGCGGGACGGGGAGCCCATGCTTTGGTCACCCATGGATGCTCGTTTGGAGAGTGGTGTCGTCGTCGATCTCCCGTCGCTGTCTGTCTTCAGTCGCGGCCACCGATTGGCGCCTCAATTCGCGATCCCTAAAATAAATAACCTCCAGCATTTATTTTTGTCGATGGCCATTTTTTTGTACCCCGACCCTCGATGGCCAATTGCTTGAACTACCCGAACAATTTCTAGAAGATTCATCCTGCCTCAGCCATTGGGCAAATCGAGGATACGATTGTGACCTTTCGTGCGAAGGGCTGGACAAGGGGAGGGGAAAACTCCGAATTTACTGGAGTTGGTCTGCGGTCACGTTTTTCACAACGCGCGGGATTTGAACGAACGAGGAACGCGCGGGCGACGGCGCGGTTCCGGTCCCGGCTCGCGCGTGCGTGGAGGCGTCATGGCATCCAAAGGGGCTGATGAGGCGCCGGCGGATGCTTCCGCGGAGGAATCCTTCAAGCGATACGTCGAGCCGGTGCGAAGCCGGTTTTTCCCTCGCGTCTTTCCCAAATCACCCAGCCGGCCGCGGCGCATGAATGGCGCGGTCCGCCAGTCCACGCGCGGCGCTTCGATCGAAACCTGACCATTTCGTTCCCCCCGACGTAGGTTCGAGTGTACAACCATATCAAGAACAGGGCGCGAAAGAACGTGAGTGTGCCCGCGAGTCGCGCCGATCTGCCCCGCGGAAGCCTCTCCTTCGGGAATTAGCTCTGGACGCCCCGCCCTAGACCCGATAGTCGCGCGACACCTGACGATGCCCCCCTTTTGCCCCGCAGCCGCTCTTTCTGAAGCGTACCGTGAGGTATACGAAGCTGCACGCGATCAGAAACGGCGCCGACGACGCCGACAAACAGTCGAGGTGCGTGCCACGATCGATCCCGCGTCCGCCGTGTCCCAGGCCGAATTCCTCCTCCTCCCGGGCGGGAGCGCGGAAAGTGTGTACTACCGCGACGCCGCGCCGAATCCCTCTCCCACGAAACCACCGCCGCCCTCACGTAACTCACGGAACTCGCGATTAAACTCCCGCAGGCTCGAGCTTCGCGTGCGATGCAGGTACCCGAAGCGGGCTGAACACAGGTGAGCCGCACGGAACACCCACCCGGCGCCTCAGACGACGGAAACCAAAACCCGTCCGCGGGATCGCGGTCCGAGTCGCGCGCCCCGCGCGGCGCCCTCACGCACGAAACTCCCGATTTTTTTATCGCGACGATCCAATGCACCCGCACGGAGAGCGGCCAAAACCTCGCTCGCGGTCGATCGCGCGCGCGCGGCCGGCCGCGGCGCGCCTCCCAGGCGGATCGACACGCCCGTTCAAAAAAAAAGGCACCGGTGCACCCCTTTCCAACCCCGAATGCATCGTCAAACTTCGCCGACTGACGCGCCGTTCCCCAATCGTCCAATTTTTTTCGACGCAGCGATGGACCGGGAGGAGGACGCGCATCGAACGTCGACGTCGTGTACGCGGTGTTGTGCGTGGAGAAGCGCCCGTGGACGGAGTGGTTGGGTCTGATTCCCAAATCTAATCCCAAGCCGGAGGAGAAAGAGGAATCTGCGGCGCCAATCGCAGTCGACGCGTCCAGCGACGCGGCGGCGTCGCCCGCCACGGAGGGCTCGGACGCGAAGAAGAGCCCATCATCCAATGCGAACGGTGACTCGGTCAATAAGAGCACGCACGGATCGCCCGACGGATCCTCACCGGCTAAATTCACGGGGTCGGATCTTTCCAAAGCGAGCCAACCGGGCGGTCGCGTCGATCCATCGTTCGACGACGAGGGTCTAAACCCGGACGATCGAATGTTCGATGACGAAGATTTGGATGCTCCTTACGTGAACGTCACCGCGCTGCAGTGCAGACGGATAAAGGTGGTTTCCGGCGGTGAGTTTGACGAGAAGACTTACTATGACGCAGTGTTTGACCACCCAGAGCTGTCGCGGTACATCGATAGTGAACCCGGAGGGAAACCAGCTGAGGGTCAACTGAGGGTGGCGTTCGTGACCTGGGACGGTCTCGCGGGTCTGGGCGACGCGCTGTGCGGGTCATCGCACCCGACGCGAAACAAGTGCACGCTCTACGCGCGACCGAAGCACGGCGACGAGGGCATTCGAGAACACGGGATCGCGCTGGGCGTGATTCCCCAGAACGCCCGCGTGCGCGTGTCGTTCTGTTCCGCGGTTCCGGACGGATCGCACGTGCGAATTCCCACCGCGCAGTCCGACGTCATGCGCAGTCACGTCATCCAGCCGTACCCGCCCGTCGGCGACTCTCCTTGGACGATTCATAGAAACGTTTTTACGACGACTGCGTTCGGCGACGGCAGCTACGAATCCGTCGAGCTCGTCTTCGATGGAGTCGCCGGGATGACGGAGACTGACGTGGTCGCTGCGTCGAAGGGTGCGTCGGTGGATCCCCGCGACATGTCCGATGCGGAGGCGCAGGCTGTGCCGTTCGTGGAGTTTGAGTTGAGCCACCACGTCCCGCCGACGCGGAACGTCGAGCCCGAGACGAAGCTGCCCGGGGAGCAACGGGCCAAAGGGCGGGTCGTGTTCCACTACCTGTACCACGGGCGGCAGATGCGAAAGACGGAGCTGACGACGGGGTTCACGTGCCCGTTCTGCCTGTGCGTCAACAGAGACTTTGACGGCATGTCGCGGCACCTGGAGGCGTGCCACGACGCGTTCAACTTTGAGTTTTTACCAAAGGTTCAGAACGAGGCGGACCCGCGGGTGCACGTCGTGTGCCGGAGCGAGGAGGAAGTCAGACCGAAGGGAGCGACCGGGGAGGTGCGGAAGGAATCGGCGCGAAGGAAAGAGGCGAGTGAGTGGTTCTTTAAGCACGGCGGGTGGTTCGTGCAGTCCAAGGCGAAGGTGCAGATGACCCACCACGAGGTCGGCGGCGACGGCGGCGTGGTGCGAAAGGATATTTCTCCGACGTGCGTGGATCGGGAGTTTGTCTACGCGTCTACGCGTTACCGCATGCCGAGGTGGCTCCAGCACCAGCGATCGCAACATCACGCGTCGGTATCGGCGCCTGGACCGCGCGGGCCTTATCGGCGCAGGGTAGACGATAAGGGTGAGAGGGTGGCGCAATTGAAGCAAAGAGCGGAGGCGGCGGAGATTCAGCACCAACTCAAGATTCAACGGCACCAACTCGAGCAGCTTCAGCGGCATCGGCACCAGCAGTTCGCCGGCAGGCACCGGCTCGTCGGTGACATCAACCACATTCTCACCCCGCAGGTCCATCCCGGTTTGCTGAATCATCTCATGCTGAACCAAGGGCCCGGCGGTCAGTTGGGAATGCAGCAGGGGCTTCAACTCGGCGGCCAGCTCGGAGGGCTCGGCGGTGGCGCGTTCGCGGGTGGAATCTCGGGGCTCAACACGGGTGGAATCTCGGGGCTCAACACGAACGCCGCGTACGGTTTGGGCCTCGCGGGGATGACCCCGACGCACCAGTTGCAGCAGCAGCAGTTACAGCAGCAGCAGATGCAACAGCAGCAGCAGTTGCAACAGCTCCTACTGCGCCAGCAAGGACATCAACAGCACCAGCCGTTCCCGCCGCGGAAGGACGTCATCCGCGCGTGGGTCGAACACAGGCTACAGGACGTCGATCCCGTCGCGCTGGCGCGAGAGTTGGGTATCACCCCGAGGGAGATTGAGGCTGGCGATTCGATGATACGCGAGCTGCGGGGGCACATGTCGATTCTCACCGAAGCCCACGCCGCCGCGGGAAAGGTTTTGTACGTGCCCAAGCCCAAGCCCAAGCCCAATCCCGCTCGCCCGCCCATCGGCCCGGCGTACATGGCGGGCGTACCTCCGCCGGACGACGACGTACGCGTACGCGGCGACCCTTCGAGCCCGACCAATTTCGTCAACCTGACCGGCGCCGCCGCCGCCGACGACGACGACGTGTTCGAGCACGACGAGCGCGTCCGCCACAGGCGCAAGACGCGGGACCTCGACGAGGTCACACGGGCGGCGCCGCGGCGGTACAAGAAGATGGAGAAGTGGTCCACGCGGGACGTGGGACGTCCGAAGAAGCCCAAAACGACGGAGGTATCCGGAGTAAAAGCGCCGGGACTCGACTTTCTCATGGAGGCTGTCACGGAGGACCGGGGTGCCGAGGGTGCCGACACAGCTGTGCGCGCGAGCGGCAAGGACAAGGACAAGGGCGCGAGCGGCAAGGACAAAGGTGCCGGCAAGGATAAGCGCAAGTTGATGGCCGACGAGGACGCGCCACGACAAAAGCGCCAGTACGTCCGGCGGGACAAACCCGACAAACCCGCGGGGTCGCAGCCGCCCGCTAAGCGCCCCACAAAATGCAACTGGAGCAAAGGGATCATCGGATCCCACTACGACATATCCGAGGACCCGAAGAAGCAGGCGCAGTGGGGCGGGGTGGGTCCACCCGGGACGTTTTACCACGCCAAGACGTGCGTCCCGATTGAGCCGATTGTTCCGCCGGTGAACACGGACGAGGTCAACACGGACAGCGACGACGACGAGGACCTGCACGCGTGGGCGAAGGAGGATTTGAGGCACCTGTCGGACTTTGAGGATGTGGCGCCGCTGGAGAAGAAGTTCATGCACGACTGGAACGTGTTCGTGCGACGGTTCCGGCCGTGCGCCGATCGGGAGATTCCGGATTGCCTCAAGGCGTTTGCGAGGTTCAAGGGAAAAGACCTGGCGGGACACCGGGCGCTCAGGAGGCTGTTCACGCTGCACCTGATCAACGCGTACGACTTTGGGGTCATCGAGTCGAGGGTCATCGACGACGTGCTCAAGGTGGTGGACGAGCACAGGGGGGACGTCAAGGGGGGACGAGAGAGGTGAGGGTTGACGACTGTTGAATGAAATTCACCGACGCAAATATTATCGACACTCCTTGCATCGAAAGCGCTGACGACCGTGCTCGCAGATTGATCCCCCACCGCACTCCTTGCACCTAGAGCGCCGACGATCGTGCTCGCATATTTGTGACCCACCGCACTCCTTGCACTGAGAGCGCTGACGACCGTGCTCGCAGACTGATGCACCACCGCACTCCTTGCATATGGAGCGCTGACGACCGTGCTCGCAGATTGATGCCCCACCGCACTCCTTGCACTTAGAGCGCTCACGACCGTGCTCGCAGATTGATGCACCACCGCACTCCTTGCATATGGAGCGCTGACGGCTGTGCTCGCAGATTGATGACCCACCGCACTCCTTGCACGTAGAGCGCTGACGATCGTGCTCGCAGATTGATGCACCACAGCACTCCTTGCACTTAGAGCGCACACGACCGTGCTCGCAGATTGATGCCCCACCGCACTCCTTGCATGAATAGCGCTGACGACCGTGCTCGCAGATTGCAGACCCACCGCACTCCTTGCAGTAATAGCGCAGACGACCGTGCGGACAAGCGCTGCACACCTTGCACTGAGAGCGGTACTTCACCCCGTGCTCGCACGGCCCCTTGGGATACTTTGTGCGAGGGGCTCTCTTCCGCTTCGTGCCCTTCGTCGTCAACTCTTCTCTCCGCTTCTCGTCGACATTGGCACCGTCGATATCCGGAACTGGAATCCTCACCCTCGGACGCCACACCGTCGTCATCCTTCCTTCGCGCCCCACAAAGTGCCGTCGATCAGAAAACGGGCTCCAAAACTTCTTCACCCGGCGCACGCGGTCGAGATGGACGATCCGGTCGCTCCGGACTCCCCTCTCCTGGCCGCGGTCGATGACGACTCCGCGTCTATCCCGTGGCACTACATCGACGCCTCGGGCGAGACCAGGGGTCCCGTCTCCTTTCGCGTGATACGTGCCCAATTGCGGTGCGCCATGCTGCCCCCGGACGCGAAGGTGTGGCGCGAGGGGCTCGACGAGTGGTGCGAGGCTCGCGCCTTCCCCGCCTTCGCTTCGTGCGTCGGAGACGTCAACCAAGGTTCCGGTCGCGTCATCAACGCGGTGTCCCGACCCGCGACCGCGATGCTCGCGGCCCGTCCGCCGCACGCGTCGCCCCCGCCACCGAGGATCGCGGTTCCGTCCACCGCGGCGCCCGCGCTCACTTCGGGCTCGCGCTCCCCCGCCCGCTCCCTCGCGCCGTCCACGCTCTTCACCGACGTACCATCCACGAGCGACGCAACGGACGTCCCCGCGTGGTTCGCGATGGACGCGGCGGGCGTCGAGCGTGGACCGATGGACACCGCGGCGATGCTGAGGCTGGTCATGCGAGACGGGTCGGGGATCCTGACCCGGAGCGAGCACACGGGTATTAACACAGCTGTGCACACTGGTTGGATCGCCGCGAGGGACGCGCCCGCGCTACGAGCCGCGATACGGACGATGGAATCGGCGCGGCTAGGCGGGTCAGGCGCGGTCGCGGGGCAGGAACGCGGCGCGAAGAAGGACGACGACGAGGACGAGGACGGAGATGTAGACATTCGAGCGAACGAGGTGGAGACGCTTCGCGCGGCGCTCCAGACGACGCGGGGACAACTCAGTGCGAAGGAGGACGAGTGCGACGAGCTCCGGGAGACCGTGAAGGCACTGCGGGTGCGCATCGCGACGGGGGGTAGGGTATCCGCGGCCTATCCGGACGTCGCCGGAGATGGCATCGATGAAGATGGAATTAACTCGGTGACCCGAGCGGAGGTGGCAGCCGCCGAGCTGGCCAGCGCGAGGGGGGAGCTGGAGGACCGGACGGCGGAGCTGGTGCGACTGAAGGGGGTGTTGCGCGGGGAGCTGCTGAAGCGGGTGCTGGAGGACACGGACGTGACTCGGACGAACCTGGACAGGGTCACGTAGCGTAGCGCAGCTCGATTGTAGAATTTTATGCGTTGAATTCAAAACGGCGAGGCTCGGGTGTGGTCTAGGCGTCGTCGCGGTGCGGTGCGTACGTGGTCGTGGTCGTGTCGTGGATGCGTTCGTTCGTTGGTGTCGTGGATGCGTTAGTTCGTTGCGGCGGCTCTGAGGTTTGCGGTTCCGTCTCGACGGGCGGCTTCGATCAGTCGACTCGGATGCGGCCGGGCGTGGCCTCAACCTCGGTGTCCTCACCGTCATCGGCGGTGACGACGATGATGAAGACGTCGGCCATGTACTGCAGCTTCAGTGAGGAGTGGTACTCTGGCCAGGGCGTGTCGGTGACGCCGAGACCATCGACTCTGATTTCCTCTTGGCGGACTCGGATGCGGAAGCTGCAGACGTTGGGGAACTCGGGGTCCACCTCGCAGTCCTCGCTCTCGTCGATGGTGTCATCGTCGTAGAAGATCCTGCCGGGCATGCCGGTCTTGTCGGTGCCCAACTCGGACAGGACCAAACATTCTGTAGCGTCTTGGCACGGAAAAGCACCGTCGCCGCCGCTTTCCGTATCGTATTTCATCGCGAGGCTGACCTCCATGTCGCCCTGGATGGGTTCGTCTGATACGTACTGGCCCCTGATTTCCATGCGCACCTCGCCGTCGTTGGTATCGTAGCGGAGTCTGTAGCGGTTGATCAGCACGGCGGGAAGGGTAGCGGGCAGGGCGGTGGTCTCGCCCTCGACGACGTAGAAAGTTCCGGCGGTGCCGTCGCCGTCGTCGGAGATGGAAAAGTATCCGCCGAGTCCGAGGGACCAATCGGGGGCGCTCGTGAGCGCAGTATGAAGACCCTCGACGCTTTGGTCGTCGAGGGCCTCGCCGCCGGCGTCGAGCCAGCTGCCGGGGAAGTTTCTGTCCTCGGAGAGCTTCACCTTCATCTGGAAGCTTTCCGGGGAGCCAACCACAGGGAAGAGCTTCAAGACGTTGCTGGTGCCGTCGAAGTCGGCGGCGGCGCTCGCGTCGGGGTAGATGATGACGTTCTCGGCGAGCTCGACGACGATCTCCTGCATCACGTATATTTGTCCCACGCGCTCGGCGACGCCCTTGCCGGTGGCGCCGATGATGCTGAGCGCGTGGCCGCGGTCGTCATCTTCGTCGAGAAGTTCGAAGAGGCTGGCGCCGCGGATGGGTTCGTCGTCGACGGTGGGTCCATCGAGGATCAGGTCGGGGTGGATGTGCACGGGGCAGCCCATGATCCACATGATGTTCCAGGTCTCCGGTGACGCGATCGAGACGGGACCCGGAGAGGCGCTCTCGGAGAGGCGGGTGATGGGTCCCTCGTAGATGGACAAGAGAGGCTCCACGACCACCGGCGCCGGTTCGCACGGTTCCTCCTCGCACGGCTCCTCCTCTTCAACGGGCGCGGGCTCGAATTCCTCCTCGCGGATGTAGAACAGGCCCTGGAATCGGTCCGTCTCGGAGACGCCGTCCTGCTTGATGAAGTGACCGATGAAAGTAGTCTCCTGGCCGGAGTCCCATCGGACGACGATGTCCGTGAAGTCGACGGTGGGGAAGCCTCGGAGCGTGGACGGAACCACGACGACCTCGTTGACGGTGTAGTAGAATCCCTCGTGGCAGGCGCCCCATTCCGCGAGTGTGAAGTCTTCCGCGGATGCGACGCAATCGTGACGGATGACCTCACCGCCGATGACGTTCTCTCGGGGCTCGAAGATGAAGGAATCCTCAACGAAATCGCCGCCGAAACGGAATATGGTCATGGGCTCGAGCTGACCGGCGGAGGGGCCGGCAGCTTGGAGACCGGCGGTCATCTTGGTGATGAAGTTGGGGAGGGAGCCTTGGAAGAATTCACCGCGCTCAACCTCGTAGTCGGTCATCTGCTGCCCAAACCAGTTGCCGCCGTCGCTCAATCCAGATAGCGAGAAGTCGCTATCATCGGGGGCGATGTTGATCTCGCCGGGGAGGAGGTTTCCAAAATCGCCGGTGATGGGATTCACCTCCCTCCAGGAACACTCGCCCGTTGGGCAGAGGTCTCCCGCGCGTCCTGCCCCAAACGCTCTCGTGTCAGCGAGGGAAGGAATGGATGTGAACTCGCTCAAGTCGCCGTTGGCCATGTTGATCTTGACGCCCATGATGTGGAAGTCGTCGAGGCCGCTCGAGGTGGTGGGACCCTCGAAGCCCCAGATGGGATCGCCGGCGTCTTCATTGACGAAGGCGCGGCTGCCGGCGCCGGCGTCCGGTCGCTTGACTGCCACCGGCCTTGGACCCTGGGAGCGTCCAACACCGTTCCGAGAAGTACCGGCGTTTGCCGCGTGTATCGGTGGACCGTCCGAGGCCGATACTTGTAGACCGAGAAACCCCGCGGGCGGCGCTGTCCCCGGCCGCGTGGCGGGGACGGTTAGCGGAGGCGCTGACCCGGCCCTGGCCGTTGCGGGCGGTCTCCTGCGGTGTTTTGAGGGGCCGAAGGAGTTGACGTGGGTCGTGAGTCGCGGCGCGATACGTCGTCGTGCCCGCGGGCTGGTGAGTTCAGGAGCATGGGAAGTGGAGATTGGGAACGACTATCTAGATAGCTGGCACTCTCACCTGCGCGCTCGCGAGCGTGGAGAGCGTCGCGAGGGCCGCCAGCAAGGCCAACGCGGTGAAGAGAGGTGTCGAAGTGCGTTTGGGTGAAGATCGCATGTCGGGGCTTGTGAACTTCGTCGGCGTGCCGGGAAGTGACGGTCAGCTCGACGAGCGGAGCTCTAAACGTAGCGTGCGCCATGATTATCCTCGTCACCAGTATCACGCGTTCCCGTGAGCTACCGAGAGTGACGCCCTCCTCGGAGGTCTCTCTGTTCGGGCGTTCCGTTGCTTCATTTGTCGTTTCCGATGCGTCACCGAGTCAGCATAACAGACAAACTGAATGAATGGCCCCACACCTCCCCGCGCATCCCGCATGCGGACTCGGTGACGCGCGTCGTGACGACCGTTCACGGCGTCGGGTATCGAGGCACCGTAAAGTAGGGCGCGATGGCATCGAACGATCCGCGCGGCTCGTCCAATCTCCTCGATGTGGCGACGGACGTCTTCGCGGTGGTCTCCCGCGACGTGCCGGCGAATCCGTCGCTGCGACGCCGCGTACCCCCCGCGAAAGCCCGGCATCTCGCCGCGGACATCTGCGCGGTGGTGTGCGGCCTTAGGCCCGCGTGCATGATCGACTACGCGCCCAAGATGGACGCCGGGGTGGCGCGCGCGGTGCTCGAGACGCTTCGCGCGGATCCGCGCTCGGGGAGGCACCGCGAGACGCGCGCGCTGGGCGTGCTGCTGGTGGAGGACGTGGTGCTCATCGCGGACGTGGACCGCGTCATGCGCGTCTTTCGTGACGTCGGCGCGACGGGCGGCGCGGATCGGTTCGTCGCGTTCGATCCAACCACTTCGCGAAGGATGAAGGGACCGATGGTAAAAGGGAGGTACGCGGCGTGGACGGACGCGAGGACGTCGTCGCATTGCGCCGCCGTCGCCCGCGTCGTGCCGTGGGGGGGCGACCGAGTCGACCCGAGCGGCGCGGGCAAGGTACCGGTCCATGACATCGGCGACGCCACCAGTTTGACCCCCATCGATGCGGACGATCGTGTCGTCGGCTTGCGGTGTTCGGTGCCGCAAGTCGCGCTCACCGGCCTTTGCCTCGGATACCCCCGGGTGTACACGTGGACAGAGGACGACGTAGACGGCGAGGTACTTCGCCAGGTGCTCTCGTCGATGGACCTGACCTTGTACAAGCTGCGCGCGAGGTTGAACGTGGAGGGCGCGGACGGCATGGAGCATTTAGTGTCGGGCTGGACCGTACCTACGCGCGAGGACGGCGAGGGTGAATTTAATTTGGAGGATGACGGCGATCGGGTGGGATCGTTCGCGCTGGCGTGGATGCGTGAAGTGGAAGCCGCGATCGACGCGAGTGGTGGGGCGTGGAGCGTGGTGTCGTGGGATACCGAGGCGTACCACGGCCCGGTGGCCTTATAGCCAACTAGACGCGAACGACGAATACGGATTACAGAAATTCTTAGAAACTCGACTCGGTCGCCGCGGCGGGCGCGGGGAACCCAGGGGCACCAGGGGGCGGGTCGAAGGACATACCCCTCAATCTATCGAGGAAGGACTGGTCCGGGGGAGCCATCGGTGCGACGTCGAGCGTATCGGGCTCGGAAGGAGGCGCCCCCGTCTCACCCCGGGCACCCCCGTCGCCACCCCCGTTCGTGACCCCGTCCGTGACCGCCCCAGCCGGCGGCGCGGAGCACGCCGACGATCCGATCGCGTCACCGTCCGCGGCGTACCGACATCTCTGCGGCTCGGTGACCACGACGTACATCGAGTTCGAAGTGTTGTCCACGCGTTCGAAGCACTGCACGCACTCCACGTCCATCGCGGGAGAGCGCTGGTCGATCCACGGGTGCGCCGCGGTGTTTCCCCTGAACACGACGAGCTCGTTTGGTGAGCTCGGCGAGTTCGCGGTTAACCCGTTCGCGGCGGTGGCGTCGTGGACGCACACGCCCCCGCCCCTCGGAGCGACGTTATTCTCGAACATGACGTACCGGAACGTCACACGCGCGCCCCGGACCACCGCCGCGCCCCCGCCGCCGCACGTCAGCGTCCGTCGCCTGGCGTCCGGATACGCCCGGACTTTATTCCCCGCGAACCGAGAGGTGGCGACGTCGACCACCGATCCATCCCCGCCCACGAACAAACCACCCCCGCCGTCCCAGTAATCGTCCACTACCACGTTACCCTCGAAGTCGCACGTCTCGAACGACGCGGTGCCGCCTTCAGAGACGTGCACGCCGCCGCCTTCCGACTCGGCGGCGTTGGCACCGAACGAACACCGTTCGAAAACCGCGGATCCACCCGCAACGTATACCCCCCCGCCGTTACCCAGGCTTGACGAGTAATCGGTGATGGCGCCCGACCCTGGGTCACCGCCCCACGCCTCGTTATCCGTGAACGTACATTCCGTGAACCGCGCGAGGGAGTGCGGGTTGAGTAAGGCGACGGCTCCGCCGCGTCCGTGTGAGCCAGGCCCCGCGCCGACGGCGACTGACCGAGTGATCGACGAACGTACCATGGTCAACACGGCGTGGTTTCTAGAACTTTCTAGAACACCTTCATCGACGCACGTACCTCGCGGGTCCCCGCCGCGCACGACGACGGCACCGCCCGCGCCGTCCACGTCGTTGCACGCGTTGGATAGGTGTACGTTCTCGAGGGTCAGGCGCCCGCCGGGTCCGACCTCGAAGAGCGGTCGAGCTCCGTTTGGGCCACAAGACGGTCGGACGTCTTTGGATGCACGCGTCGCGTCCCCGCCGCCGTCGATGACGCACCGCGCGTCGTCGTCTCCTCCTCCTCCGCCGCCGCACGCGCCGACGACGGTCATCGGGGATGTGACGACGATGGGAAACGCGTCGCAATCGTCGTCGGGCGCGACTCGATACGCGTCGGTTTCCCTCGTCGGGGTCCTGGTGACGTCGGCGGTGAGGGTGACGTGTTTGGCGCCGAGCCGCGTGGCGCCCGCGAGCTCGCACGCGGTCGCGACGAAGCACGTGCCCCTGTCGCGGTCGGTGACGCACGTGAACGACGCACCCCCGCGGGGATGGGGCGAGGGTGCGGGAGAAGTAAACGACGAAGGAAGGGGCGCGATACGGGGGGGCGGCCCCGTGGAAGGGCCGCTCATACCGGACGCGACCGCGGAGGCGTAGAGCGCGGTCGGGTCGAGCTGCGCGCCGTCCCCGGCGGAGCCCGCGGCGACGACGGAGACGAGCGCGACGAGCGCCAACGCGCGCGCCGCGAGCGAGGCGCGCATGACGAGTGAGTCCCACCCTCGTTGCAGGTCCGAGCGAGGCACGAACCTCGGCGGCGCGAAAAGTGTTGTTAGAATACGTTGTACAGCTTCTGTGTGTTGAAAGTTGAAACACCCGGCTATCGATCGCGCGTCCCTTCACTCAGCCTCCCCGTCCGTCACCCCATCCCCATCCTCATCCTCCGGCTTGACGTCCTTGCCCATCCAACCCGCCACGACGGGCGTGAGCGCCACGGTGGGGGGGAACCGCACGGGCGAAAGCGCCTTGTGCGCCGCGTAAGCAATCGCAAAGGTTCCAACTTTCTCCCCGTTGGTGTAGGCTCCCAGGCCGATGGCGTCGAGGATGGACGCGACGTCTACCCCGGCGGAGACCAGGACGTAGCATATGGTGATGGACACCAGGGAGAGGGAGATGGAGGTGATGAGGTACGCGCTGCCGTACCGCTTCAGGAGCTTCTTCGCGGTGTCCATGCTGGACGACTTGCCCTCCGTCTCGCCCTCCGTGGGCTTGGACCTGAACGCCTTCCACAGGCCAGCCTCGAGGCCCCACTTCTTGGTCACCGCGTCGACCTCGTCCTCGGTACCGTGGACGACGACGAGCCTGCGCGCCGCCGCGGGAGGGGCCTCGACCTTCTTCTCGGGGCCGCCCGTGTGGACCCGTGGGATCAGCGCGCCCCAGCCTGAGGGCGATCTCCGCGTCTCGATCGCGTGCCTCGCGGCGCGCGCCTTGCCGACCGAGGATGCGCGCCTACCCCCGCGCGCCGC
>MDSY01029057.1_pt1 | contig 22022 bp, 23 predicted proteins | sample 811131 | NCBI WGS metagenome assembly MDSY01 (sample SAMN05326643, study PRJNA326480) | marine metagenome | isolation source: seawater | place: Atlantic Ocean: South West | collected 2010 | reverse complement strand
TACCACATACCCACAGAAACGAAGACTTATATTTTTAGTTATTTTTTTTTAATTAAATATAAAATAACTGAAATTTTTTGTCTCTAAAACACGATAACTAGATAAAGCCTTTACATAAAAAGGGTATAATAAAGAAGAAAAGATTATGTTAACAAAACAAGAATTTAATGTAGCCTATTGATTATGTAGCAGTTTAATATTATTTCTATTTTTACTTTTTTTACTTATAATCTATACATGTCAAAATCAGATCATTATCGAAAAACATTTATATTACAAGATCATTATAATTTAATTTTAGATCATGCCAATATTATTTCAACAAACAATACTAAAAAAATTTTTTATGGTGGTGGTTTTTTAGGCGGCATAAGAAAAGGAAAGGAACATTTTGTTTATGGCGTTTTTCCTGTAAAAAACCAGTATCCTTATCGTGTCATATCTTATAACCATGATTACAGAAAGGCCAGACATTATTTTAGTGATAAAAACATATTGCTTTTAGGATTATATTATTTTAGAAATTCATATATAAGTAAAAGACCTTTTGATAGAATAAGCTCTAATGGTTTACCATGGTTAATGGGCATTAATGTTCAAAATCCTGATAATCCCATACTAACCTCTAATGTTGTCGTTGTTAATACATTAAATTGTTTAAATAAGAAACTGACGTCCAAAATCTCTAAAAAGCATACCGTCTGCTATAATGACAATCTTGAAAACATTCTTAATGAAAATCCAATTCAATATAAAATTGAAACTCCAGAAATAAATCAATCAACATTTAAGATCATTTTATAAAAAATAGTATATATTAAAAAAATAAAATAAAAAAAAATAAAAAATTATTTAATATAATTTAGAAATGCTAAAATTTATTTAGCTAACCACAAGCCATTTAATTTGTATCAATGTGTAATCAGTAATGCCATCATATCGTCATAATAAAATTCTAACGTTTGACTAGATTGCCGCAGCGCATAAATCATGGCAGTTGCTACAGACGATGCCTGAATAGCATTCCAACGAGACAAAGATCCTAATAAAAAGGGTGAAATTAAAGGAAATAACACCGTAGCAAGCTTTTCTCCAAAACGAAACTGAAGACGTTTTCCCAAAAGCATACTGGGTTTAAAAATATAGATCTTAATCCCATCCAATGATTTTAAATAGGTCTCTAACTCACCTTTTGTGGCTAGATAAAAATTTTTTGAGCGATCATCTGAGCCAACAGATGAAACAACAGCTAACTGCTTAACCCCAGCTTCTTGTGCTAACCGTGCAATGGTTGCTGGATAGTCATAATCTACTCGACGAAACTGCTCTCTTGTTTTTGCTTGTTTAATCGTTGTTCCTAAACAACAATATACATCATCAACCTGAAATAAATCTTTATAATCTGCTAACTGATCAAAATCAATACAATGAACCTGGCAACAAGGATGGTTTAATGAAATAGGAGATCTCACCACAATATGAATCATATTATAATAAGAATCACTTACTAGCGTTTCTAATAACTGACTTCCTACCAGGCCAGACCCTCCAAAAACAAGTGCCGTAGAGGTATTACCAGTCATTGTCATTAAACGCCTTTTAGTCGTTGAAAAAGTCTTTTAAATAGTTCCCCAGTATCAGAGATATCAGGGTTTTTTGATTCAACCAGTGTCTTTTGCCGTTTAATATCTCGTGTTAAAGCATAAGTAAATAAATACCGTGGAGCTGAGTCCATAAAACTAGCCATACTACCAAAACGTAAATCATGAATATTCAAACCCGTTTCAGACAATGACGCAACATAAAAGCCATTGGTAACAAAGCGAATAAAATGACTACGCTCATCCTGAAATTTAGATTCATCTACAAAATCATTTTTTATAAATAAAGGCGCTTCTTCAAATGACCGGTCTAAAAAAGAACGTAATCCAACATAGTAACCATCCGTCGTTTTAACGGTTGCTGACCATAAAATAATATTTAATGGTGTAGGTCGTGTCATAATCTGAGAATAGACAATACCATGATGCTTAAAATAAGAATCAAATACATCATACATTTTCCATTTCATAGCCAAAGTAATGCTTAAATACAGCGTACTTATTAACAAAGCTCCTGTCATCACATTTAATTTAAAGCGCGAAACAGGTTTTACAACACAAACAATCACAGCCAATAGCAACCAAATCGTGTAGAGTGGATCAATAATAAAAATCGAATTAAACGCAATTCGAGGCGATAATGGCCAAAAAAGTTGGGTACCCCACGTTGTAAAACAATCCAATAGCGTATGGGTTAGAAAACACCAAAAGTATAACCAATAATATTGAATATAACGTAAACTCGTTGACACAAAACGAGACCCATACGCTAATAAAAAAGGAAAACCAATACAAAAGACCAGAGAATGTGTGATACCTCGATGATGCTTTAACATTAAAAAATCATCATTTAATAATGATAGTGGAATACTATCAAGATCTGGCAATGTACCAGCAAGCCCTCCTAATAATAAAGAACGCCTTCCAAGCTGTTTACCAGCTATTACATAGGCAACGGCCGAACCTAAAAGCAATTGAGAAAGCGAATCCATAAAACCAATCTAAACATAATTTAATTATTTTTTCTAGAGAACTTCAAGATACCTAATAACGTTTAAAAAAACCATAAAAAGGGCAAATCATCTGTATAATGTTATTACGATTATGCTTAGCAGTATGTTTAGTTAGTTTATGTTTATATCAAACTCCTTTACAAGCTGAATTAAAAAAAATTCAGTTAATAACTATGGGAGGTGCTATAACAGGAACCCAGAAAGACGCCTTATCAGGAAAATTTAAATTATCATCTCGAAGTGCTGAAACACTGGTTGCTGGAAATATTGAAATCTTAGAATTAGCAGATATTAAATTTAAAGAATTATATAATATCCCAAGCCAAGAAATTCAACAAAAGCATTGGATAAAATTAGCTAAAGAAGTTGATAAAGCCGTTAATGATATTACCATTGATGCCGTTATCATTACTCATGGAACAGACACTCTTGAGGAAACAGCTTATTTTTTAAATTTAACAGTAAAAACTAAAAAACCTATTATTTTAACGGGCGCGATTCGAGCAGCTCTCCATCCGTCATCTGATAGCACCCAAAATTTAATTGATGCGATTCGTGTTGCCACACATAATGATTCTATTAATAAAGGGGTTTTAGTTGTGGCTAATGGAAAAATTATCAGCGCCAGACATATCCAAAAAAATCACAATCATAGTTTGGATGCACTCGAAAGTTCAGAGCTAGGAATTCTGGGATATGTTCATAATGAAATTATTGATTTTCACCAAGCAAGTATTAAAAAACATACGTATTATTCAGATTTTGACATCAAGACAATATCAGAACTACCAAACGTTGATATTGCCTATGCCTACTCAGGTGGTCTAAGTAATATAAAAAAAACAGCTATTAAAGGCCTGGTAGTTGCTGGAGTTGGATCTGGAAATATACCAATGACCACACTAAAAGAATTAAAAAAATTACAAAAAAATAACATTCAAATTGTACGTAGTAGCCGAAATGTTGGGGCACCTGTTTATAGTTCAAAAGGAAGTGAGATTAATGATGCCTATTTAAATTTTGTTTCTGCAAACAATTTATCGCCGCAAAAAGCCAGAGTTCTACTCATGGTAGCGCTGCATAAAACAAGCGATCCAAACAAAATTAGATCCTATTTTAAAACTCACTAAAACTTATTTATAAACTGACGAAGCAGAATCTATTTGAGATCGTTTTTTTATTAAATCCAAAACATCTTTATTATTTTTTTGATCCTGAGTTGGCGCAAATAGAGCTTTTCCTCGATCATCGACATCTTTTGGAGGATTCGTTAAATAATAAACGGCTAAACTTTTTCGACAAATACCATCTGGCGTTGCGACTTCTTTACATAATCCATGCCAGCTATCCATTGTAGTATCAAAAAAAATAGCACGATTAAACCTTGGCTCTATCTCAGCAATTAATTTACCTGGCACATTAGCTTCTTTATCATGCTCATACACTCCTAAATGACCTCCCCAACTAGCCTGCCAATTTGGCTGCATATAAACAATTAAATTAAGCTTTCGTTGATATGGAATTTTTGGATGCATTGAATAATCTAAATGAGGATTTAATTTTCCACCATTAGCATGAATATGCCATCCGCCACCATTTAATCCAGGATCTGAAAGCAATGGATTAATACCCGTTAACTCAGATAATAAAGATGTAAATTCTATTGAATTTAAATAACAAAACGTATCATACGTTGTTTTTGGAAAAATGTTCCAGTTATTGGAAACTTTTTTAATTTCAATCGAATTTTTATATTCATGCCATTTTGGATCATTAAATTCAGGAAAATCTAATGATAAAGCCTCAGCTAATGAGTTCGGAAAAAAATCATCTATAACACAATATGGAAATGGTTGATTACTTAAAAATACCTCAAAAGCATTTTGTAATCGCTGTTTATCAAACATAAAAAATAATATAACACAAAAAAAAAATTATTTTAAATTTATTATAATTTTAGATGAAGCGCTAAATAGGGGTTCCTCTGCTACTATCAAATGTAAGAAATTTGAATTAGTTACTAAATAATACAAGTATAAAGTGATAAAATTATTATTAAATAAGTACTAATTTAATCTAACAAACCAACATATTTAGATCCAAACTTAAAATAACCAATTAACAGGTCTCCACTTTTAGTTTACGATTTTAGTATCATACTAAACTCAACTAGTTATAGTTGCATAGCAGCTCACATTAAAAAACCTACTCAACTGTTTGAAGATTACAAAAGATATTTAGAGTCCCCCTTATTAAGGGTGTCAAAAAGCAAAAATATTTCTAGCTTGGAAAATTTTAAAAAATTTTCGTTTTTCAATGAAACGATGCTTATAGTTTTAAATGAAAACAAAAGAGAATCACAGCAAACTAATCAATTAACGACACTTAGAAACTTTGTTAAACCAATGGATAACATTTCCGAACAAGTTAAAAATATTAATAATCAACAAGCATTAAAAACAATGTTTAGAATGGGCTTAAACTTTCATGAAATAAAATTACGTGTGATAAGTTCTTTAAATACACTACCACGCGAAACATTAGAAATACTTGCAGAAAAAAACTCATTTGATAGTATCTATAAAGATATTATTAAACCCTTACAAGAATCTATTGAATCCCGCTCTTTAAAAACTATATACTTATAACAAATTGCACATGTAACTATTTTTTATGTTATTACATTCGTCTAATTTAAACACTCATTTCTAAGCAATCATAAATATTAAGAAAAATATTGTAGAAGACCTTCCTTTTGTTTATTATAAAGCACCTATGGATGAACTCATTCTCGGTAAAAAATCCTTTTCAAGTAGACTCCTTTTAGGAACAGGTAAATTTTCATCACCTAAGCACATGGAAGACGCTATTATAAAATCTGAATCTAAAATTATTACAGTAGCTGTAAGACGCATTGATTTTAATCAGGAAAATGACCCTTTTACTCAAATCATCACCCCTGATAAATTCACGTTTTTACCAAATACATCGGGAGCCAGAACAGCCTCGGAAGCAGTCCGTTGTGCTGAGATTGCCAGAACATTATCAGGTAATGATTTTGTAAAACTAGAAGTAACACCCGAACAAAATAATCTTATGCCAGACCCCATTGAAACATTAGAAGCAGCTAAACAACTCGTAACATTAGGCTTTCAGGTTCTTCCTTATATACATGCTGATCCAATTTTAGCTAAAAAACTAGAAGATATAGGCTGTGCGGCTGTAATGCCCTTAGGTTCTCCAATAGGAAGTAACCAAGGAATTCAAACAGAAATATTTATTAAACTGATTATTGAGCAAGCCACCGTACCCGTTATCATTGACGCTGGTTTAGGCTCGCCATCTCATGCTAGTAAAGCAATGGAATGTGGCGCTGATGCTGTTCTTGTTAATACAGCAATCGCAACAGCTCAAAACCCCTCAGCCATGGCTGAGGCATTTAAATTAGCAACCATTGCAGGACGCAAAGCTTACTTAGCAGGCTTAGCACCTAAAAAAGAAACAGCCGAAGCATCATCACCACTAACAGGTTTTCTACACTAGTGTTCGCTGAACAATTCAATCACACCCTTATTCAAAAAACGGTTAGCCAATCGCTGTTAATTTCAAAAGATGCCGTTGAACAATGTATCAAAAAAAGCACATTTTCATCGCGAGATCTTCCGTATTTATTATCTCCTCATGCTGAATCCAGTTTAGAACTCCTAGCAAAAAAAAGCCTTTCTTTAACTCGACAACGATTTGGAAATACAATGCAGTTATTTATTCCCATGTATTTATCAAATGAATGTTTTAACACCTGTACCTATTGTGGATTTAGTCTTGAATATAAGTATAAACGAAAAACATTAACCAAAGCTGAAATAAAGCACGAAGCATCATTACTTGCAAAAAAAGGATTTAAACATATTTTACTTCTTACAGGAGAATCACCAAAACATGTCTCAACACCCTATTTAAAAGAAGCCATAAACATTATAACCCCTTATTTTTCTTCAATTGGTATCGAAGTACAACCTTTAGAACAAAGTGACTATCAAACATTAATACAAGCAGGCGCTGATAAATTAACGCTTTACCAAGAAACCTACCATAAAGAATCCTATTTAAAATATCACACCTATGGTCTAAAACGAAATTTTAATAATAGATTAGATGCTGTTGAAAAAGGCGCAAAAGCTGGCTTTTACAATATAAATATTGGATCCCTGTTAGGCTTGTACGATTGGCGTTATGAAGCGTTTGCCATGGCAGCACACCTGGATTATCTAATAAAAAAATACTGGAAAGCAAAATACTCTATCTCTTTTCCTCGTATTCAAGAAATGACTGGCACCTTCCATGAACCCTACCCCATTAGTGATAAACATTTAACCCAACTAATCATTGCCTTTCGACTTGCTTATCCCGATCTAGGAATTACATTATCAACTCGAGAACCAAAATCGTTACGAGATAATTTAGCACCTCTTGGAATTACAACCATGTCTGCAGAATCAAGCACCTCTCCAGCTGGATATTCCACCGGAAACTACGAAGAACAGTTTCAAACAAACGATAATCGATCACTTGATTCAATTATAAGTATGTTAAAATCTAAAAATCTTGATCCCATTATTAAAGACTGGGATATGAGTTTAATGCCGAACTAAATCAACCAACGTTTTACAGGTTTCATCAATGATATAGCAAGTACTACGACCTGAACCCTGACTAACAATTAACTGTCGTTGAACCAAATCAACCAATTCTAAATGAGCCGTCTTATGAGATACAGAAAATAAACTTCGATACATTTTATTTTTTATAAAACTATTTTTTTCTAAATATAAAAGAGCATCTTCCTGTCGTTTTGTTAATGGTTTTTTTTCAAAATCTGTCATAGATAGCTGAGTTTCATTATTACCCAACGCGTGATCTGACTTAACAGTAACAGGTTTAAATGCTAAAATAGGCTCAGTATCATCATCTTCGTTTTGTAATTGGATTAACTCATCAGTAATATCACTAATATCTTGTAATTGTTCTTGAGAATGTTCTTTCTTATCAGCCTGATCTATTTGATTATTATTACGATCCAACAACGCTTGTTGATCATTAGAAACATCACGAGTCCATTTTGAATTAGCACGATCATCTTGTAAAACATCTTTTTCTAAAACAGAAAGAGATGATTTATCAGAATTTAAAACATAACATTTGTTATTAAAATAATATGGTTTTAGTGGTGATGCTTTTACAGAAACAATTAAAATTTGTTTGTCATTTTTCTCACAACACTCAATCGAAACATTAGGCTTTGGATAACACTGAACATCAACAATAGATCGAATAAACGTTGGATCTATCTCTGATCCTAAAAGGTGATAATTACGTTTATCAAACCCTATTACGATATTCCCTCCACGTGTATTAGCCATAGCAACAAGTAAGGGGCCCAACGTTTCTGCGGTTACCTTAGATCCAAAATACGTTGTATCTGAATCATTACTATGTCGTATAAGTGATAAAAACTGATCCCAATTCATATAATAGAATTATAAGGATTTTTCCTCGATAATCAACACCTTATTCATAACACTGCTTGCAAATTATTGACTCAAACAAAAGCAAGTGCTACCGTCCTATTATGGTATCCGTTTTAATTATTGGTTCAGGGGGTAGAGAACATGCTATTGGATTAGCATTAGCAAAGTCCAATCAAAACCCATCTTTATTTTTTGCACCTGGTAATGCGGGGACGGCAGCATTAGGAACCAATATCCCCATCGAAGCAACCTCTATTTCAGAGTTAGTATCCTTTGCCAAACAAAATTCAATATCAATAACATTAGTTGGTCCAGAAGATCCATTGGTCATGGGTATTGTTGATCGTTTTGAACAAGAAAATCTTGCTATTATTGGACCTAACAAACTAGGTGCTCAACTAGAAGGATCTAAAAAATGGGCCAAACAACTAATGACAACATACAATATACCAACAGCAGGGTATCGCTGTTTTACAAATTTTGATGATGCCGCCACCTTTATAACACATCATGATACCTTTCCAATTGTTATAAAAGCCAATGGTCTTGCGGCAGGAAAAGGCGTTACTATTGCAGAAACAAAAGAAAGTGCTTTAACAGCATTAAAAGAATGCCTTGTTAATCAAAAATTTAAAGATGCAGGTCTTGAAGTGATTATAGAAGATTTCTTAGAAGGTGATGAAGCCTCTATCTTTGCTTTTACCGATTCAAAAACAATTCGTCCGATGTTAGCTGCACAAGATCATAAAGCTATTGGAGATGGCGATACAGGCCCTAATACTGGAGGCATGGGTGCCTATTGCCCTACGCCCCTTGTTACTCCTGAATTATATGAAAAAGTAAATGAAACTATTTTTAAACCCCTTTTAGCAGGATTAAAAAAAGAAGGTATTCATTACAAAGGAATTATTTATGCTGGTTTAATGATTTCAAAAGAAGGTGATGTATCTATTGTTGAATTTAATGTACGATTCGGCGATCCAGAAACACAAGTTGTGCTTCCCCTACTTGAAACTGATTTAGTTAGTATTTTTCAAGCAATTCATAACGAAACATTAGACTCCATTACGTTGACATGGTCGGCTGAAAGCGCTGTCTGTGTTGTCTTAGCCTCGGGAGGATATCCTAATAACTATGAAAAAGGAAAAGTTATTTCAGGTTTAACGACTACTAACCAAGAATCTATAATTCATGCAGGAACAAAACAAAAAAACAATTCTATTGTTACCTCAGGAGGACGTGTATTAGGTGTTGTTAGCAAAGCACCACAACTTACTAAGGCAATAACAACAGCCTACCAATGTGTTAATGATATTTCTTTTGAAAATATGGTATATCGATCTGATATTGGTAAAAAAGCAGCTCGCTATAACTAAAACTCGTTAGCAGCGTCAGCGCTTGCAATAAGATCCTCTTTTTTAGATTCTTTAGTTAAATTTTTTATTAATGATAATAAGAAAAAGCCTTCATACAACCCCCAGATAGGAGCCACTACAATCGTAACCATTGAAACCAGATATAAAATTGGAATAATTGAAAAAGCATAACCAATAGCCGTGAATATATTCCCTATCCCCCAAATAAAACCTAAAATAATCAATAATTTAGGAATACTTTTATTTGATATTGCTAAATAACTAACAACTAAAAACCAGATACCACAAAATCCTGATGTTAAAATAAACATTTTTGGATTTGATACCCCAAAAGCAACAATAACATCTTGAATAACACTAGGTTCAACTAAAAATGTTTTTGTAAGTTCTGGGATAACAGAAATATCCATAATAGCCTGATAGATACAAAACGAATATCCTAAAAACGCTAAAATAGAAGACCAAAGTACGATCGCAATATTTTCTGGTCGACATAACGATAAAAAAGTACATACAACACCAATCATAGCCATGCTGGCTAAAATAACCATTACCTTAATATTAATAAACGTTAACGAATACTTCGAAAAATCACTAAAGTACGTTTCAGATGCCTGATATGTAATAATAGAAGATGGAATTTGAAACATCAAAATAGCAATAATAAGATAAAAAAAACCTGCTAAAATAGAAGAAAATGCACCTAATTTACAACAACTAATTTTCTGCTTACTATTCATATACTGAAATGTACACCTATTTATGAAGCATTAAACATACTCACTATTTTTGATACACTGACATGACAATGACAGTACAGCACTATGATATTAAATTTAAACCCTTTAATCATCACCTAAGCTACCCCATCAAGGTTAATGGAACCCAAATTAGCCTAAGAAAAGGATTTTATTGTTATATTTTAATAAAAGATAACGTAATGGGTGTTGGAGAAATAGCACCATTACCAGGATTAAGCAAAGAAACACTTGATGATGTCAAAGAAGAACTATCCAAATTAACCGCTATTAAGCTTCCCTTAAAACCATCTCCATTTGAGCAACGTTACTTCCCCATTTTTAGCAAGCTACCCTCAGTTCAATTTGGAATTGAATCGGCTATTGTTATGGCATTATCATCACCAAGTACTCTAAAATGTCATCAGTTTATTGGATCACTCCAAACAGCACCAACATCCTACCCATCACCTATCATAAAATTTAAAATTGGTAGAGCGCCTATGCAAGATGAATTAAATTTAATAAAAAGAATACTTAAACAAAATAACAATATTAAATTTCGCTTTGATGCTAATCATAACCTAAGCCTTTCTGATGCAAAAACCTTTTTTAAAGACGTCCCTAATCATCACATTGACTATATAGAAGCTCCCTGTAAAACACACCAAGAAGAGATTCTCTTTGAAAGAGAATCCAAGCTCCCCATCGCTATTGATACCCCAGACGATATAACATCTATTCCAGCCTATTGTCAGCACCTTATTATAAAACCAATGATAATTGGATCGGTTTTTACCTATTTGAATCGAATACCAAAGCATGTAACCTGTATCTTTTCATCCTCATATGAGTCTATTATTGGATTAACAGGTATTACAAACATAGCAAGTTATATTTCACCAGAACACTACCATGGACTAAATACCAATCATATTTTTAAACATGCACCTAAAAACCAAAGCTCCTATTTAAAAGCATTATCATTAACAGAAAGCTTAGATTGGATTAATACCTATGGACCATCTTAGTTATCACGCGCAAAACAACCCAAATACCATTGCTATTGAATGTAAGGAAGAGGCTATTTCATACGAAACCCTTTATAAAACCTGCCAAGCATACGCTAATCACTATACCGCTACCATTCATGACAAGCGAATTGGAATTTGTATTAAAGATCCGTTAACTGCTATTTATGCTATTCTTGTGGCCTTATACGCCGGCAAAACAATTTACTTATTAAATCATCACCTCAAGACAGTGACCAAAGATTTACTAAGCGCATATCAGTTAAAAACCGTCATCACTAAATCATCACCTTCTTTAGATTCAACCCTCTATGAGGAATCTATTAATGATTTAAATATCGCTAGTATTCGGCTATTTACTACAGGAAGTAGCGGAAATCCAAAATGTGTTATTCACTCTATAAAAACGCTAGTCGCAAGTGCTGTAGCCATTAACACGGCCTTAGATTTTGTACCTGGTGATCGCTGGCTCTGCCAACTTCCCTTTTATCATGTATCCGGGTTAGCAATCCTTTGGCGAACCATAACAGCAGGTGCAACCCTACAGTTATCGCCAACAAAAACACCCTACACCCACATCTCCTGTGTTGAAAAGCAATTTAAAAAAATCATCACCCAACCACATCAGCCAAGCTTAAAATGTATTTTACTAGGCGGCTCATTTATAAAAAAAGAGTTATTAGAACAAGCCTTAAAACGTAAGCTCCCTGTATACCAATCCTATGGGTTAACAGAAACTGGTTCGGCCTGTGCAATAACCACCTTAACAAAAAATACACTAGGGTTTTCAGGAAAGCCATTACCTCATATCACATTAAAATTAAAAAATAAGTGTATATTTTTAAAAGGACGTTCAAGATGCCTTGGATTTGAAATGCCAAACAAAAAAGAAATTATTTTAGATCCAAAAGACTATTACAATACAAAAGATTACGCCATCATAACAAAATCTAAGCACCTAACAATCTTAGGCAGAGCAAGCAGGATGGTTATTATTAATGGTGAAAATATTCAACTTGAACACGTTGAAACCTTTATTAAATCATTAGACTATGTAAATAATTGCTATATCTTACCAGTAACTCAGAAAACCACTCTTAAATTATACGGGTTTGTAGAATGTAACGATTCAAAAAAAACCTATAAATCCGATATTAATATCGCAATTACAAACTACTTTTCATCACTATATAAATTAACCGCTATTTTTTTTCATACATTTGACAAGGGCTTAAAGCCAACCGATGCGTTAATGAAAAAACATTTAAATAACTATCAGTTAAAAAATAACAAAGACTAGCTATCAGACTCATTAGCTGAGTCAGAACTACCTTCCTCAGTTTTAGCCTCTTCAGAACCACCTTCTTCAGAACCTTCAGCAGTTTCTTCAGAATCCTCTGTTTCGGTTTCTTCTTCTTCAACCAATAAACGAGGCGCCGCAACACGAACAATAGAAGCTTTTTGATTCGTTAAAATCTCATAAGAAGATTGATCTAGCGTTCCTACAGAAATAAATTCATTAACTTGCAAATTAGATAAATCAATTGTAATAAAAGGCGGTAACTTATCTGGCACTGCAGATACAACAACAGAGTCTAGCTTCTTAACTAATACCCCACCCCGTTTTGAACCTGGAGCAACACCTTCAAATTTTAAAGGAACATTAACACTAACTTTTTTGTCTTTTACAACACGGAAAAAATCGATGTGTGTGATTTGTCTGGTAATAACATCACGTTGAACACCATATGTAATCACATTTTCGTGTGTGGCTTTACCATCAATTTCAAATTCTAATTTTAATACTGTATTTTTTCCAAATTCTGTTCGAAGTGATTTATCAAATTCAACTCCATTTACATAAATACTTACATTATTTGTATTTGTTTTACCACCATAAATAACAGCAGGAACAAATCCATCTTGACGCAAAACCTTAACTTTATTCTTTTTTAACTGGTCTCTATGTTTAACTTTTAACGTTGCTTTTTCCATAAAATCCTCCACATTACACAAACAGAGGTTAATTATAGTCAAAATTACCTAATTTTAAAAGAGTAAGAATAGAAATCTTAACTTATAACAAAATTCTACCCCCCTCTCCTCAATCATTCACCAACATTAGGTTTTAAAACTAAAACCAAAACGAACAGCAACATTCATACCTTTCAACTGCTTAGCAATGATATCACTATATAAATTAATAAGACCTGTAGTTGATGTAGTTGAGAAATAACGTTTCTTTAGGTTTGTAAAGTAACAAAAAATGCACTACCAAAAATCTCATTAATATCACAATTATTAAAACAAGAAAAAGGAGGCCATTACCAAAGCCACCCCATCACTAAACGTTGCTGTGAAGTTAAACCACTTATTCAACGATAAAAAAACTAAATTCAAAATCATAAAATTAAATAAAGTTTATCCCATATACAATATTGATACAAATTTATTCTTTAAATCATCATCTGATTGATAAAATACCCGAATATAATTATCTGTTAACCCAGACCATAAGCCTTTTTTCTTTGATTCAAATAAAACAGCTACCTGTTTTCCCTGAAAACGATTGTAGAATGTTTGTTTTTTTTGCTGACTTAACTCTCGCAAAACTTTACTACGCTTAGCAATATCCTCTGGAGAAACCCGGCCATCACGACGAGTACTACGAGCAAATTTGCGATCAGAGTAACTAAATACATGCATATAATGAATTGGCATCGTCATTAAATTAGCAACCGTCTCATCAAAACAAGCTTTGGTCTCACCTGGAAATCCAACAATAACATCTGTACCAATACAAATATCCGGAACCGTTTCATAAACCCAATCAATAAACTGTCTAAATTCACTAATAGAATACTTTCTTGCCATAGCCTTAAGCATCATATTGCTACCACTTTGAATTGGAATATGTAAATAGCGACATAATTTTAAATTTGAATTCATCATCATAATTAACTCTTTAGAAATAGTAGTTGGCTCAATAGATGAAATTCGAATACGTTTGATAGTATCAATGGCCGAAATTCCAGTAACAACATCTAATAACGTTTTACCCTCATACTCATACGTTCCGACATTAATACCTGTAATCACAATTTCTTGATGTCCAGCATCACCTAAATCAATACACTCACGAATAATATCCTCATATACCCGACTACGAGCAGGACCTCGAGCAAAAGGAATAACACAAAACGAACAATAAAAATCACAACCATCCTGAATTTTAATATTGGCTCTTGTATGATGAGAATCAACACTAGATCGTTCAATTGTAAATGAATTGCGTTCAATTTTTTTGGTCTTAATAACAGGATCCGCTAAATCTTCTGTCTGGGCTATAATATGGTGTGTATTCATCTTTTCAGCATTCCCAATAACCCATTGAACATTTTTTAAACGTAACAACGCATCTTTATGTACTTGAGATTGACACCCAATAAGTGCAATTTTAATTGCCTGGTTAGCACCAACTAATTGCTTAACCAAACGTTTTGTATCTTTATCACCATTTTCAGTAACCGTACATGTATTAACAACAGCAATGTCTGCATCTTGGTACTCTTTTACCAAATGATACCCTTCACCACGAAACGATTGCTCTAAAGAAGCTGTTTCAGATTGATTTAAGCGACACCCCTGTGTAACAAAACAAACTTTTTTCATGCCAAAAGTGTACCACATGCTTTTCCAATACACACATAAACAACATCATCCCTTAAAAAATCATATCCGCCACCATCATTCTTATCAATTCATACACTCCATGCTAAACCAAAATAATAATAAATTTTAATAAATGTTTACAAAAAAAATCAAAAAAACTCCATTAATCTAGCAAAATGGAATTTTTTTGATTTAAATAACGACAATATTATAAACCTTATTTTAAATAAAATAGCTGAAAAAACGCCCTACTTTATATAGAACTTAAATTAAGATGAACAATTTCATTAACACTACCCAATCGCATGCGGTTACCCCATGTTCCGACACCGGAACTAACATAAAAATAGGATTCTCCTGATTGATACAATCCATAAGGCTTTGAAAAATATAATCTAACGAACCAACCAAAAGGAAAAATTTGACCATTGTGAGTATGCCCCGATAGCATTAAGTCTGGTTTGTTAGTTAATCTATCAAATAAAGAAGGTTTATGAACAATAGCTACGTTATAAAAATCATTATTATAGTAACGAGATACTACCGCTTCTTTCTCTTTTAATGATTGATTATCATTAACACCAATTAAGCGAATACCATCCATATCAACAACCTCATTATCCAACCACGTTATCCCTACCTCTTTTAAGTTTGCTAAGATAGTTGCTGAATGCTTAAGATAATAATCATGATTTCCTGTTACAAAATAAACAGGCATTGTTAAGTCTTTAAATTGAATTAAATCATCAAGGACTATATGACTACCATCAATTAAATCCCCTCCAATCAAAACAAAATCTGGATTAGCATCTTGAATTTTCTTAATAAGCCTACCTAAATACGCAACAGACTGTGTCCCAAGATGAACATCACTAATAAAAACTATATGCCTGGAGCACGTTATCTTATTAGATCGAAAATGAACTGTTTTATGCCTAATCGTCCGTCCTTGAAACATAGCATAACTAATTAAAAGACTTGTTGTAACACATAAAAGACCTCCCTTAATAACATCTGTAATCGAAATCATATAATTTAACAAAACAATTAATGAGGTACTTAAACTAGTAAAATAACATGCACCAAAACCAAAATTAACAAAGAGTCGTAACCAAATACGGCTTGTTTTTGTTCGAAAATAAATCATTAAACACGTTGCAATCAGAACACTAGCTATAACTAACATTAACGTTGCAATACGAAAACCAACGCCCCAATAAAGTAACATCTGAATCGGAAATAAATATAACCAATAGCCTAACACCATTAAAAAAACTAACTGGCTTCCCAATAAAAGCACTCTCATACGCTCCTCCTATAAACAATACGAGTTAACACGAATTTTCTTTCTTCTTTTTTTGGCGCTTTTGTTGAAAAAAAGACGTTAATAACTGTGCTGATTCAGATGATTCTAGACAAGTAAATTCTAAGTGATGATTTAATTTAGGTTCAGATAACATGTTAAATAACGATTCGCCTCCCCACTTATAATCAGGCGTTCCGTAAATAAGACGTCGAAATCGAGCATGAAAAATAGCGCCCATACACATTACACAGGGCTCCAGCGTGACATATAAATCACATTCGGTTAATCGCCAATCATTTAAACTATTTTGAGCCTCTTGAATTGCCAAAATCTCAGCATGTGCTAAGCCATCTTTTTGTGCTTGTTTACGATTATGCGTTTTAACAAGAACTTGTTCATTACAAACAATAACAGCACCAACAGGAACCTCATCCCGATCATAAGCATACTTAGCTTCCTGCAAGGCTAAATCAAAAAAAGAATCCGTCATTAATTAAAACTAAACGAAACGGGTCCAGAACTAGGATCATCCGTAATAGGGCCACATTGTTTTTCATACTCTGAAACATGATTTGATAAAAGAGACATCAATTTTTTAGCATTTCGAGGCGATAAAATAACGCGGGAATTAACAGTCGCTGATGATGTATGAGGTTGCACTAAGGCAAAGTCTAAAATAAATTCTTCTTTCGAAAAATTATTAATCATTAAATTTGCATACTGCCCGTTAATAACATGAGCTGGAATAGACACATTAATTTTAGTTTTATCCTTTCCATCATTTTGCTTTTCATTGGAAGACTCTGTACTCATAATTTAACACGCTCCATATATTCTAATGATTCCGTGTTAATTTTTATAATATCTCCTTGCTTAATAAAAGCAGGCGCATTAACGGTTAAACCATTAATCAACTCAACAGGACGTAAACTTGATGCGGCAGTTGCTTTTCTTATTTCAGGAGGAGCATATGTAACCTCTAAATCCATTGTTCGAGGTAACTCAATACCAACAACCTGGCCATCATAAAATGTAATTGAATAATCTATTTCTTCTGATAAAAAAGTTTCTGCATCGCCAATAATATCCGCCAAAATAGTTATTTGTTCATACGTTTCATTATCCATAAAAATAAAACCAGCTGAATCTTTATATAAATATTGCATAGATCGTGAATCAAGCGAGGCTTTTTCAACACGCTCATTTGATAAATAACGTTTTTCTAAATTGCGACCATTTTGAATATGCTTAAGTTTAGTCTGCATACAAGCATTTCCTTTACCTGGAGTACGATGCATTTTCCAAGTAACACGGTAAAGCTCTCCATCAACAATTAAAACCATTCCCTCTCTAATTTGAGTTGCATTGATTTGCATATTAGTCACCTTTCTATATAATTAAGATACGATATACGTTACCAAAACAATATCAGAAAGTAAAATAAAAGGATTTTTTATGGCAGATAAACATTCATTCGACATTGTATCAAAAATTAATCTCCAACACCTTGATGATGCAATTAATCAAGCCTTAAGAGAAATAAGCAATCGTTATGATTTAAAAGATTCAAAAACAACGATTGAATTTAATAATGGGGATCATAGTCTAACGATTGAATCAGAAAACGATTATAAATTATCGGCATCCAAAGATATTTTTAACACGCATCTAATCAAACGAAAAATATCTGTTAAAGCATTTAACTTTCATGATCCCGAAAAAGCAACGGGAAGTCGTATTCGCCAAAAAGCAACCGTACAACAAGGCATTCCTCAAGAAAAATCAAAAGAAATTGTAAAATTTATTAAATCACTTACTACCAAAACCCAAGCTCAAATTACGGGAGATTCCCTAAGAGTAACTGGCAAAAAAATTGATGACTTACAAACGATTATTCAAGAGCTAAAAAATAGCTCTATCGATTGCGCAATGTCATTTGAAAATTTTAAATAAAATCCATTGAATTAATCTAAAAGAAAGTAATTATTAACTATATTCCACAAAAAGGAGATTTATCATGTATGCATTTATTAAAGGATTAAGCACTAGAGCATTAGTTACTTCAAGAACTTGTCCTCTCAGATTAGGTTTTTCAACAAGAACTTTTACAACTCAAAAAAATCAAACAGGGAGTCCTTCAATAGATGGTACAAATACTGAAAATGGAGTTCGCCATATTAATGGTTTAATACAAAATCATCAGGAGCTTAAGTATATCAATCCAAATTCTGCTCATGGAAAAATTATACATATGCTAGCAGCTCAACTACCTAATACAATGAAAGAAAATGTTAAAGAGTTAACAAACGGTGATAAAATAGAAAGTTTTTTAACGAAATTAAACAAATCTAAGGTAGCTATATTGAGCCATCCAGAACCCGATAGAACAACTAATTTTATGGGAGCTCATCCATCTAAAACCACCAATCATATTGCATCCCAAGAATTCCATAACAATACAATGAAAAAACTCTTTGATTTATTGTTACAACACAAAAACGTAGTAAACATAAGCAAACATGTCCATAATTAGGCCGTTAATAACCGCAGGTTTTAAAAAAAAATGGTTATAAACCCTATTTTAAAACTATATACAATGGTAATACACGCTATTATTTAGATACCATAAAAAATTTTACGAACAAACACAAAAACTTATTCAACAAAGATTGTCCTGAAGGTTTTGCTAGATACATACTATTATTTCATACAACTCGTTATTTTGATGATGTTAGCAAGAAAATAATACAAACAAAATCACTTGAAGAGATTCAAAGAATAGCAGAAAAAATACCTCTAGGTGGTTTTTCACACCCAATTGGCAGAATAGAAAGCTATTACCCCCCTCAAAAATTAACACCAGAAAATCTCAAATTTGATAATAAAATTCGTAACAAATTTAGAGAAATAACAAAATAATTAAAAACTTAATAAAGAATCTAAAGAAACCAATTGATACCCTTTTTGTTGAATAGCAACTATTAATTCGGGTAATAATTTAACCGTTTGTTTTCGTTCATGTAAAACAATAATAACACCTGGCTTTAAAGCCATAAGAATATGATTCACAATAGAACTACTATCTTGTTTTTTATCCCAATCTTTTGGATCAATGGTCCAACGAACTAAATAAGAAAAATGTTTTTTTAACAGATTTTCTTGCTCTAAAGAAACCTCACCATATGGCGGCCGAAAATAAATAGGCAAACGACCTAAAACATCATTAAATATTAATTGAGATTTAGCAATATTTTTTAGTAATTCAGTATGTGATTGAACGGTGATATGATGATGATTATAGCTATGATTACCAATTGTATGATCTTCTTTTTCTATTCGTTTAACATAAGCTTGATAGCGTCGCAATTTTGAAGCAATTAAAAAAAAACTGGCTTTAGATTGATGAACCTTTAAAATATCTAAAATATCATCAGTGTAACGCCCTGGCCCATCATCAAAGGTTAACGCAACTACCGGCTGAGTCGTATTAAGCGATCGGATAACAAAGGGATCCGAAGCGTTTATAACAGCACAAAAATAGCTTACAAAACTAAGAACGAACCAAGGTTTCCAGTTCATTAACCATTTCCTCAATATAAACAATACTTTTTTGCCAAAAAGCTTCTGATTCAATATCAACACCAATCGATCGTGTAATATCCAATGGTGAGGCCGAACTTCCGGCTGCCAGTAAGGTTTTAAGCTGTGGCACAAAAGAAGCACCTTCTTCTAAGTAAAGTTGATATAAGGCAAAGACTAATAAATTACCAAAATTATAAGCATAAACATAAAATGGATAATCTAAAAAATGAGGAATCGTTGCCCATTCCCACTGGTATTCAGCTGTAATAGCAACACTATCACCAAACATACTCTTTAGATGTTGATTATAAATATCACATAATTCCTGAGATGATAATAATGTATCAGAAACCTTTAGATGAGAGGCTTTTTCAAATTCAGAAAACATATTTTGACGATGAGAGGTTGCAAAAATATCTTCTAATTTCTCACTTAACATAACGATTTTACTTTGCTTATCAGTTAACCGTTTCTTTAAAATATCAGTTACCAACATTTCAGAAAAAACAGAGGCTGTTTCTGCTAATGGCAAAATAGGATGATAATTGGTTAACGTTTGTTTTGAAGCTAAAACATCATGTATCGCATGCCCTAATTCATGTGCCATTGTTGAAACATCACGAGGTTTTCCTAAAAAATTTAACATAACATAAGGATAACAATCGGGTGTAGAACCCGAACAAAACGCCCCACCCCGCTTATGCTTTACAACCGGAGCATGAATACGATTACGATCAAACATTGCGTTGGCGATATCACCAAACTCAGAATCAAAATCATAAAACCCATCCAAAACAAGTTTTTTAGCATCTGAATATGAAAAAACATCATTAACATTAGGAAACGGCGCATAAATATCAGATAAGGTCATGTCGTTTAACCCAAGTAATTCTTTTTTTAAGCGATAATAACGTTGAACAAGTTTATTTGATTGCGTTGTAACATTATGTAATAAATCAATGGTTTGATTTGATAAATCATTTGATATATTACGAACATGAATGGGTAATGTATACCCTCTTAATTTTCGTTCTGTATTAAAATCTTTTAAAATAGAATTAAAAATATGCGTAATGGTAATCTCATTTTGCTTATAGGCATCAAAAAAAAGTTCCATAGCTTCTTTTCGGACAGCCTGATCATGATGAAGCCGTAAATTTCGCATCTCTGGACCAGTTAATACCTGCTTTTTTCCATCTAATTCCATAGTAAACGAAAACGATGCTGTTAATTCAGAATATAATTTTTTATACCCTTGAGAACCTGTAACATCTTTTAAATTAATAATTTTTTCTTCCGCTTCATTTAAATTGTATTGAGCCGTTTGATGAGACCGAAAAAGAGAATATGCATAATTTCTTAAAGTAGCATCCTTTACTAACGTATGCATATAACTCGCATCAAACTTACTTAACTCTAAATCAAAAAATACCAAATGATTAGCAACCGTTGATTCAACATCATCTATTTGAGAAACTAACTTTTTAATTGTCTCATCCTGAGTATCAATAGCATTACGCAAACTCGCATACTGACCTAATTTATATAAGGGCGTAAGCAACATCTCATACACTTCGTACGCTTGTTTTAACTCAGTTGCAGATAACGAATGTAACCTTGATTTATAGGTCTTCTCAAAAGAAGCCGCTTTTTCTAGAACGTCATTAATAACAAGCGTAATGGCCTCATCTTGTTCTGATTTAAATAAATCGGATAAATCCCAAACAACATTATCACAACCAAAATTACCCATCCTAATCTCCTTACTCATTTAAATTATCTTGATCCCACTGAGAATAGCAAAAAAGTCGCAAGATACAACCATAATACAGTAACACTCAATCCCATAAATTAGTGTTAAAAAAAGTCATCATCATCGCCTTCTTCTATATCTGACTCATCCATAACCTTTTTAATAGGCATAGGGCCTTGATTATAAATTTTTATTTCATCAATTCGAACACGCGGTTTTATATCTTTATCTCCAGCTAGTAATACAAGCTGCATTTGCAATAAACCACCCGATGACTCCGTTTGATATGGATTCCACAAATCATCACCAATTCCTAAATTCGCATCCACAAAATTATTAAACGGAATAATAACAACCTTCCAACCGGTCCAATCAACTTTTAAAGTATGAATAAATTTATCATCAGCTAAGGTTTCTCCTGAT
>MDSY01045924.1_pt1 | contig 22029 bp, 17 predicted proteins | sample 811131 | NCBI WGS metagenome assembly MDSY01 (sample SAMN05326643, study PRJNA326480) | marine metagenome | isolation source: seawater | place: Atlantic Ocean: South West | collected 2010 | reverse complement strand
GTTTGGATAAGAAATGGAATTTCGAGAAGTTATCATTTAATTTCTATATCGAAATTCAAAATTTCTTAGCGCAAGAAAACCCTCGACCAGACGAATATACTTTGGCAAGAACGGATGAAGGGGAGGATATTTTACCTAAAGAACTTGTCAAGATTGAAAGAGAGGAACGTAATACTCCTTTCCCCTCTTTTGGATTTGTGTTTGATTTTTAGAGATAAAAATCTTGCACTAGTTGCTGATGTTCGCGTGTACGCTGATTACGAGATTCTTCAAGAATTAATTCCTCGGTTAGCAAAGTAGATTTTGTTTTTTCAAATCGCATTAAAATTCTTTTAAAAGAACTCGTGGAAGAACCCTTTACGTGCAGCTCATGAACTAAATGTAGATCATTCTCAAGCCCAAGAACAACAAGCTTATTTCGGTATTCAAAAGGACAGACCATTGAAAAATTTCCAGTAGTATTTAATAGTTGATCAACACAAGAAAACAAATCTTCGTAGCGAAGGTGGTTGTTATCTCGAGCAGTACTTCTTGAATCTTCTGATACTTTAAAAGGAGCCATAAAAAAAGGCGGATTCGAAACAATCAGGTCGAAGGTTTCATTAGATTTTTGAGTGTAGTTTAAAACGTCTGCATGAATCAATTCTAAACGATCTGACCAAGGAGAACTTTGAAAGTTTGCAGCCGCTTCAACAGCAGCACCTTCTTCTATTTCTATTGCTTTGATGACAGAACTTACAGCTCTTTGTACCAGCATTAAAGCGATAAGCCCAGTACCAGATCCAATATCTAAAATCTTTAAGGGTTTTTTAATAATAGGTGTCCAGGCTCCCAACAAAACCCCATCAGTACCAATTTTCATCGCAGACTTAGATTGGTTTATTTTAAATTTTTTGAATTGAAATATGTTGTTTTTCACTGCTTATAAATGTCCAATAATCCATCGGGTAAATCCAAAATTAAAATGGAGTTTTCACGATCGACCTTAATGATAAAATCATCGTGAACTGGAACCAAGATCAGGCGTTGCTTGTCATCAATTATTTCGAATAAAGCTTGAGCTGTTTGGTCGTTTACTGATCGAAGGTAACCAATAGTTTTACCTTTGTTTTCTTTTACTTTGAAATCGATCAATTCGTGATAATAAAATTGATTTCCTTTTAAATCAGGAAGTTGGGTTAAGGGAAGATAAAGCTCTTTTTTGATTAACAACTCTGCCTCTGAATCAGAATCAATATCTTCAAATTGAATTCGCAATAAACTCGATTTTTGCAATTGAGCATTTTGAATAAAAAAAGGAATCAGTTTATTTCCTTGTAAGACAAAAACCGATTCCAGATTTATGTAATCTTGAGGGTTGTCTGCATCTAGCTTAGCTAAAACCTCTCCTTTAAAACTGAATTTTGAAACGATGGTTCCCAGATAGAAGCATTCTTCTTTGGTCATCGATAAGAAGTTTATGCTTCTGGTGCGTCATCAGCTTTTTCAGCTGCAGGTGCTTCTTCAGTAGCTAGAGATTCTTCCTGAACTACAGGTTCTTCGGCAGCGGCTGGAGCTTCTTCTTCAACTACAGGCTCTTCAGCAACAGAAACAGCTTCTTCAGTAACAACGGCTGGTATTTTCTCTTCAACTACAGGTTCTTCGGCAACGGCTTCTTCAAGTAGTGCTTTAGCGTCAGCAGCTCGCTTTTCATTAATAGCTTTTTCAGCTGCAAATTTATCTGCTTTAACTTTTGCTTTGTTGCTAGAAAGGCCGTCTACTTTGGCTTGAATCAGTATATTTTTTTGTTCTAACCATGCTTCAAATTTTTTGTCTGCATCTTCTTGAGTTACGGCTCCTTTTCGAACTCCAACTTGTAAGTGATGTTTCAATAGAGCACCTCGATAAGACAATAAAGTACGTGCAGTATCAGTTGGTTGTGCACCATTTTCTAACCATTTAACAGCAGTATCAATGTTAATATTTACTATTGCAGGATTAGTATTAGGGTTATAAGTTCCGATTTTTTCAAGATAACGACCATCTCTTTTAGCACGAGCATCTGCTGCAACTAACCAATAGAATGGTTTTCCTTTTTTTCCGTGTCGCTGTAATCTGATTTTTACTGGCATGTCATATTAAGTTATGACCGTTCTCGACGATCTAGTTATTAATTCGGATTGCAAATGTACTGTTTTATTTTAATATGAATCAAAAAATCTGTTTCATATGTTATGCATTTAAACAATTTATTAGCAGTTCGTCTGCTTCAACAGCCATTAGTGAGGTTTTATCCTTGTGCAACCCATTAAAAAGACTTATTTTTGCGCCCTAATTTATTTAGAACAAATCCATGCAAATAACAAGAAAAGACCTTGACACCCTAAACAGCACCCTAACAATCACTTTAGAACAAAATGATTTTGCTGAAAAAGTACTGAAAGTGTTGAATGATTACCGGAAAAATGCAAACATCCCCGGTTTTAGAAAAGGACATGTTCCAATGGGAATTATCAAAAAGCAATATGAAACTCCTGTTATTGCTGATGAAGTAAATAAAATACTTCAAGAAAACCTCAATAAGTACATCAACGACGAGAAACTAGAACTTCTAGGTAATCCCCTTCCAAAGATGCAAGAAGAGATCAACTGGAAAGCAGATAAGCTTGATTTTGATTTTGAATTAGGACTTTCTCCTCAATTCGAAGTTAAACTAAAAGAGAAAAAAGCTGTTGCCTGTTTTCAAATCGAAGCCGATAAGCAAATGATTGACGAACAGCTTTCTCACATCCAAAAACAATATGGTAAATTAGAATCTTTTCTCGAAGTAACCAAGGGAACTGAGCTGTCTGTTGAAATAAAAAATGAAGCAGCAGCTATGGATACCACCCCAGTGATAGAATTTGATCAAATCAAAGGGAAAAAAAATATCCAAATTTTTAGTGAAGCTAAAATAGGAGACACTTTAGAACTAAAAACCAAAAACCTTTTCACGGAACAAAGTGCTGCCGCAAGAGCTTTTGGTGTTACTGTACCCCAACTGGATGAGTTGCCAAAAAGTGTTACCCTTACCGTCAAAGAGGTTAACAAACGTATTCTTGCAGATTTAAATCAAGAACTTTTTGACAAACTTTATGAAGCTGGAACGGTAACCTCAGTGACAGAATTAAAGGCTAAAGTAAAGGAAGGAATTGAAAAACAGTTTGAATCTCAGTCAGAACAAAAGTTACTTAATGATATCACTGAATCCCTAATTAAGAATACTAAATTTGATCTTCCAAAAGAATTTTTAATTAAATGGTTGCAGAATTCTGGAGAAAAGCCCTTGACCGAAGAAGAAGCCCGAGAAGAGTATGAGAAATCTGAAAAGGGAATTCGATATCAATTAATTGAGGGCTCAATCATTAAAGAACAAAATCTTCAAATTCAATTCGAAGAACTACAGAGTTTTGCTAAAGACTTGATTAAGCAACAAACGGCACAATACGGACAAACCGTTCCTGAAGAAAAAGAACTAAATGATATTGCTGCTCGAATATTTACAAATCAAGAGGAAACTAAGCGACTATCCGATCAATTAATGAGTAAAAAGCTTTTAGATTTCTTTAAAGAAAATGCAGGAATAAAAACTAAAAAAGTTAACTACACTGACTTTGTGAAAGAGGCATATGGTAGTGCACAATAATTTTACTTACTTTTAGTTACTATATAAACGCTATTATGGACTACGGAAAAGAATTCAAAAAATACGCAACCAAACATCACGGAGTAAATGCCATGTATTACGACAAAATTGTAAGCAGTATGACTCCATATATAATCGAAGAACGCCAAATGAATGTAGCCCAGATGGATGTTTTTTCCAGATTAATGATGGATAGAGTTATGTTCTTGGGAACAGGGATTGACGACAATGTTGCTAACATCATCCAAGCTCAACTCTTATTTTTGCAAAGTGTAGATCCTAAACGCGACATCCAAATGTACATCAACTCTCCCGGGGGCGGAGTGTATGCTGGATTGGGTATTTATGACACCATACAATACATTACCCCAGATGTTGCAACAATATGTACTGGAATTGCTGCTTCAATGGGAGCTGTTTTACTTTGTGCTGGACAAGAAGGAAAGCGCTCAGCCCTTCCTCATGCTCGAGTTATGATTCATCAACCGCTCGGAGGAGCCCAAGGTCAAGCATCTGACATTGAAATTACGGCCAGAGAAATTTTAAAGCTGAAAACTGAATTGTACCAAATTATCGCTAATCATTCTGGACAAAAATTTGATAAAGTTCATCACGATAGTGACCGTGATTATTGGATGAAAGCTGAAGAGGCAAAAGTCTACGGAATGATTGATGAAGTTTTAACTAAGTAAAAAATAATTTATGAGTGAAGAACAATTAATTTGTTCCTTTTGTGGTCGATCCAAGTCACAAACCGATTTATTAATCGCAGGCTTGGATGCTCATATTTGTGATAAATGTATTCATCAAGCTCATGGTATCGTTATTGAAGAGTCTAATGATAGTCAAGATTCAAATGAAAATTCAAATTCATTAGATGTTAAATCACCTCAATTAACTAAAAGTTTTTTAGACCAATATATTATAGGTCAAGATGCAGCAAAAAGAGTTCTTTCCGTTGCTGTTTACAACCATTACAAAAGATTGCTTCAACCTCAATCATCAGATCTTGAACAAATCGAAATACAAAAAAGTAACATCCTCTTGGTGGGTCATACTGGAACTGGAAAGACGCTCTTGGCTCAAACCATTGCCAAAATGTTGAAAGTCCCTTTAACAATTGTTGACGCTACCATTCTAACAGAAGCTGGATACGTTGGAGAAGATGTTGAAAGTATTCTAACCCGCTTACTTCAAGCAGCGGATTATAACGTAGAGAAAGCTCAAAGAGGTATTGTTTTTATTGATGAAATTGATAAAATTGCCCGCAAAGGAGATAATCCTTCAATTACAAGAGATGTCTCTGGAGAGGGAGTTCAACAGGCATTGCTGAAACTTTTAGAGGGAACCATCGTAAATGTTCCTCCCAAGGGAGGTCGAAAACACCCAGATCAAAAATTCATTGAAGTAGACACTTCTGATATTTTATTTATTGCTGGAGGAGCTTTTGACGGAATTGAGCGTGAAATTAATAAGCGATTAAATTTTCAGGCAATTGGATATAAAATTCAATCTCAAAAAGAAAATCTTGATAAAGATAATTTACTACAATACATCAACCCAAAAGACGTTAAATCATTCGGGTTAATACCAGAAATAATTGGTAGATTACCTGTACTAACCTACATGCACCCCTTAGATAAAAAAGCCCTCAGATCTATACTAACCGAACCCAAAAATGCATTGACCAAACAATACGAAAAGTTATTCGAATTGGATGATGTTAAATTAACCTTTACACCAGGTGGATTAGATTTTATTGTGGATAAAGCCTTAGAATATAATTTAGGTGCCCGAGGTTTACGATCTTTGTGTGAAGCTATTCTTACCGATGCCATGTTTGAAATGCCCGGTGGAAGTGAAACCCAATTGAAAGTTACCAAAAGTTACGCTGAAGGAAAACTAAACAATTCTAAAGATCCTGCGCTCAAAGCTGTTTCGTAGTATTAAAAGCGATCAATTCATCGATGAGTTCCCTGCTGTTAGATAATCTTGGAACCTTATGTTGACCTCCTAATTTTTTATTATATGATAACCACTTGTAAAACAGTTTAGGCTCAGCTGGAATAATTTCTGGCATCCGCATGGTTAAATTCTTGTATCGTTTGGCATCATAATCCGAATTCAATTCTCTAAGCGTTTTGTCTAGCAAGCTTGAAAATTGACTCAGATCTTCTGGTGCTTTACAAAACTCAATTAACCATTGATGTGTTCCTTTTTCTTTTCCTTCCATAAAAATTGGAGCTACTGTGTAGTCAATTATGTCAAGTCCTAGTTTTCGACTTACATTTGATATGGCCAAATCTGCATTTTCAATCATAAGCTCTTCTCCAAAGGCATTGATGTAATGTTTGGTTCTTCCTGTAACCTGAATACGGTAGGGTGATGTGGAGGTAAACTTGACAACATCACCTATTTTGTAACGCCAAAGCCCCCCATTTGTGGTGATCACAAGAGAATAATACTTGTTTTTTTTAACGGCAGAAAGAGGAATAATATCCTCGTCTGAGCCTTCAACTGGAATAAATTCATAAAAAATGCCATAATCCAACATCAAGAGCATTTCATCGGAATTATTCAAATCTTGAATGCCAAAAAATCCTTCCGAGGCATTGTAGATTTGGTAATAATTTAATTGAGTTCCTGGAAACAAATTATCGTATTGACTTTGATAAGGTTTGAAACTTACCCCTCCATGAAAATAAACTTCAAGATTAGGCCATACCTCTATAATATTCTTCTTTGAAGTATGGTCAAGTACTTTATTGAATAGTACGAGCAACCAGGATGGGACTCCAGCAAAACTGGTAACATTCTCTTTGATACTTTCTTTTAGAATAGCATCCATTTTGGTTTCCCACTCAGGTATCAAAGAAATTTTATGGGAAGGTGTGCTGCTTATTTCTACCCAAAAAGGCATATTGTTAATGATGATTGCAGAAAGGTCTCCAAAATAACTGGTGCTGTTATCATAGATTTCTTGACTTCCTCCCAACCGTAAATTTTTACCTGTAAAAAGTTCAGATTCTGGGTTGTTATTAAAATACAAGGACAGCATGTCTTTCCCTGCTTTGTAGTGGCATTGTTCCAACGCCTCAATACTTACGGGGATGTATTTACTTTTACTATCTGTTGTACCACTTGATTTGGCAAACCATTTTATAGGTGTTGGCCAAAAAATATTTCCCTCTCCTTTTCTGCATTGATTAATCTGTGAAGCTATATCTTCATAGGCTACAATCGGAACACGATTTTTAAAAACCTCATAATTATTTATGGATCCGTATTCATACTTCAAACCGACTTGTGTTTGCTCAGAAACACGTAATAAATCTTGTAAAACTTCTTGCTGAACTTCATGAGGATACTTCGTGAAAAGTTCAATTTGATGAATCCTTTTTTTTAGAAACCAAGAGGCTATGGAATTGAATAAGGGGATTGCCATTTTATAAGTATCTTTATTTTATAAATATAAATATTTCTTTAATATGTTTTCAGGTGTATTAAAAAAAATGAGCACAGATTATGGACAATCAATAGGCTACTATCTTGATTTAGAAAACGATTTTGTGGCCATACACCAATATCTTGATCACACCATTAAGATTGAAATGACTGGTTATGAGTGTTTAGCTTGTTCTAGTTCTGAGCCAATTTTTAGACAAGGATTTTGCAAAAAATGTTTTTTTGAAAACCCCAGTGCAGGAGATTGGATTATGCGCCCAGAGTTGAGTACCGCTCATTTAAATATTGAAGATCGTGATTTGGAATACGAGAAAAAAGTTCAACTACAACCTCACATCGTATACCTTGCGCTTTCAAGTCATCTTAAAGTTGGAGTTACTCGAAAAACACAACTCCCTACCCGATGGATTGATCAGGGTGCACATGAGGCCCTGGCTATCCTTGAAGTTCCAAATCGATATTTAGCTGGGGTGGGAGAAGTTGCTTTAAAAGACTATTTTTCAGACAAAACAAATTGGAGAAAAATGCTACAAAATGAAGCTGATCCTATAGATTGGGATTCAGAGAGGAACAAAGCAATTGATAATCTTTCAAATGATTTAAAGCCCTACATTTTAAATGAAAACACAACCCCTCTCCATCTTAATTTTCCTGTAAATCAATACCCTAAAAAGGTAAAGAGCTTGAATCTTGTAAAAGAAAATTCATTTTTGGGGGTTCTCAAAGGCATTAAAGGACAATACCTAATCTTTGAAGACGATACGGTCTTTAATGTTCGTTCTAATGAAGGCTTAAAGATAAATCTGAGTATGAATTAATCTACCTTTTTTATTGAAGATTCAACCATCCGATTGATTTCAGATACTTCTTCTGATGTTAAGTTCCTCCACTTACCTTTACCTATATCTAAATTCACATTCATAATTCGAATTCGCTTCAAAGTAACAACACGGTAATCTAAAAACTCGCACATCCTTCTAATTTGACGATTCAATCCTTGGGTAAGCACAATTTTGAATTCCTTTTTATGGGTTTGTGTAACCTTGCAAGGTCGCGTTACTGTGTCTAAAATAGGAATACCTGCTGCCATTTGTTTTATGAATTCATCTGTGACAGGACGGTTAACGGTTACTTCATATTCTTTTTCGTGATGATTACGAGCTCGCAAAATTTTATTTACAATATCTCCATCATTGGTCAAAAAAATTAGACCCTCGCTGGGTTTGTCCAATCGTCCAATGGGAAAGATTCGAGAGGGATAGTTGATGTAGTCGATAATATTATCTTTTTCTACCCGAGTATCAGTAGTACAGACAATGCCTACTGGTTTGTTGAAGGCAATGTAAACCTCTTTAGTGTTGCGTTCTTTTATGCGTTCTCCATCCACAAAAATAATATCCTCAGGAGTTACTTTCAGTCCCATTCCGATTACCTCACCATTAACAACTATTCTCCCTTGATCAATCATTTTATCGGCTTCTCTTCGAGAACAATATCCAATTTCACTAAGGTATTTATTGATTCTTATGGGAGCACTCATGGACTTTTATTTAATTTTCGAGTTGTATTTCTTCACCTATTTTTAGGTTGAATCTTCTTCTTATTAAATAGACAAATATGTACAAAAAAGGAGTGTCAATAGCTGCGATGAGAACTTTGAAAATAAATCCTGAAGTTACTAATCCAATGAATAAATCCCAGGGTAATACTTTGAATGAACAAAGTAGCAGAACTACGGTAAATGTATCTAAAAACTGTGAGGTAAAAGTTGAGAAATTATTTCGTAACCAAAGATACTTCCCTTCTGTTTTACTTTTCCAAAAATGATAAATACGAATGTCAACAAATTGTGCACACAAATATGCTATCATCGATGCCAATACTGCTAAAGGTGACAGGGAAAAAACTTTGGAAAAAGTTTGATCATCTATTGGAGAGTTAGGTATGGCAGGAGCAATATCGGCGATCAATAGTATTCCGATAGAAAAAAAAGAAGCAAAAATTCCTGCAACTACAACTTGATTTGCTTTTATTTGACCGTAAATTTCTGAAATTAAATCAGTTATCAAAAAAGTAATGGGATAGGGTAAAATACCTACGGATAGTTCAAACAAAGGTATTTGAAAAAGAGTACTATCAATTGGATACCAATAAAAAAGCTTTTGAAAAATCAAATTTGAAACGACCAAAGACGTAATAAAAAGTGCTGCTAAATACAAAAAAATCTTATGGGCAAGCGATTTATCTTTTTGCTTCATCCTCTTAATTGATATCAAGTGTGAAAGGAATTTCAGCTTGAATTCTAGAGGTCTGTATTTCTTCAGATTTAGAGGCTTCTAAAAAAATCTTTAATTCCTTAGGTAAGGATGATTTAATTTTATTTTTAACCGATCCTAGGGGATTCATTAGACCAAAGATATCATCAATATCGGTTTCAACTTTGGGATAAGAAGTTAGGTTGTTATCATCAATTCCTGCTAGTTTAGCGGCGGCCACAAGAGCTTCGTTTAAGCCTCCCAATTCATCAATAAGTCCATTTTCTTTTGCTTGTACACCTGTCCAAACTCTTCCTTGGGCAATTTCTTCAACTGCACTTAGAGAAAGACCTCTTCCCTCAGAAACTCTTTTCTTAAATGTTTCATAGACATATTCTATGTTTTGTCGCGTACTTTCTCTAAAACCATCTGATAGGGATTCGAAAGGGCTGTACCCCATTGCGTTTTTGTGAGTCATAACATGTTCCGCATTGATTCCTATCTGATCTGTAAATCCTTTTAAATTGGGTAAGACTGCAAAAACACCGATTGATCCCGTAATGGTCATGGGATCTGCAAATATTTTATCTGCACCAGAGGCAATATAATAGCCTCCAGATGCGGCTACATTACCCATGGAAACAACCAAGGGCTTCTTCTTTTTGGCATCTTCAAGAGCTCTCCATAAAACATCAGAGATAAAGGCACTACCCCCGGGGGAATTGACCCGTAAAACAATTGCTTTTATTCGCTTGCTTTTTGCGGCTTCCTCGATTGCATCAACAAATACTTCATCTCCAATTTGGGTTTGGTTACCCTCTCCAAAAAGTATTGGTCCTTGTGCATAAATGATTGCGATTTTATCTCGCACTCCTTTTTTATGGGAAGCATTTCCATACAACAGGTTTTTGTAATTAATAAAATTAAGGTCGTCAGACGCTTCGACTCCCAACTTATTTTTTAAAATATTAATGTAATCGATTTCATAATTTATTTGATCTATCAATCCAAGCTTAATTGCATCCTCTGGAAGATTTCCTTGGAGTTCAGTTGCAATTGCATCTAACTTTTCAATAGATAGGTTTCTTTCTTGCGCAACTTCACTACTAATGGTATGCCACAAAGACGAAATCAATGAACCTATTTGTTCTCGATTGTCAGCACTCATTGAATTTGTCAGATAAGGCTCAACAGCACTTTTGTATTTTCCGTGACGAATAACTTCCATTTTAAAACCATATTCATCCTCAAAATCTTTGAAATATAAAACTTCTGAAGCCAGACCTTTAAATTCTAAATTTCCGTTGGGATTAATGAACAAGGAATCTGCAACCGATGCTAAATAATATCCTTTTTGAGTAAAAAAGTCTCCATAGGCGGAAATAAATTTTCCGCTTTCTTTGAAAGATAAAAGGGCATCACGAAGGGTTTTGGTTTGCGGCCAACCTGCCTCTAGATAATCACTTCTCAAATGAATCCCCTCTATTTTTTCATTGGTCTTTGCTAAGTCAATTGCAGTGACCAAATCCATCAACTTGATACTTTCTTCATCAAATCCTAAGCTGATTTGAAATTGCTGTCTCCCAGGTATATTATCCACAATAGGCAAGTCTAGTTTTAAAGATAAAATACTGTTTTCTTTAATCAGAGCAGCAGATCCATTTTCAGAATCAACAAAACTTGCTGCACTTGAAATTATCATCAAAAAAAGTATTCCACCCATAAAAAATGCAACAATTGTTCCCAAAAGTGATGCAAAAAAAGTACGTAAAAAGTTCATGAAAATAAATTTTGTACAAATATAGGATAATCTAAAAAACGAAGGTCATGGTCACTCAGTTTTAAATTTGCTAATGAGTTCATTTTGAATTGAAAAACAGTATGTTTATTTGTGATAACAAATCTTGATATTAAAAAATAACATCTAATTTTTATTTTTTTTTGCTACTTACTCAGTGTAAAGTCAATCAATTTACTGGAAAAAAAACTTGCAGTTTTACGGCATCAAAACCCTTCTACCACTTGTCTTCAAGGAGTATTACAATTTTATTAACTCCAACGAAGTAATTCGAGGTACAAAAGAAAGCGATCAAATTGAGTAAGTGGAAAAGAAAATTTAATAAGCAGCCGAAACTTACTGTCAATACAAAGGGAACTTGAGTTATCTTAGCGATTATGAGCGGGAGTACAATTTGGTGATTGTTTTCTAATCGGGTATTTTGGAAGTTGCACAAAACGAAGCATGAATTGCTACCATCATGGGGGCATGAAGTTGCTCCCGCACTTTCCAATCATGGTGCCCAAAGAATCAGTATGAGTTTAATTCAGCAAGGCCTTGGGGTACTGGTATCCCAAATAGCAGATAAAGAACCTGAAAAAAAGAAAGACCTGATCCTAAAAGCATACGGTGTTGGTACAAACGTAGCTGCTGTACTTCCCATCAGTAGAGCTCAGAAAACGAGGCTGACCTGATCGGAATGCCGCTCAAGCTCCTGCCCTTGTTCAACAAATAAAAAATTCTTTGGGTCGATAGTCCAACAAACAGTTGCACTGCTGCTTTTTTTTCTTTTTTTTTACCAAAAAAAACATGGTTTACATCGCTCTGGGAAGTAATCAAGGGAATCGATTTGAGCTTTTAGAGAAAGCTGTAAAAAAGATTGGCTCTAAAATAGGAACAATAAAAGGTGTTTCTCCAGTTTATGAAACTGAGGCATGGGGTTTTGAAGGGAATGCTTTTTTAAATGCTTGTTTAAAACTTGAAACGTTTAGGGAGGCACTCAACGTCATGGACCTTTTGCTTTCCATTGAAAACGAATTTGGTAGAGAACGTAACTCAGAAAAGGGATATCAATCCCGTCCAATAGATTTAGATATTCTTATGTATCAAAATGAGGTTATCAATCATAAACGTTTACAAATTCCACATCCACGAATGGAATTACGCCAATTTGTTTTAACTCCATTATCTGATATCGCTTCAGAAATAATTCATCCAAAAATCAAAAAAAGCATTGGAGATCTTCAACTGGACTGTACTGATGAATCCCCTCTATCTCTTTATCAAAAGACCTTGAAATTCTAAGTTTGATTTATTTTTTGATAATAATCCCATGAAACCACTCCAGCGGTTACTGCAATGTTTAAAGAATGTTTTGCACCCTCTTGAGGGATTTCGATTACTCCCTTTGATGCATTGATCACTTCTTGATCTACTCCTTTGATTCCATTTCCCAACACAAAAGCATGAACTTGATTTTTTTTTGGTTGAAAATCATTCAAAAAAATGGATTTCTCTGCTTGTTCTATCGACCAAACCTCTACACCGTCTTGCTTGATTTTTTCTACTAATTCAAGGGTGTTTTCAACATGTTCCCATGCTACAGAATCTGTAGAACCAAGTGCAGTTTTGTGAATGTCCTTGAGTGGAGGTTGAGCCGTAATTCCACAGAGATAAATTTTTTGGATTAAAAAAGCATCCGAACTTCTAAATACACTTCCGATATTATTCAAACTCCTGATATTATCAAGAATCAAAATCAAAGGAGTTTTGAATGCTTGACGAACTTCTTCAACTGACTTTCGTTGGAGTTCTTTATTTTTTAATTTTCTGTGTTTCACACTTCAAAAATAAGGAAGTATTCATTAGCATTTTGTAAAATTTAAATAATGGTTACATTCGCATTAATCATTTAAAAAAATATCCCTTGGCAAAAGCAGCTAAAGAAACTCCTTTAATGAAACAATACAACCAAATCAAGGCGAAATATCCTGATGCATTGTTGTTGTTTCGAGTTGGGGATTTTTATGAAACATTCGGGTCTGATGCCGTTAAAGCTGCAAAAATATTGGGGATTATTCTTACCAAACGCGGTGCCGGAAGCAGCAGTGAAACTGAACTGGCTGGTTTTCCACATCATTCGCTAAACACCTACCTTCCAAAATTGGTGAAGGCGGGATGTCGAGTTGCAATTTGTGATCAATTGGAAGACCCCAAAATGACCAAAACCATTGTCAAAAGAGGAGTTACAGAATTAATCACTCCCGGAGTTGCCCTAAATGACGATGTTTTAGAACAAAATAAAAATAATTACTTAGCTGCAGTTCATGCAGGAAAAAAACATTGGGGGATTTCTTTTTTAGATATTTCGACTGGAGATTTTATGACCAGTGAAGGAAATCTTGAACATATTGATCAGTTACTTCAAAAATTCAATCCCAGTGAGGTTTTGGTTTCAAAACCCAATAAAAATATTTTTGTGGAGCATTTTGGAAGTCAATACGCAGCTTTTTATTTAGAGGATTGGGTTTTCCAAATTGAGTTCTGTATCGAACTTTTGACACAACATTTTCAAACCATATCCTTAAAAGGATTTGGTATAGAGGGTCTTGAATTAGGTGCCATTACCGCCGGTGTAATTCTTCATTATTTGGCCGAAACTCAGCACAAGAAATTACAGCACATTCATGCAATTCAAGTTATAAGTTCTGAGAATTATGTTGGGATTGACCGATTTACTGCCCGAAACTTAGAACTCCTATATCCAAATTCTAGAGAGGGTGTTGCCCTAATCGACGTAATTGATTTTACCTCAACTGCAATGGGTGGAAGAATGCTCAGAAATTGGGTGGGTTTTCCTCTAAAATCCATTACAAAAATAGAAAAACGTCATCAGGCGATTGCTGCTTTTTTAGATAACGAGAACCTGATGGAACAAGCAGTTTTATCACTCAAAAACATCGGTGACATAGAGCGCCTAATGTCCAAAATTGCTACCCAAAAAATAGCCCCTCGAGAGCTTGTCCAATTGAAAAATTCTTTACGGGAACTGCTTCCACTAAAAGCTGTTTTAACGGAATCTTCGGAAAATGTTTTACAAGACTTGGGACTAGGACTTCACAATTGCGATGCTCTGGTTGATCGTCTCAACGAAACACTTGAAGAGGAAGCTCCCGTAAGTATTTCAAAAGGTAATTTTATTGCCGTGGGTTATTCTGAGGAGTTGGATGAGCTCAGAAATCTTCGTAGGTCAGGAAAAGATCATTTGGATCGGATGCTCGACAAAGAAACGGAACGAACGGGGATTAGCTCTCTCAAAATTGCTTTCAACAATGTGTTTGGATACTACATAGAAGTCCGCAACACCCATAAAGATAAAGTTCCTGAAGAATGGACTCGAAAGCAGACTTTAGTTAATGCTGAACGCTACATAACCGAGGAGTTAAAGGATTATGAAGCCAAGATCTTAGGTGCAGAAGATAAAATTCGGATTTTGGAACTTAAATATTACACAGGTCTCCTCAGAAGTATTCAAGAATATTTGGGTGTTTTAAAACAAAATGCCATTCAAATTGCAACCCTTGACTGCTTGGTTGGATTTTCATTACTTGCAAAAAAACAAAAGTACAATCGCCCACAACTGACAACAGAAACCTATCTTGAAATCAAAGGAGGTAGGCATCCCGTAATTGAAAATCAATTAGAAGTTGGAGAATCCTACATTGCCAACGATGTTTCTTTAGATCGAAACCAACAGCAAATTATTATGATTACTGGACCCAATATGTCTGGGAAATCTGCCTTACTGCGACAAACTGCACTCATCGTAATCCTAGCACAAATGGGAAGTTTTGTTCCCGCTCAAGAAGTGAAAATGGGAATTGTAGATAAAATATTTACCCGAGTGGGAGCTAGCGACAATATATCTTTGGGAGAATCTACCTTTATGGTTGAGATGAATGAATCGGCCGCAATTCTAAACAACATTACCCAAAGCAGTTTGGTACTACTCGATGAAATTGGAAGAGGAACTAGCACTTATGACGGTATTTCGATTGCTTGGGCAATCGCCGAATATTTACATGAACACCCAGCCCAGCCAAAAACCCTTTTTGCAACACATTATCACGAGTTGAACGAAATGACTCATAGCTTCAAACGCATCAAAAACTTCAACGTTTCGGTTAAAGAACTCAAAGATAGTGTACTCTTTTTACGAAAACTAGCTCCTGGAGGAAGTGCACACAGTTTTGGAATTCATGTTGCCAAAATGGCTGGAATGCCCAAAACGGTTTTAGATACTGCTAAACGAAAGTTAAAGTTTCTGGAACAATCTCACCAAGAAGAAAACCGAAAAGATGCATTAAACAAAAGTACAGAAGACCTTCAACTGAGTTTTATTACTCTCGATGACCCCCTTTTAGAAGCTTTACGTGAGGAGATTAAAAACTTAAATATTGATACCCTAACCCCGGTAGAGGCACTCATGAAACTCAACGAAATTAAGCACCGTTTAAAAGGATGAAAAAAAACTGTTTTTCTAAATAAAACAGTAAATTTTTCTTGTTTTTTGTTTTACATTTGCACCATTCTGCGAAAGTAGCTCAGGGGTAGAGCATCACCTTGCCAAGGTGAGGGTCGCGGGTTCAAATCCCGTCTTTCGCTCTGCTATCGTCTATTGCTCGAGTGGTGGAATTGGTAGACACGTTGGACTTAAAATCCAATGACCATTGCGGTCGTGCGGGTTCAAGTCCCGCCTCGAGTACCATAACCCTTGTTAATCATCAGATTTTCAAGGGTTATTATTTTAATACCACTTTTTTTGTATGATATTCATGTGGCACAAGGGAGTTAACTATGTAAAAACCCTAAAAAATCCAATAATTCTTTTCTAATTTGTATTGAAACATTTCTCGCACTTGCCATTAAATAAAATTTGAGTTGAACAAACTTCACGATTGGGAATGATTGGAATTTTAACTTCTAAGTCAACCAGTCAATTTTACCACAATCAATATACTCAAAATGAGGATGTAAATCAGAGTGGTTTGACTTTGAACAATTTCTACACTTTGCATAACATTTAACTCCATTATTTCCTAAAAATGAATGCAAAATACCATCTTCTTCTAGTTTTTCTAAAATTCGATAAATAGTGGTTTTATTTAATTTTGAATTTAGCTTTTTTATAACATCAATTACTGAAATAGCAGTTGTTGATCCTTGAAATTCATTCAAGACTAATTCAGTTGAATTGTTTTTTTTAACATTTGTTTTAAAGACACAGAGGGCATTACAGTATGACTAAATAGAGAAATGTTTTTTAATATATTACCAATATATCCCAAACTTCACCAACTGTATTTTCATCATATATATACGTTTTTTCACCTACCCATAAACATGGTGTGCCAGGAAAATAAGATAATGTTCCGGCAGATAAAACCTCACCATCAATAGTTTCTATACCTCTAATCACTCCAGACACCTCTCCATTTAATATTAGATTTTTTTTTCCGTTTTTCCAATAAGTAGGATATTCAGAATTCATGTCTTGGGAGAAACCAGCTAGGTATACATTTTCTTGATCATCAACAAGCATATCAAAAACTTCACTATTTTGCCATCCATCATCCACAGATCCAATGTTACCTATTTTCCTTTGACCACCGACCCAATATGTAGGTTTAGTTATATAACCCAGAAAATCGTGTGGTGCTGATGTAGTACCTCCAATAAATTTCTTGTTATTTACAATCTGAATATATTTAGCCTCACCATCACCGTGCCTCGGTTTACTTAGATTTTTTCTCGTCCCATTTTTCCAAAATGATGGAATCAGTGAATGTGATTTCATATAATATCCAACGTTAAATAAATTGTTATTTTGATCTACTTCGATTCCCCAACTCATAGAATCGGCGTTTATAGTAAGGTTCGTTTTGGATCCATTTTTCCAAAAACAAGATCCATTTTGAAAATATCCGCCAACATAGATATCTCCATCATGAACTGTTATTCGTTGGCCTTCAGAAAACTTTCCTTCAAGTTCAGTTTGAGTTTGATTAGATCCGTCCAAATCCATAACCCAAACACTTCCTGTTCCACCATATGTCCATCCTGTCACATATATTTTACTGTTTTGATGGAATAAACCTGTTGCTTCTAACGCATCACCTATCAACTTAATTTTCTTCTCGTTGATCCAAACTACTGCGCCATCATTTAATGTTGATCCTGCTACAACAATAGTTTTATTTCTAAAGTTCTCATCGAAGAAATTTAAACTTTTTTCATCAACAAACTCTTTACTACATCTAGAGAGTGACAAGATAGATATTAAAAGAAATAGTTTTTTCATAACTTTAATTTATTGTGTTTGAGATTTGTAGATGTTAAAAAATATTTGATTTTATTACACAAAAGCTCTAAATTTTAATTAACTGAAAATCATATTTCTACATTTACAATTTTAAACACATTACATGGTTTTAATTACCCGAAATAAATTAATATATAGAAATTAAAACACATCTATTAAACCCTTTACTATTAAAAGTTTTATTGTCAAAAATTGGTTCTTGCTCGCCTAATGCTTTAATTTGAATTCTATATGATTCTATTGAAGAGTCAATCAGAGTTTTTTTAATACTATTTGCTCTATCTCTTGATAGGTTAAGATTTAAAAAAGAATCTCCATCATCTGACGAATGACCTTCCAATAAAACCCTTAAATCTTTATCCTTTTTGAGTAAATCAATTATGTTTTTTAATTTCAAATAATTACTTTTCCCAAAAATTTTTGTGCTTACTGCAGGGAAATATATAATTCTATTTTCATTAATTTTATTATTAATCAAGGGCGAAATACTTGAAATATCTTCACTAATTTGATTGTCAGACTCTTCTTTTGTATTTGTAGTATTTACAGAAAAAGTTGGGCTAACTACTTCCAGTTGTATTTCTTCATTTTTGTTAGGCATTATTTTATTTTCAGTTAATACCTCGTCTTTTTCAGGACAACCATCATTTAATTTCTCTCCAGGTTCATTTGGACATTTATCCTCAAGATTAGGAATCCCATCACTATCACTATCTGGACAACCATTAAATTCAGGTAATCCAGAGATTTTAGGACACTTATCTTTTCTATTAATTATTCCATCACCATCTTTATCTCTATCCCCAATACCAAAGTATATAGTCGCTTTATGTCTTAAATGGATAATTCCATTTATATCAATCACTTTGTTAAAAGAAGAAGAAATTTCAAATCCAAAGTGATCTGTGATTCTGAATTGAACTCCTAAGCCAGGAGAGAGGGTTTTAGAAAAATACTGGCTAAATGGAATTGTATTCCCAAACAAACCTCTATCGATTCCAGAAATACCATAACCGAATTTAATAAACGGTCTTATTTTTTTTGTAGAATAGAAAGTTTTTTTGAGAAACACCTGTCCTGAATAATAAGGATAATCAATATTATCTTGGCCTTCAATTTTTTTTATTTTATTGAGAGACATTTCAGCACCAAAGTATAAGCCCTTATATATCAATTTTGAAATTGAAACTGACGGTCCACCGAAATTCCAATGGTCAGATACGTTAAATAAATCCTCAAAAATTTCTCCCTGAGGGTAATAAGGAGCGTCTGTTTTTGCACCCGTGGGAAATAAGTCTACAGCATCGAAACTAGCAGAAATAATCCATTTGTTTTCATTGTATTGAGAAAATAAATTTGTGTTGATTAAAAAAAATAAAACTATTAGATAGGATTTGAGTTTAAATAAATGGGGGGGAAGTAAATCTATAATTTGATTTTTTTTGTTCATGTTGTATAACACTAGTAATTAAGGTAAAGCCACCCTTTTTTTAATTCACTAATTTCAGGAATCTCCACAATAAAATAATAGGGCCCTGCAGATAACAACTTTCCTGTTTCCTGATATAAACCATTCCAATCATTCTGATATGCTTTTTTACGAAAAACTAATTGACCATTTCTATTATATAAAGAAACCCTTGAGGTGGGGAAATTTTCAATATTTATAATTTTCCATGTTGATTCAGACCCAGAAGAGCCTGGAGTAATAAGTTGTGATACCATAATTAAATTATCGTCTATTCCATCTCCATTTGAATCAGGATCACAATTGTTTCCAATTCCATCCATATCATCATCTAATTGGCTGGGATTAGCTACATTTGGACAATTATCAATATCATCTGGCACACTATCTAAATCAGTATCTCTGAAATTAACAACAAATTCAGTAATTATTGTTGCCGAACTGTATAAATTTGTACTTTCTATATAAGCTTGAATGTTACTTGTACCTAATCCTACTATAACTATTGTTGTTCCAGAGACAACAGCAACTTGTGGATTATCACTAGTATAAATGATTTCTCCATCTCTTGAAGATAATGGAGGTGTAATTTCAAAATCATCCTCATAAACAAATTTTTCAGGAATAGAAAAATCAGAAAGCTCTGTTAGACCAGAAGTTACTGTTATTACCCTATTTGCTAGTGTTGCATTGTAAAACTGGTTTCCTTCTTGTTCAGCAGTAATATAAACCTGTCCCAGCTCGCTAAAAGAAAGCACATCGTTTTCTAAACTACTATTACCCATGTCTTGTTTTTTAACACTAACATCAAGATTAGAGTCAGACAATGCATTGATTGGAACCGTAAGATTTTCTGAGTAAGGGATCTCCATGGGCGGCTCGGGGTTAAAAGTAATGTTCTGATTTAGTTTAACAACATCTAATGAAAATCGTAATATGGCAGGATAATAATTTGGATGATCGTTTTCTACTGTGAAATATGTCAAAGAAACTATTCCAGTTTGATTATTGGTTACTAGTTCGTAATTCCCTAATGTGCCCGAGATAGTAGCTGCTGAACCTGGTACAACTTCGATATAGACTGGTGCGCCTGAAGTTGATGATGCAGATATGGGTATGGATGTAAAATCTTTAAGTGGGGTTTGACTAGGAAGTTCTGAGGGGATTATTGCCTGATTATCTTTTAATATGTCAAATACTACTTGAATAACTGCATCTTGATAATTATCAGATCTCTCAAATCTAGCTTTTATAAGTACTCTTCCAATCTTATTGAAATTTAAAGTCTTACCTATGAAATTTGCTATTGATATGCTTGATGATGTATATCTTATTACACCATCGTAATCAGATGGATAGGTTGGCTCTTTTAATTCAAACTGACCCATTGAAAACGCTTTTTTAAGACTCGATTCGTACCATGAAATATCAAAGGGAGCCTTATTAACTATCAGTGTCATAGTTGCTGATCCTGCAGCAAATAAAGGTGTTTCACTTTGATTTACTGTCACTAAAGTTGTTCCAGCGCCAACAATTATTATAGTATTACCAGTAATTGTTGCAATTGAAGGATCTGCAATAGAGTAAGTAAATGACCCATTGCTGTTAGAAGTTGCGAGAATATCAAAATCAGGATCTTCAAAGGTTTTTATTATATCATTAAAAATTATAGTTGGAACTGCCTTATTAACGGTCATTGTAGTACTTCCCGAAATACTAAAATAATTTTCAGCTTCATCTATATTAACGGTCACACTTGTCTTACCAATACCAACTATAGATAATGAGCTTCCCAAAGAATTAGCTACTGAAGTATCTGAAACACTAAATGTTTTATTACCGTTACTGTTTGTTGTAACAGTTGGAGTGAAATCTGAATCCCCATAATTTTTTATGATTTCTGCAAAATCAAAAGTTGGAGTTGCTTTGTTGACTGTTAGATTAATCACTTTTGATACTGGGGAATAAAAATCATTAGAGGCTTGACTAACTGTTATATTGGTTGTTCCTGCTTTTAAAATGTTTAATACATTTCCGCTTATTGAACCAATTGTCCCATCACCAATAGCAAAAGTAAAGCTTCTGTCTGTAACGGATGAGGAGGCAGTTAAAGTAAAAGCTGGATCACCATAAGTTAACACAATATCGCTTGCAGTGATATTCACGCTTTGTTGGTTAACAGTTAGCGTCATATTTGAGCTGCCTGAAATACAGGAGCCGTCATTTTGACTTGCTGAAACAGTTGTAGTCCCAGATTTTAAAATGGTGATTTGACCACTAGATGCATTTATTGTCGCAATCGTTGTGTCAGCAATCGAATAAGTGATTGGGATTGCTTGATTAGATGTGGCTGTTACTGTAAAATTTGGATCTCCAAATGTTTTTGTTACATCATTAAAAGTCATTACGACCGAATTCCCTGGACATGCTGCTCCCCAATTAGGGTTTGTTCCACCACTATTACCAAAGGATGATGGAGGAGACCCAATTAAAGGAACGCACCAAGCAGAAAGATCCTGACTAAATGAAGATAAACCAAACATCCAAGTCATAAAAGTAACACTGCTAGTATCCCAACAACTTAAAGACACACCTAAATTATTGTATATGGTGGCCCGATCAAACATACTGTAAAAATTAGTATTGCTTGAAACATCCCAGTCGGATAGATCTTGATTAAATTTTTCTGCACCTTTAAGCATCAAACCCATATCTGTAACATTACTAACATCCCAATTCCCTATATCTTGATTGAAAGCATGAGTACCAACATTGCTTCCTACTGGTGCAAACATTTGTTTCATATCTGTAACACTACTAGTATTCCAATTCAAAGTTCCTGATACCCCAGGAGATGCCCCATTATTAAAAATATGATTTCGACCACTACCACTAGTATAGGCGAACATCAGTTTCATACTAGTCACACTGGAAACATCCCAATTATTCAAAGACTGATTAAAACTCCGCGCATCATAAAACATCTCTCTCATACTTGTGGCACTTGAAACATCCCAG
>MDSY01142202.1_pt1 | contig 22035 bp, 22 predicted proteins | sample 811131 | NCBI WGS metagenome assembly MDSY01 (sample SAMN05326643, study PRJNA326480) | marine metagenome | isolation source: seawater | place: Atlantic Ocean: South West | collected 2010 | reverse complement strand
TAAGAACTAATGATGAAAAACCAATTAAAATCAAATTTTTAAATGTTTTAAACATATTTAAATATCCTTTTTTTATTGTTTATTTATTTTGATCGATCAAAATATTAATATTAGCTTAATTTAATTATCTAAAAGGATCAATCTAACTATGGCATAATTATACTACATGTAGTTAACAAAGTTTTATCTTTTACTAAATATAGTTTTTTAACGTTTTCAGGAATTTCATCAATTAATTTTAAATTTAGGTGAGGTTAACTCGAACAGCCTACTAATAGTTCTTTTGTAGGGTTCTTTTAGTCTTATAGAAGAATTAAAATTTTTATAATTAAAGTTTGCGGTAACCATAATTGGAATTTTTTTTTCATAAAGAATATCGATTAGCGTAATAAACCTTTGCTGTTTATCAACATTTTCATCAGCAAAATTTGGAACATTATCTATAAGTATAAAGCTACAGTGATCAGAGATTTTTATATAATCTTCCGCGCCAATAGAAATTCCACACAGTTCATTGAAATTAAATCTAGCTAAACCCTCGAAATAGTTTTTGATAAAAAAATTTCTTTTTTTAATAACAATATTTTTTGGTTTGTCAATTTTTCCTTTTGAAATTTCTCTGAAAATACTACTTGCTTGAAAAAAAGTTTGGTCGTTAATCGGATAAAAAAAACGCTCTAACTTGGAGATACCAAGCTTTCTATAGTCTTGATCAACAACTAATTCATTTTCTTCGCAAAATCTCTTAATAATTTTAATAAAAGGAATAAATTGATCCCTTTGAAGTCCATCTTTATATAAATCTTTAATTTTAGTATTTGAACTTATAAGAACTTTTACTTTCTCCCTAAAGATAGCCTCAAATAATCTTCCCAGAATCATAGCATCAACAATATTTGTAACTTGAAACTCGTCTAGATAAATAAGAGTTGCTTTATTTTTTAAATTTTTAACAAAAGCATTTATAGAATTATCTTTATCTTGAAGTTTGTAACTATGCCTAAAATTGTGAAACTCAATCATAAACTCGTTAAAATGCTTACGTTGTTTGGTTTCTTTCAAATTTTCAAAAAAAAAATTAAGCAACATTGTCTTTCCTACTCCGACATTTCCTTGCAAATAAAAACCTAATTTTTTTTCTGACTTAAAGAGAAGTTTTGATAATATTTTGTCAATCAAAACTTCATCTTTGTAAAATTTAATAAGGAGATCTAGAATCTTAATCTGTTCTCTGTTTTGTTGAAATTTTTGCGCTGTGCAAAATGTAAGAAATTTATTTATCATTTCATTAAAATTGGTGCGCCCTGGAGGATTCGAACCTCCGACCCTCGGTTTAGAAAACCGATGCTCTATCCAACTGAGCTAAGGGCGCTCTTTAACTAATTTAATATAATTTTAACAATAGAAAAGGTTAAAAACAATTAAGTTGATAGTTTCTATTAGAAACAAACTATATGATCAATATTAATAGGCCTTTTAATCCCAAATTTTTCATCAACTTCGTGTTGATGAATATGATGTGAGTGAACAAATACTGGAATCAATAAATTACTTGGGGTTTTAAGAGTGTAAATAAAATTAGTTCCTCTAAACTGTCTATCTACCACTTCTAGTTTTAGGTTGCTTCCATCGTCATGCTCTAAATCTTCAGGTTGTATTAACAGCTTTACATCTGAACCTTTTGGATAATGTTTAATAAAATTACCTTTGATTGTCCCAAGGTCAAAACTTTCTAAACTGTTTTCACCTGTAACTTTGGCTGGGATTAAAGTACCTCTGTTTAAAAAACTTACTACTTCTATAGAGTTAGGAAAATGATAAACGTTATAAGGATCATCATATTGTTTTAGTTGTCCGTCCAAAATAATTCCGCACTTAGTTCCTAAATAAAAAGCTTCGTAAGAGTCATGTGTCACGATTATTGTTGTAATTTTATGTTCAGTTAACACTTGTTTTAGTTTTACTTGTATTTCCTCTTTAAAACTTTGGTCAACATTAGACAAAGGTTCATCTAATAACAATAGCTCTGGATTGGATAGTAGAGATCTTGCTAGTGATGCTCTTTGAGCTTCACCAGAACTTATTTGGTGCGGAAATTTATTTATCACATGTTCTAAATGTAAAAATTTAATTACCTCATCAATATTTAAAATTTTTTTCTTATCTTTGTTTCTCTCGGCTCCGAACTCTATGTTTTGAATGACATTATAGTGAGGGAATAATGAATTATCTTGAAATGCCAAAGATATATTCCTATTCTCTGGCTCAACATGTGTGTCTTTAGAGGATAATATATTATTGTTTAAAGTGATTTTTCCAGAATCAATTTTTTCTAAGCCCGCAATAGTTCTTAAAATTGTAGTTTTTCCTATTCCCGAAGGTCCTAATAAACAAATAATATCTCCTTTATTTTCAATGTGCAGAGAAACATTGTTTACTTTGTTTTTAGCACTGGCAGTGAATGTAACATTGTCTATATCTAAAAAGTTTTTGCTCATAATTTCAATCTTTAAGAATAAATCTAGATGTAATCAAAATAAAGAAACTTGCAATGATAATTAGGAATAAAGACGGGGCAGCAGCAGCTTCAAGTAAATCTTGAGATGCAAAAATATAAGCAGTGGTTGCAAATGTTTCAAAATTAAAAGGTCTCATTATTAATGTTATTGGTAATTCTTTTATAATTTCAATCGTTATCAAAATTCCTATTAAAAGCATCGAATCTTTTAGATAAGGTATGTGAATATTAGTAAAAGTTTTAAACTTTGAATAACCTAATAAATAAGCACTTTCATCAATTGAATAATTAATCTTTAAATAACCGGATTTAATTCCATTACTCGCTAATGAGTAAAATCTAATAAAATATACTAATATTAATCCTAATATAGAACCAATAAAAATGGATTTAATTGTTTTAATTCCAAAAAAACTAATAACAGAACTATCAAACCAAGAAATAAAGGTGATGAAAGCTACAGCCAAAATTATTCCAGGTATGGCATAACCTGAAACTGAAAAAGTAGTTAAGACACTCAATAGTTTGCTTCTGGTTACTCTGTTTCCATAGTTGGAGATAAAACTTAAAGAAATTAGTAAAATACTTGATAAAAAAACTAACAACATTGTATTTGAAAAAAGTTTTATTAAATTTAAATCTGATAAATGTTTTGGAAAACTAATAGTCCAATAAAGCATTTGTAAAAAAGGAAATAAAAAACTAACAAAAAAAACTAAAGCACAGAAAGTAAAAGCTAAAAATGATTTACGACCTGTAAGATTTATAGGCATTTTTTTTTTAAAACCACTTTTAGTTGGTGTGTGATACTGAGCTTTTTTTCTAGAAAAGTTTTCTAAGATAAATAAGCCAAGAATAAATATTAGCAGATAGAAAGACAGTCTGTTTGCAAGAGCAAGATCGTCAAATGAAATCCATGCGTTATAAATTGCTGTTGTTAATGTTGAGATACCAAAGAAAGAAACTGAACCAAAATCAGACAAAGTCTCCATTGCCACAAGAGAAAGACCAGCAACAATAGCAGGTCTTGCTGAGGGTAAAATTATATTTAAAAAAGATTTTTTTTTTGAAAATCCTAAATTTTTACCAAGTTCAATTAAGTTCTGTGATTGATAATGGAAGGATGCTCTTGTTAAAACGTAGACATACCCAAATAATGAGAATGAAATAGACAGTATGGCTCCCATCATGCCGTCAAATTTAGGTATATGTAAATTATAATTGCCATCTCCAAATATATTTTTTAAAATTGTAAAAGCAGTACCATAATTTTCAAAAAAGGCTGTTAATGAGTAAGCATAGATGTATGCTGGTACTGCAAATGACAAGATTAAAGCCCACTTAAAAAAATTAACTCCTGGAAAGTTATAGAAAGATACTAAATACGCCCCAGTTACTCCGATTAAAAATGTTAATATTAAGACTCCTAATAAAAGAACTAAAGAATTAAAAATATATTCATATAAAAAAGTGTTTTTTAAAATTACTGAATAGTTTCCTGTGGTATCGAAAAAACTACTAAAAACTGTTAGTATTGGTATTGCTACTATTAGAGATATTAAAAAAGAACTTAAATACCAAATATTAATTTTTTTTAAAAACATTTATACTGTGCCCATAACACATTTAACGGGGTAATTCATTAAAAGTAATTATGGGCACTCAAGAAGAAAAATTAATTAATTTTCTTCTATTTATTGATATTGATTTTTTTACACTCTGATGAAAGTTCAAACTCTGTCAATTGCCAAAACAATAAACTTTTTTCATCAGTTGAATTATTTGTATCAATACCAAATAAATCTTTTCTCATCTCTCTAACTAGAAAATAAATAAAAGAGTATCTTTTTATTTCCATTTAGCAGCTAACATTATTTCTAATGCATCAGCTTGTTTTTTTCCGTAAGAGACTACTTTTGTCTTAAGATCTTGTTTGAATCCAAGACCCATTGCTTGAACCAATTCATGTGGTTCTACACCGTCAATAATTGGATATTCAAAAGTATTATTAACTATATGCTCTTGTGCGTCTTTAGTTAATAAAAACTCAAGTAGCTTTATTGCATTATCTTTATTTGGAGCAGTTTTTATGACACCACCACCGCTAATGTTCATGTGTGTTCCTCTGTCACCTTGATTTGGAAAAAAAGGTAAAACTTTTTTTGCTGCTGCTTTCTGTTCTTCACCTTTGCTACCTGATAGCATTAAAGCATAGTAGTAAGTGTTGGCTACTGCTAAATCTGCTTCACCTGCTGCAACTGCTAGAATTTGAGCTCTATCATTTCCTTTAGAGTCTCTAGCCATGTTTGCTACTATTCCTTGGGCCCATTCAGCTGTGGCTTTTTTCCCATTATTCGCAACTAATGAAGCAACGAGTGATTGGTTGTAAACATTATTTGATTTTCTAATAACGACTTTACCATTCCATCTTGGGTCAGCAAGATCTTCATATCTCATTCCATTTAGATCATTTGCGTTTACCCTTTCAGGTGAGTAATAAATAATTCTTGCTCTTTTAGCTATTCCTGTCCAATTATTAGATCTTAAATTAGAAGGCACAGCCTTTTTTATTTTTGAAGACATTGAATTTTGAAACATACCAGCTGCATCAAATGCACCCAATCTACCGGCGTCAGCAGTAATGTATAAATCTGCTTTAGAGTTAGCACCTTCTTCGCTTATTCTTTTCTGAAGGGCTTTATCTTTTCCAGAGACAACGTTTACTTTAATTCCTGTTTTCGTAGTAAATTTTTCATAAAGCTGGATGTCAGAGTCGTAGTGTCTTGCGCTAAAAACATTAACCTCATTTGCATATAGAGATGTAATACAAAACATTAATGTCACCGTTAATAATGCTATTTTTTTCATTTTTTTCCTTTTGTTGATAATTTAGTGTAATTGATAACTATTCTCAATGATAATGATTATCAATATCACATAATGTCGCACGAAAAATTAAGGAACAAAAAAGAAAGAAACTATTAAAGGGTATCCTATTGTTTGTATAAAAAGGAATTTAAAACTAAAGTAATTACTTATTTGGCAGAAAATCGATAGTTAAGTAAATTTTTCCAAATTTTACTTAAGTTTAATAATAGAATTTTTAGATAAAATATTATTAAGATTATTAATTACACTTTCAAATTCTTTAATAGTTTCCTCGAGAGTGGTTATTTGCTCTTTTAAGTTTTTAAATCTTTTTTTTATCTCATTATTTTCAACAACTAATCTTTCATAGTTTTCTCTGTAAAAAGAGGTTTCACTTAAAATTTTTGATTGAAATTGATCGGTTAAATTCTCTGCTTTGTTTACCGCAATGTTAGAGGCTATATTTGTTTCTTTAATTTGTCCATCCAAGTTATTTGTTAACTCTAAAATTAAATTATCAGAAAGATTTTTATTATGATTTGTTTTTTTGTTCTTAAATATAGATAAATCTTGTTCTAGGTCAGTAATTTTAAGACGTAAGTTTTCTTCATTTTTTTCAAAATTTTTAATTAGAGAATCTTGTAACTTTAATGTTTCAATCACAGAGACAGAAAGTTTACCGTCTTCCAGATCATCAAAACTCTTTTTCTCATCCTCAGCATAGTTTTCATTAATTATATGTTCTGCAGTCTCATTAAAGTTATTTATATTGCTATCAGTTGTGATGTGATTTATTGAATTATTATTTAAATCTAAAATTTCTTTTTCTAAATTTTTTATTTTATAGCGTAAGTCAAAAATGGTTTTAAGAGTTTTTTTTTTAACTTTTTTCGACATTGAATTGTATAAATCATTAATGATATTACCTTTTATTTCTTCTAAACTAGATATTATTAAGTGTTGATTATTATATTCATTATCTAAAATTAAAATATCTTCTTTTGGGGTTATTAAGTTTGACGTCGATAGTTTATTTTTTAGTGAATTTGCATGTTTTTCTGCTTCTAATATTAATTTTTCTGTTATGGGGAGAAGATTTTCATTTTCAGAAAAACTAGTATTAATTTTATTTGAATTTATTTTATTTGAATTGATTTTTTTAGAAAAATTAGATTTATTTTTAGGTCTTGTGTTTATGTCCTCAATGGCATTTAATATACTATTTAAGGTATAAATTTCATTCATTGTAGTATATTAATTCATTTTTTATATTTGTAAAAATTTATTATGTAATCAAACAATCACCTGTTAATTCTTTTTTCCCAATCTATACAACTTTTTACTATAACTGATAGTTTATTACTTAAAGGTTTCCAGTTTATGAATTTTTTTAAATTTCTGTTATCAGCAGTAATTTTAACCATGTCCCCTTTTCTTTTTGAAAGTTTAAGTATTTTTATATTTTTATTTGCATATTTCTTAAATTCGTTAACAGCCTCATTTACAGAAACGCCAATTCCGTAACCACAGTTTAAAATCTTTGATTTATTTTTTTTATTTATAGCTTTTAAAACTTTATAATGAATTTCCGCAATATCGGAAACATGTATATAATCTCTAACACAGGTTCCATCAGCTGTTGAATAATCAGTACCATAAATTTTAAAAATTGGATTTTTCTTCAATATTTCAATAGAAAGGTTTTTGAACAATTGATCACCTTTATTAATTTGACCAATCTTACCAGATGCGCTAGCACCCGCGACGTTGAAAAATCTAAGTATTCCATAGTTAAGCTTATGCTGACTACAGAATGATTGGATTAATTTTTCACCGTGAAGTTTTGTTTTGCCATAAACACTAGTTGGTTTTAATTTAGTTTTTTCACCCACTTTTTTATGTCCATCTTCATAAACAGCGCATGTAGATGAAAATATAATATTTTTAACATTTGTTTTTTTCAAAGCTAATAAAAGATTTTGAGTACCGGTAATATTAATATCATGATATTTTTTTGGGTTTTTTTGACTTTCACCAACAGACAATGCAGCTGCTAAATGAATTACTGAGTCAATATTATTATCTATAATTATTTTTTTGGTGTTTTTAATATTTTTTATGTCTGATTTAAAAAAATTAGCTTTCTTATTTACTAATTTTTTAAACCCAGTAGATAAATTATCTACAATAAATAATTTTTTTTTATTTTTAATTAATACCTCAGATACGTGAGAACCTATATAGCCAGCACCACCTGTAATCAGGATGTTTTTAATTATATTCATATATTTTTTTAATTTCTTTAACTATCATAATAGTGCTTTGTTTAATATTTTTATTGGTATTAATTACAATAGAATTTTTTTTAGTTTTAGCAAATTTTAAATATTTAATACATTGTTTTTTTGTTTCTTTTAAAGAAATTTCTTTCTTTCTGTTATAGGCTACAGATGGATTAACATTCAAAATAATCCAAAGATTTGGATTAGGAAAGAATTTTATAATTTTTTTAATTATATTTTTTGATAAATTAAATCTATATCTTACTGGATCAATAAGAATGTCATGTACATATCTGTCAAAAATTATTATCTGGTTTTTTTTTTTTAAGTTATAAAAAAAAAATAACCTATAAATAACTAACCAAATTAATAATTTACTGAAAGAAAATAATTTAGATACTTTTTTTTTTTGGATATGTGGTTCTTTTATTACAGTCCTTTTATCTGTTAAAAATATATATGGCCTTAAATGAAGATATTTTATTTTTATTTTATTTTTAAATTTTTTTTTAATTAGTTTAATTAAAGTTGATTTGCCTGAACCATCTACACCCATAAATGAGATAACTCTAGTTGAATTAATTTGAGACATTATATAAATATGCAAAAATTATTTAAATTTATTTAAATCAATAATTTTATCAAAGTATTTTAGAGAATTGTTGCTATGAGAAATCATGATTATTGTAATATCACTATTTAATTTAGATAAGGAGTCCATAACTAGGTTTTCATGTTCTTGGTCTAATGCATTTGTAGGCTCGTCTAATATTAATAAATTAGAACTTCTATAAAGAGCTCTTGCAATACCAATTCTTTGTCTTTGTCCTCCAGAAAGTCTCACGCCTCGTTCTCCAACTTTTTCATTGTACATGTTGGGAAGACTTTCGATAAAATTGTCAATATGGGCTAATTTTGCTGATTTTTTGGCTTTTTCAATATCAATTTCATTTAAATTTAAGCCTATTGCAATATTTTCAAAAATAGTTGCATCATTTAAAAAAACTACTTGGGGTACTATAGATATATGTTTTTGCCAGTTTTTTTTATTTGTAGAGTTAATTTTTATTCCATCAACTAAAAGGTTTCCACTAGATGGATCAAAAAGACCAGAGATCACATTTACCAAAGTACTTTTTCCCGAACCTGTCTCTCCTTTTATTGCAATTTTTTCTCCTTTAATAATTTCAAAATTTATATTATCAAAAATTTTAGGAGAATTTTTATCATATTGAAAGGAAAGTTTTTCTAAGGTGATAGATTTTTTAAAACTTAGTACTTTATAATCTTTTTCTTCAATAAGTTCTTTTTTACCCCCTTCTATAATATTCAAGAAAGTTGAAACATTGGGTGTAGCTGCTTTAAAACCCATGGCAAGAGAATATACACTATTTATTTGCGGTAATATTTTTTGAGCACCAAAAGCTAATATTGCTAGATAGGATAAGTTTGTCTCAATAGCTCTATTTGTAAAATCAGAAAAAGAAACTAATAAAACAACAAAAACTATAACAAATGTTTCTAAATAAATACGAGGAAGTGAACTTATTGTTCTAATCTCTGCTCCTGATTGTGCGGATGCTTTGGATACTTTATTAAAATATGAAGTGTAAAATTTTTTAAAATTGTAAATAATTATTTCTGGAAGATATCCAATAGTATTTTCAAATACCTCAACGATAATATTTTGATTTAAATTTATTTTTTCCCCTTTTTGCAAAACTGTTTTAGCTTTTATTTTAAAAACTATAAAAAAAAATAAAATAATAGAAATAATTATTATGGGAGTAAAGAAAGGTTCATTAAAAATAAGAACTGCAACTATAGCTATTGTAACAAAAATTGAGTTTATGATATTAATTGCACCAAAAACTAAAACAGTAAAAGACACTGTTTTTTGAGATAGATTACTCAGTATTTCTGTTGAGCCACGCCTAAAATAATAGCTAATATCTTGATTTATTAAAAAAGAAAATATTTTTATTCTAAAATCACTAGTAATTTTTTCTGTAATTAAACTGGTTGTCTTTAAATGTTTAATTTTTAAAAAACCACTTAATAGAATAACTGCAGCAAATATTATTGAAACGGCAGTTAACATCGTCTTCTTGTCACTTATATTAAAAACTTCAAAAAATGATTTGAAATAACTATTAAATAAATAGCTGTCAGGATTGATGAAGAAACTAATGAAGGGAATTAAAGCTGCTATAGAAATAGATTCAGCTATAGAAGTTAGTAGTGATAGAAATAAAACAAATATTAGTTGTTTTTTTCTTTCTATACTTAAATGAGTTTTTATTCTCCTTAAGATATTTAAGGGTTTTTGTGTGTTATTATTTTTAAATTCAGATAGCACTTTTATATATATAGTTTTAATGAAGTTTCTACCTATACAATAAGGCAAATTATAGGTCTAGATATTATCAGTAATTTTAGCGTTTTTGGCGTAAATAAATAGTAAAATTAAATTTTTTATTGTTTCGCACCTGTAGGTATAGTTGCTGGTCTTGCTGCAATAGTTACTATTTTCTTAGACAAGGTTAACTCTCTAATAATAATATAAAAGCCTGCACCCATAATTAAAAAATTTCCTAGATAGTTATTTAAAGATGGTACGTCACCAAATATTAAAAACCCTAGTATAGCACCTGCAAATATCTGTATATATTGTGTTGGGGCAAATAAAGATGAAGGCAAATGTCTTGCAGAATTAATAATAAAAATTAATGCCACGCCTCTAATAACGCCACTGGTAAAATTCAAAATAAAATCATTTAGATTCATTGAAATAAAGTTTGTTGATAAAAAAATACCTGAAAAAATTATTAAAAATAATTTTCCATAAATTAAAAAGGAATAAACATTTTCAGTTTGTCCATATTTTCTTACGATCAACCAACTTATCGATGCAAATAATGGAGCTAAAAAAGCTAAAAAAATATACACATTTAATGGTTCGTTGAGTGGGTCAAGTGAAATCATGACTCCAATAAATCCAGCTACGATAGCTGTATATCTTCTCCATCCAACTTTTTCATTTAAGAATAAATTTGCACCTACTGTAAGAATTAATGGTGCAGTGAATGCAACACTGTACATTACAACAAGAGGTAAATGTCTCAAACTTGTAATAAAAGCAAGCATAGCTAAAAACATAAATGCTGTTCGAAAAAAATGTACTTTTAAATTAGTTTTTTTCAATTTTGTCCAACCTCTTCTCATTTGAGTAAAAAAAAATATAGGTACAAAAGCAGAAATTGAATTTACAAATATTATTTGTGAAACATGATATGATCCAGTTAGCTTTTTATTTAATATGTCAAATAGAACAAAAAGAATATATCCCAATACAGCGAGTAAAAAATCTACTAAATAGATTCGCTTTGTAACTGATTTCATTAAATAAGATTAGATAAATCTCTTTTATTTCCTTTAAATGTTGGTGTCTGGTATTTAAAAGTATATTTTTTAGGAATACACTTTTTTTTAGCCTTTTCCCAAACAGCTAGCCATTGTTTAAAGTTGTTAATCTTAATTTTATTCTTATTTTTACTTCTTACACAAAAATTTGGTAATAAATCCCGTCCAGAAGGTTGGCCTGACTTATGGTATCTTAAATCCATACTAATCCTAAAATTATTTGAAATATTTGGAAGAGAACAGTGTACAGTATGTTTGCTCAATAAAACGATATCACCTAGATTTGCTTCTAGAGCTACTGTCTTAAATTTGTTTAATAATTCACTTTTTCTAATGTAAGCTTGTCCTGTCGAGTCAGCATCATGATTAAACAAACCTTTTTTTTGTAAACCAGGAACTGTGATCATACATCCGTTTTTTTTTGTAGTTTTTGTAAAAGGAACCCAGCATGTAATTAAATCAGTTTGCTTCTGTCCTTTTACACTTAATACACCAGCATCTTGATGCCATGGTGTCCTACCACTTAAACCGTTGTATAAAGTTTTTTTTTTTAAAAATTTCTCTGGTTGTTTAATTCTAGAATTTTGTACTGGATTAGAATTTATTTCTGATCCAATTAGTTTTTCAATAATATCTAGGATTTTTTTATGCCTAATTAGGTTCCAGATTGATTGGGGGGCAAAGAAATCACTATCTTTATTTAATTTTTCTTTAGGTAATCTAATATTAAAATATTGATCAAAATCACTAATATTTAATTTTGATAAAAACGTATACTTATTCCAAAAATCATATTTAAATACGCTCTCACGTTTATTTTTTGAAACAAACTTATATACTAGTCTATTCATTATAAATTCAATGTCATTTAAGACTGGCTTTAAATCAAAATTAAAATCTAAAACGTTTCTAACAATTAAGAAACCTTGTTTGTTAAACTTATCTTTAAGTTTAGGGGTCATACTGAAATTCTATGTTTCTTTAATTTGTTATTCAACAGAAATTAGTTAGCTTTTTTCATTACATAATTTGAGTCATCAAAAGCTTTTGATTTTTGAATCTCTATAACCAAATTTTTACAAGTGTTTTTAGTGATTACTTTTTCAGCTATCATTATTGGAAAGTTACTTTTTATTGGCTTTAATTTTCTAATATCTATCATTTTAAATAATTAACTATAAACGCCTTCTTTCACTTGTATCATTTTATACAGCATATCATTTAAAGGTGTTGGCACACCATGGCTTTTACCAATCAAAGATACCGCTCCGTTTATAAAATCTATTTCACTTTTTCTTTTATACAAAATATCAAAAGCCATAGATGATTTATTTGTCTGATTTGAATCAACTATTTTATTAAACATCTCAAGACATTCGTCTTCAGATACAATAACACCATCTGCTAAAGCAACACTTCTTGTTTCTAGAATTATTTGTTTACCTAAATCTCTGGCAAAATTTTGATTTTTATTTGTTATATAAAGTTCTGTATGATTCATATCAAACATAGCGGATAAAGGGCCAATAGCTGTTAAAGCAAATAACTTCATCCATTTTCTTTTTTTAACATTTTCCGAGGCTATAGTTTCCAATCCATGAGCTGTAAATGTTTCAGCTACATCTTTAACTCTATCACTGATCCCACCATCGTATTCACCAATCCAAGACGGTAAAGATCCGTGGTTTTTAATATTGCCTGGTCCTAAAATATTTGCAGCTTGAGTTGTTGTGCCGCCTAATACTTTTTCTTTTCCAGCAATTTTTCGTATGATTGCTTCATGGCCAATACCATTTTGGAAAGACATTAAAACTGTTTTGTCGCCAATTATATTTTTAGAATTTATTAAAGCTTGCTCTAATGCAGTCGCCTTACACATAATTATGATTGCATCAACTTTTCCTAAGGTTTTAGGATCAATAGTAGCTTTAACATCAATAAATCTATCACCACCATGCCCATCCATCTTCAGCCCTTTTTTATTTATAGAATCTACATGTTCTTTCCACACATCAATTAAAATTACATCAAGACCTTTTTCTGCTAACAAGCCTCCAAATAAGCAGCCCATGGCACCTGCGCCTAATATTGCCACTTTTAAATCTTTTATAATCATTTTGTATATAATTATTATATATATTTTTTATATATATCAAAGTTTTTTTATTTTAAGATACATATAAAAGTTGTAAAATAATAATCGTTTATGAAAAGTAAAATTAAAATTGCAGTTGTAGGTATGGGTTTAATGGGTAGCCAACATCTAAAAGCAATTAAACTCTCTAAAAAAGCAACACTTCATTCTATTGTGGATATTAATAAAAGTTCGAGTAACCAAGCTAAAAAATTTAAAGTTCCTTTTTATAAAAATTCAAGAGAAATATTAAAAAAAAATAAACCTGATGCAGTAATAATTGCTACGCCAAATCAGTTTCATGAAGAACATACTTCACAATTTTTAAAATCAAAAATTCCTGTACTTTTAGAAAAACCTATTTCTGACAATATTAAATCAGCAAAAAAAATAATTACAAATTCTAAAAAATACAGTACTCAACTTTTAATAGGATATCATAGAAGACACAATGCACTTTCATCTTTACTAAAAAAAAAAATTGACTCAGGACAACTAGGAAAAATTGTTTCAGTAAATGTAATATGTTGGCTTTATAAACATCAAGATTACTATAAAGAAAAATGGAGAACCGTAAAAGGAGGAGGTCCTTTAGGAATTAATTTAGTTCATGATATTGATCTACTTTGTTATCTTCTAGGATCTGTAAAATATGTTCAGGCATCTACTTCTGATAAAATTCGAAAGCATAAGGTGGAAGATACCGCTATAGTTAATCTTATATTTTATTCAGGAGTTTTGTGCACCTTAAATATATCAGATACTATTGTTTCTCCATGGAGTTACGAATTAACAGCTGGTGAAAATCCTGTTTACCCAATCACAAATCAATCATCCTATTATATTGGAGGCAGCAAAGGCTCTGTTCAATTTCCTAACCTAAAACACTGGTACAATAAAAAGGAAAGAAGTTGGTGGAAAAAAATATTTTACAAAGATGAAAATACAAGATCAAGTCGGTATACATTAGTCAATCAAATTGATCATTTATGTGACGTTGTTTGTAATAAAACTAAACCTAAAATTAATGGTAATGACGGTCTCATTTCACTTAAGATATTTGATGCTATTCTAAGGAGTTCAAAATCAGGTAAAAAAATAAAAATATAGATAAAAAATTTAATAAATAACAAAAGAAATAAATTATGAAACTAACAATTGAAAAAGCAAATTTTAAAAGAATACCTTTACATAAAATAAGTGAGGCACTGCAAAAAGGTCTTTCTAAAAACTTTAAAGAAGTTAAAGTTTCTGTTGTTGATTGTCCCAATTTAAAAGATTGGAATTGCCCTGCCGTAGGTATGTCGGGAAACCAAAAAATTACTGATGTTGGTGGTGAACCTTACATGCATGATAAAAGATATATAGGGGCTGAGTTTGATTTTAGAGAAGTTGCAAAATTAATCGGTTCAGAACACTCATACGCTTTTGGTGCTGGTTCAGGCGCGATGTCATGTTTGGATGGTCACTGTGGTGAGCTTGTTATTAATGATAATTTTATAACAAAAGACTCTAAATCAGTTATTGCTATGGTAGGAAAAGATAAAGAATGTATTGTAAAAAAATATACAGCGAGTAAGCATGGTGGTCTTGGTAACATTTTCTACACAGATGGAAAGCAAGGAAAAGTTATTAAAATTATAATTAAAGGCAGAACTGGAAAACAAGGTTCTCTAACCCAGGCAATAAGAGCATCTCTTTTAGAAAATTTAGACATCGAAGGTAATGAACATGTCGGATTGGCTGGCGTGTTTAGAATTTTAAAAGGAAAAATTAAATCTCATGTTCAGCCAGATTACACAGACATAAAGCACGAATACTATGATTCAAAGTTAATGAAATGTGTAAAAGATTTTTTACAATTTTATCAACCTGTTGGGTCAGAGTTGCAGTGTTACTCAGTTCTTTGGACAGGTGATCCAACTGGAGGAAATATGAATTTAAGAGAATCCTCAGAACACACACATTTTCACTCTTATGATAATAAACAAGATGCTGGACACTATCACTGTGATGTAACACCTGAAGAAATACAATATGAATGTTATTTTAATACAGCAGAAGAGATTTGTAGGGTTAATAATATATATAGAGATCTTAATTAAAAATACTAAAAAAGATATTGCTATACATTTTTATTTTCAATAGAATTTTAGATAAAATATGAGTGTTAAAATTCCACCAAAAGTTTTAAAGACCATTAAATTAGCGGAAATATCTCTTAAAGATTTCACTGATAAAGCTAAAAATGAAATTCTAGATTGGTTTTCATCTAGTCCAGCTCATTGGATAATGCTTCATAAAGTTATGATCGCTTATCTTAAAAATGAAACAATTACTAAAAATCAATTAATAAAATTTTCTGAAAAATCCTTTTTGACAACTAATACTTATATAGACCATGCTGTAAAAAAAAATTACTTTAAAACAATAAGAAATAGATTAGATAAACGTTCAATATTTATTTTGCCAACTGAACTTACGATAAAAATTTTTTCTTCATACGTTGATAAAAGAGCATGGCTATACAAATTTATTAAATAAAAAAAATATATAAGTTAAGAATGTTTATATATTGATTATATTCTGTCTTGTAGAAAAGTGATCTAGCGTACCTCTACAATCAAACACTATATTAGAATATAATAAAATTTTTTTATAGTTAATTTTATCATGATCGGTAACGATGATTGTGGCAGCATACTTTTTTAAATTTCTTTTATTCAAAATAATACTCTTTTTTTTAAAAGAGTATTTTCTAACACTTTGTAAAATTTTAATATATGGATCATGATAATCAAAATTAATATTTTTATTCTTTAATATGTTCATAATTTCTAAGGCGGGTGATTCTCTTGTGTCATCAATATTTTTTTTATATGCTACACCAACTATTAATATTTTTTGATTAATAAGTTTTATCTTACGACTCTTAAAATTATTTAGTATTTGTTTGACCGTCCATTTCGGCATTATCGAATTTATTTTTCCAGCATTTTCAATAAATTTTGGTGCATAACCTAGCTGCTTTGATTTCCAAGACATATAAAACGGGTCAATAGGAATACAATGACCTCCCATACCTGGACCAGGATAAAATGCTTTAAAGCCAAATGGTTTTGTGGATGCAGCTCTAATAACTTCGTGAATATTAACGTTCATTAATTTTGCTATTATTTTCATTTCATTTACGAGACCTATATTTACTGATCTGTAAATATTTTCTAGTAATTTTGTAAACTCAGCAGTTTTTGTAGATGCAACAGGAACAATTGACTTAAAAACTAATAAGTAAAAAGATTTTGCTATCTTCAAACATTCGGGCGTTATCCCGCTTACAATTTTTGGAACATTTATATTTTTATATTTTTTGTTGCCTGGGTCCTCTCTTTCAGGTGAAAAACAAATAAATAAGTTTTTTCCAATATCAAATTTTTTATAAAATTTTTTATAAATTAAATCCTCTGTTGTGCCTGGATAAGAAGTACTTTCAAGAGAAATCATCTGGCCTTCTCGGATGTATTTTTTAATAACATTAATTGTTTTAGTTATATATTCTAAATTTGGGATAAAATTATTTTTTAACGGTGTTGGTAAACAAACTACAATTACATCGCACATTTTAATTAATCTAAAATCTTTTGACGCAGTTAAATATTTTTTTGTTTTTTTAATTTCATCGTTATTGATTTGTTTAATATAACTTTTTCCTTTATTGATAGATTTTATTTTACTTGAATCTATGTCAAAACCAATTGTGTTAATTTTTTTTAGAGCATATTGGATTGATAAAGGTAAACCTACATAACCAAGACCTATTACACCTACTGTAATATTTTTTTTATTTATTTTATTTAATAATTTATCTTTAAAATTATATTTTTTTTGCATTATATATTTTATACATTTTTATAAATGTAAAAAAAACAAATTAAAAACTTGGATTAAGTTAAATACTTTTTAATGAATATTTTGCTAAATACAAATGGTTATACTATTTTAGCTTTTACAGACCCTAACTTCTCTATTTTACCCTGATAAAGGCCTTTTCCTAAAATTGGTACCACACCGACAGTTGAGCCTGTAAATACATAAAAGTCTTTATTAATATTAATCTTATCTTTTTTTAATTTATTTAAAACAAACTTTAAAGAGTTAAGTGGATTAATATAAACGGTATTAGAGTGACCATTTATAGATTGATTAATTCTTTTATTTGAAATATTTGTTTTTAGGTTTTTAAAATCAATTTTTTTATATTTTTTTTTTTTTCCTAGTACAAATTTAATATTGGCACCAAAATCACTACATAAATCTCCAAGAAATTGAATGCCTTTTTTCTTTTGTCGATAACCAACAACTTCAATAGATGGTAACATATGCGAAATTTGTTTGTGTATATTTTTAAAGTTTATTAACCCTTTGGTCTGAAAAAAACTTTTTTTAATTAAGTACCCCACCTCTAACTCAATCCCGAGTGTGTAAGGATTAATTCTAACTGACTTACCACTTTTTAAGATATTTTTTTTAAATATAGACGCGTAGAAAGGTTCTTTTTCACTTAATTTTTTTAGAACAGGTATTCCTGTTCCAGCAGCTTTGAAACCAAGGATTGGTTGCTTAACTTTATTTTCACATAATCTTCTTAATTTTTCAGCATTTTTCATGTTCTTTGAATACTTAAGTGGAATTGGTTGAATAATTTTGTTGTTAATAAATGCCTTAACTAGTTTGTTTGCTATTTTTTCTATATTGGTATTTTTCATTTATTAATATAGATACATATTATGTTTAGTTTAACAAACATTTTATTATTTTTAAATTTAGTGACTTTAGCGACCTATACTTTTATGCCTTGGAAAGGTATTGCTAAAGGCACTTGGACTACCTGTATATCTTATTGGTTTGCTTTTTTTATTGCATTTTCAATTTTGATAGCAGTTTTGTTTAAATTAGATCTGATTATTTAGAAATCATTAATAGCTGTAATTACAAAATATCAAATAACTTCTAGTGGATAAAAATTTTTTAAAAAACAAGATTACTTAATGGTAGTATAGGTCAAGAGATTTTTAATAAAGGAGTAAAACCTCATGGCACAATCTGGGGCGCAACTGCGTTATTTCATAAAAAATACCACAGGATTGTAATTGATGTACATCTAGATTTTAATAAAGGCGGTGCTAAAATTATTGGCAGTTGCTGTAAGGTGTCACCTTCCCACATAAGTAAACAGAAAAAATTAATCAAGTAAATGACCTGGAGTATTTTGTCGCTCAGACTTTAAAAAAGTGTTATTATAAAATCAAATCATTTATATGAACAAAAAAGCTAAAATTATTGCAACTCTAGGACCTGCTATACACAATGAAAAAAAATTAAGAAATCTTGTTGAGAATGGTGTTGATGCGTTTAGAATTAATTTTAGTCATAGTATAAAAGGCATAGAAAAAATAGTTTCTAAAATAAGAAAAGTTGAAAATCAAACTAAAAAAAGAATTTCTATTATTGCTGACTTACAAGGCGTAAAATTAAGGATAGGTGAAATTAATGCTAATTTTATTAAACTAAAACCTAACCAAAAATTTATTTTTGATAGTAATAAAAAAATGGGTAATCACAATAGAGTTTGTTTTCCTTATCCGTCAATTCTTAAAAAATTAAAAAAAGGTAATAAAATATTACTTGATGATGGAAAGTTTTCTTTCAAAGTATTAAAGAAAGTGCCTAATGGAGTTTTGACATTATCACAAAATAAAAACTGTTTAATTAGTAGTAATAAAAGCATTCACATACAAAACTTCTTTATGCCTTTTAATAACTTAACAAGTAAAGATAAAAAAGATATTAAAATCGCAAAAAAATTAGGATGTAATTGGGTTGCTTTATCTTACATCCAAAATGAAAAATTAATTCACCAAACAAGAAAATTAATTAATAGCGATATGGGAATAATTTCCAAAATTGAAAATAAAACTGCCTTAAAAAATATAGATGAAATTATAAATTTAACAGATGCGATTATGATAGCTAGAGGTGATCTTGCAGTTGACATAGGTCATAGTGATGTACCTCAAGTACAACTAGATTTAATAAAAAAATGTTCTCAATGTTCAAAACCTGTAATTGTTGCTACTCAAATGTTGGAAAGTATGATTGAGAGTAATGTGCCTACCCGTGCAGAAATTAATGATGTAGCAACTGCAATATTTCAAGGTGCAGATGTTGTGATGCTTTCTGCTGAAACGGCTGTTGGAAAATATCCTCTTCAGACAGTAAAAACAATGAGTGAAACTATAATTTCAACTGAAAAATATAAAAAACAACATATTGGTGATTTTAAAAATAAAGTTAACATAAACAAAGATCCTCGAAAATCAGTTGTTTTGTCTGTAAAAGATTTGGCATATAACCCAACTGTTAAAGCTATCATTGCTTTTTCAAACTCAGGTAGCACAGCAAAGTTAGTGTCTACAATGAGACCTTCTGTAAAAATTATTACCATATCCCCAAATATAAATGTTTCGAGACAAACTAGTCTATATTGGGGTGTAGAGTCTATTAACAGTAGAGATGCTCATGGTTGGAAAGATATGATGGATATTTCTAAACAAATTATAAAAAAAGATAAATCAATAAAAAGAAATGATAATGTTATAATAACAGCTGGACTACCTTTTGGTCAGGCTAAAATGACTAACATGATAAGATTTTTTAAAGTAGGTAGTTAAATTAAACTAGCTATTTGGATAGCTGTCTCGCACATACGATTTGAAAAACCCCACTCATTATCGTACCAAGATAAAACCCTACTAAATTTATTTTTAATAACTTGAGTTTGTGTAACATCAAATATTGAACTATGTGGATTGTGGTTGAAATCTTTCGAAACTAGAGGTTTGTCGTTTATTCCAAGTATACCTTTTAATTCTTTTGTTTTAGAAGCATCTATCATAGCATTGTTTATATCCTCTGGATTTACTTCTTTAGTTGTTACAAAGGTAAAGTCTATTAGAGAGACATTTGGAGTTGGAACTCTTATTGCTGTACCGTCTAATTTTCCGTTAAGACTTGGTAGGACTAAACTCATTGCCTTGGCAGCACCGGTTGAAGTAGGTATCATTGAATCACCTGAAGCTCTGGCTCTTCGTAAATCTTTATGTAGCGTATCTAATAATTTTTGATCTCCAGTATAACTATGGATAGTGGTCATATAACCATACTCGATACCAAAATTTTTTTCTAAAACCATTGCTACGGGTGCTAAACAGTTTGTTGTACAAGAGCCGTTTGAAATGACGTTATGTTCTTTCTTTAGTTCAGAACTATTAACACCCTGTACTACAGTAAAATCAACTTCTTTAGCTGGTGCTGAAATAATTACTTTTTTGGCGCCAGCTTTAATATGTTTTTCAGCTGAAGTTTTATCTAAAAACAAGCCAGTACACTCTAATACAACATCTACTCCTACATTGCCCCAAGGTAAATGAGCAGGATCTCTTTCTGCAAAAACTTTTATATCTTGATTTAATATTTTAAATCCATCTTTAGATGTTTGAACATCATAAGGTAAGGTTCCATGAGTACTGTCATATTTAACAAGATGAGCATTGGCTTCTATTGATCCAAGATCGTTAATTGCAACAACTTGAATTTTATCTTTATAATTTTCAAGCAGTGCTCTTAAAACAAGTCTACCAATTCTTCCAAAGCCATTAATTCCAATTTTAATCATAATTTTTAGACGTATCTAAACACTAATATAGCATAAATCACTGAAATTACTGTCGCAATCCAGAGTGTCATTTCTGTTAATCCAAGCCAAGCTAAATGAATAAAAGCACTTCCTAATAATGAAACAAATAATCTGTCACCTCTTGTAGTGTCTAAACTTAAAATTCCTTTGCGTGGTGAACCTCCTGGTACTTTTTTCTCCCAAAAATACATCCCAGTTATACATAGAGCTATAAAAATGAAAAAAGAAGCTGTGGGCCATGTCCAAGCCATCCAGGTAATAAAATCAAAATCAAAAAGGCCTTTTTCTTTTACCTTACCTACTTTGTCCCAGCCTGCTGCCTGTAAATTTGTAAACATTATACTCTTCCCATCGCAAATCCTTTAGCTATGTAATTTCTAACAAAATAAATAACTACAGCTCCAGGAATTATAGTTAATGTTCCAGCTGCAGCTAGTAAGCCTAACTCATACCCCGCTGAACTTGAAGTCCTTGTCATTATTGCAGCAATTGGTTTTGCAATAGTAGCAGTTAATGTTTTTGCAAGTAAAAGCTCAACCCAAGAAAACATAAAACAAAAAAACATTGTAATGCCTATTCCTGCTGCGATCGTTGGAATAAATATCTTAAAGAAAAATCTACCAAATGAGTAACCGTCAACATAAGCTGTTTCGTCTAGTTCTTTCGGAACTGATGACATAAACCCTTCTAAAATCCAAACGGCAAGAGGTATATTAAAGAGACAGTGTGAAAGTGCTATTGCTATATGTGTGTCAAATAAATTTACTGAAGAATAAAATTGAAAAAATGGTAATGCAAAAACAGCTGGTGGGGCCATTCTGTTTGTAAGTAACCAAAAAAATAAATGTTTATCTCCCAAAAATTTGTATCTTGAAAATGCGTATGCTGCCGGTAAAGCTGCTGATACAGAAATTACAGTATTAAAGACAGTGTATGTAATAGAGTTAACATATCCCATGTACCAAGTGCTATCTGTAAAAATTGTTACATAATTTTCTATTGTAAATTGTCTAGGCCATAGAGAATAAGTATTAATAATTTCTGATGTAGTTTT
>MDSY01083438.1_pt1 | contig 22037 bp, 17 predicted proteins | sample 811131 | NCBI WGS metagenome assembly MDSY01 (sample SAMN05326643, study PRJNA326480) | marine metagenome | isolation source: seawater | place: Atlantic Ocean: South West | collected 2010 | reverse complement strand
CGGCACATTGTCGCTCGGGCCCTGCGGCTTGTAGTGGTCGCGGATCGCATCTGCGACGGCGGCCGGTTCGCCCGCTTCCACCGCGTAGTAGCGGCCCATCACGCCCTGCAATTCCGGGAATTCGCCGACGATTTCCGACACGAGGTCCGCCTTTGCGAGGCGCGCGGCGCGCTCGGCGAGGTCCGAATTGGCACGCACTTTCGGGGCCAGTTGGCGGGCCAGCGCCGCAACGCGCTCCACCTTGTCGCCCAGCGAGCCAAGCTCTGCCTTGAAGGCGATGGTCGACAGCTTTTCCTCCATCTCGTCCAGCGGCTTCGCCTTGTCGAGATCCCAGAAGAAACGCGCATCGTCGAGACGGGCGGAGAGGACGCGGGAATTACCCTCGCCCAGCTTCTTGCCGCCATCGGCCGCGTCGATGTTCGCCACCACGATGAAGTGCGGCGCGAGCTTGCCGGTCTTGGCGTCGTTCACGGCGAAATATTTCTGGTGCGTCCGCATGGACAGCTGGATCACTTCCGGCGGCAGGGTCAGGAAGTCCGGGTCCATGTCGCCCAGCACGACGACCGGCCATTCGGCGAGGCCGGTAACCTCTTCCAGCAGGCCCAGATCCTCGATCCATTCGAGCCCGGCCTTCTTGCAGACATCCTGAATGCCCTTGCGGATAACCTCCCGGCGGTCGGCCCGCGACAGCTTCACATGACCGGCGCCTTCCAGCTGTTTGGAATAGTCTTCCCAGCCGGTCACGGTGTACGGCCCGCGGCCATGCACGCGGTGGCCTTCAACTTCATTGCCGCTGGCGATGCCGTCAACGTCGAACGGCACGGTCTTGCCGTCCAGCACGCAGGTGATCCGCTGCAGCGGACGCACCCAGCGCAGGTCACCCGTGCCCCAGCGCATGGATTTCGGCCAGTGGAAGCCACGGATAATGGCGGGCACCGCCTCGGCGATGATGTCGGTCGCGTCGCGCCCCGGCGTTTCGATGACGGCAACGTAGAAGTCACCCTTCTTCGGATCGGAGCGCACTTCGGCCTGGCTGATATCGCTGAGGCCGGCGCCGCGCAGGAAGCCTTCGACGGCCTTGTCCGGCGCGCCGACCTTCGGGCCCTTGCGTTCTTCCTTCACGTCCGCCGAGCGCTCGCTGAGACCGGTGATCGAGACGGTGAGGCGGCGCGGGCCGGAACAGGCAGCCAGCAGCTTCCATTTGAGGCCAGCCTCTTTCAGGGCCTTCTCCATGGCGTCGCGGAGGTCCGCCTCAGCCTTCGCCTGCATGCGCGCAGGAATTTCCTCGGAAAAGAGTTCTAGAAGCAGCTCAGCCATAATGCCCTGCATTGGTCAGGAAAGATAAAGACCGCCACGGCTTACAGGCGCCCGCACATGGGTCAAGCGCTGATCCTGCAGTTCGGCGGCAGGCCTCAGGGCGACGGCTCGGCGCTTTCCTCCGGCACGAACTCCGTCTCAAAGGTCAGTTTCCATAATTGGAGGTGTGCGCCCTTCATCGCGGCGGCGACCATCTGCCCATCCGGCGAGAACACGGCCCAGTTCGCCCCGAAGGCGCCGAGGTCCTGGATTTTGGCCAGCATCGCGCCGTTCCGGGCGTCCCACAGCCGGGCGGACAGGTCATCCGCGCTGGTGACCACCATTTCGCCATCGGGGCTGAACGCGGCATTCCACAAGGGGCCGTCATGGCCTTCCAGCACAACCGGGTCGCCGGACTCCCGCCAGATACGCGCCATGCCGTCGGCGGAGGCGACCAGCACCCGGTCGGCATTGGCATCGGACTCCGCATAGGTCGCCGGAACAGGGCCGGACTCGATCGTACGAACCAGCGAGCCATTGCTGGAATTGAACAGCCGCACCGTGCCGTCATTCGACGCGGTCAGCAGCCGGTTCCCCAGCGGGCTGTAGTGAACGGAGCGTACAGCCGCCGAATGCGTGTCGATCCGGAAAGCTTCTTCCCCCGTCGCGACCTCCCACACCCTGACGGTGCCATCATAGGAAGCGGTGACCACGCGCGCGCCATCCGGGCTGAAATCGGCAAAGGACACGTCCCCTGTATGGCCGCTCAGCACCTGCACCGGGTCTCCGCCAGTCGACCGCCAGATCCGGGCCGTGTCGTCCTGGGACGCCGTCACGACATATTCCTCGTCCGGGCTGAACTGCACGGACAGGACAGGTTCGGTATGGCCCTCCAGCACCGACAGTTCGCCAAACTCCGCCGGCGACATGCCCACCACCCAGATCCGCGCCGTGTTGTCCGCTGATGCGCTGGCCAGGAACCGGCCGCTGGGGCCGTAGTCGAGGCCGTAGATTTCGTCGGTGTGGCCCTGAAGGTCGGCATACCAAGAGGCAGATTTGAGCTTCAGACGCTCCAGCGCGCAGGGCGGGTTCGACAGATAACGCTCGGCAACCGCAGCAAACTTGCCGTCCGGATATTTCTTGAGGTGCTGGCTGTATTTGGAACAGACGTCCATTTGCACGTAACCGGCGCTGGAAATGTAGATCCAGTCCTTCTCTTCCTGATCCAGTTCACCGAACTGGCACTCGCCGGAAAAGCAGAAGCGTGGATCCACATCGGAATAAATCGCCGGCTTCTGCGTGTGTTCTACGGATGCGGCGAGTTCGGACACTTCCTCACTGGCTTCCCCAACGGCGAACGACAGCGGAAAGTTCGGATCCTTCAGTTTCGGCAACAGGCTGCGGGTAAAAACGGAATACGGCACATCATCGTCCGGGCTCAGCCGGTCAAGCGCCATCTGGTTGGCCCCAGCGGCATAAACAACCAGCGTGTCAGAGGTGATGCCGGTGCGCGCCATGCCCTTGGTCATGCTGCGCGTGCCTGTGTCGAACGGATTGTCCCGGCAGGCATCGATGACCGCAAACACCATTTCCGGCTGCTGCGCCCGGATTTCGTCGAGAACTTCATCGCTCAGCGAAATCGTCCGCTTGCGCAGGCCCAGCAGCGAGCTGTGATAAGGGGCATCCGTCAGGGCGAGATAATTCTTCCCGCCATCCGACCAGCCATGGCCCGAGAAGATGAACGCCACCCGGTCGCCAGGCTCGATCGTCTGCAGGAACGCATCGAATTGTTCCAGGAATGTATCCGTATCCGGGTTGATCAGCCGGGTGACCTCGAAGCCCAGATCATCGGCAAACACGCTGGAATAGCCGTTCGCATCGCCGACCGTTTTCCGCAAATCCGTCAGTTCGGCATAATCGCCGACCCCGACAATCAGGGCGCGATTGGTTTGCGCGGCCGCCATCTGCGCAAGGCAGGCCGAGATCAACAGCAGGCAGACCGTCCGGAACATCTGAATTCCTCCCACGGAAGGGAGGTTACCCCGACGCCCGCTATGGACCAAATCAAAGCTTGTTATGGCTGCCGTCGCACAGAGGGCTCTTGCCGGTCCGCTTGCAGGCGCAGAGGAAGACCTTGCCGGTTTTCGACGCTTCCCAGCCCTGCGGGACGAATTCCGTGCCCTTGTGGCTGCCATCGCAGAAAGGCTGGGTCTTCGATCGCCCACAGGCACACCACCAGTAGATCTTGCCTTCTTCGACTTCGACAGCCACAGGCTCACGCCCGCCGATTTCAGGGTCTCCGGACATGTACAGCCTCCGCCATTGCGATCCTCGCCGGGCCTAAGGCACCGGCGAGTCGTGGAACATGGCCCGGATGTTATCGATTTTGGCGTCGGGCGCCAAATTCATCATGGCACGGGTCGTGTAGGCCCCGCGGAATTTCCCGTCCTCCCGGAAGCGCCAGTCGGCGATTTGCTCCGGCCGGAAGGCAATCATGTCACCGGCTTCCAGCCCGTCGCGGATCTCATGGTCTTCGGGAACGACGCCCGCATAGTGCGCGTCATTTACCTGACGGATATCGGCCAGCCAGACATGTTCTTCGGTGTAGCGGTCCGAGGAGGTCGTCACATTCAGCGCGAAATCGGAATAGGCCGGATCGCCGGACTCAAGCGCGTCCCAGAAAACGGGCAACGTCTGCCGGGCCTCCGCAACGGCTTCTTTCATGGCGTTGTATTTGTAGAGAGGTGGCGGGCCTTCCTCGGCAACACGTTCCCCGCTGCAGGCAGCGATCAGGGCCAGTGCCAGGAAGAGACCGGCCGCCTTCATCCCCCGGCCCGCGCGTCTTCCTGCTCGGCCCATTGTTCGGCGGCGCCGCGGGCGAGGTCACGGACCCGGCCGATATAGGCCTGCCGCTCGGTCGGGCTGATCGCGCCGCGGGCGTCGATCAGGTTGAAGGTGTGGCTGGCCTTCAGCGCATAGTCATAGGCCGGCAGCGGTTTGCCGGCGGCGCGCAGGGCGTTCGACTGGTTCTCGCAATCGGCAAACCAGCGCTTCAGCATTTCGACATCGGAGAATTCGAAGTTGAAGGCCGACTGCTGTTTCTCGTTTTCGAGGAACACATCGCCATAGCTGAGCGGAACCTCAGAGTCCGGATCATTATACGGCAGGTCATAGACGTTATCGACGCCGAACACATACATGGCGAGGCGTTCGAGGCCATAGGTCAACTCACCCGAGACCGGGCGCACATCGAGGCCGCCGACCTGCTGGAAATAGGTGTACTGGCTGACTTCCATCCCGTCGCACCAGACTTCCCACCCAAGGCCCCAGGCGCCGACGGTCGGGTTCTCCCAGTCGTCCTCGACAAAGCGGATGTCGTGGACGGTCGGGTCGATGCCGATCTTGTAGAGGCTGGTCAGGTAAAGGTCCTGCAGGTTGTCCGGGTTCGGCTTCAGGATGACCTGGAACTGGTAATAGTGGCCAAGGCGGTTCGGGTTCTCGCCATAGCGCGCGTCTTTCGGACGGCGCGACGGCTGGACGTAAGCCGCCCGCCAGTTCTTCGGGCCGAGCGCGCGCAGCACAGTGGCCGGATGCAGTGTCCCGGCGCCGACTTCCATGTCGTAAGGCTGCAGGACGGCACAGCCCTGCTCTGCCCAGTAATTCTGAAGCGTCAGGATCAGGTCCTGGAAGGATTTCGGCTTGGCTTCTGCCTTGGGTGCGGACATGGCTTGGTTCCGTTGGAAAATTTCCCTGCCGGACTAGCCCCGCTGGCGCAGGGGCGCAAGCGCGGGCGTTTGCTCAGAAACAGCCACGGGAGTCCGGATCGTCCATGGATCCGCCATCGCGGCCGGTGACGAAGCGGTAAAAGCCGGAATGGCCCATCATGGCGACGAAAATGCCGCTGAGAAGAAACAACCAGAACAGGGCTGCAAACAAGGGTCCGTCTCCTCAGTAGCGCCCGTCGCGGTCATCCCGCCGCCGGTACACGCTGGTAAAGCCCAATCCCGCAACGATCAGGCCGATCACCAGGAAACTCCAGAACAAGATGCCGAACACTTCAATGCTCCTCCCTGCCCCCTTTGCCTGCCTCAGGCTTAAGGTGGGACCGGATCACGGTAGCACAAGTCCAGACAAGGCCCTACCAGGCGATTGGTTCGCCCCGGCGGACGGCTTCCAGCGCCGGGCTGGGCGATCCATCCGGCTGGTGGGTGACCAGCGGCGCCAGCAGGCGCACCGGCCCGCGCTTCAGCCCCTTGCGGCCACGTACCAGCACGCGCCGCGCCTCCTCGCCCGGCTTCGACGCAATCGGCAGCACGGTGATTTCCCCCGTTTGCCGGTCGAATGTGGCGAGGATCCGGGCCAGCTCCGCGGCGCGGTGGATCATCACCAGCGGCGCGCGGGGCTTTGCCGCAAACGCCATGGCCTTGATCCAGCCAGCAAGGTCCAGCGTCTCGATATAGGCGTCTGCTTTTCCCTCGCCCGGCGCGGAGATGCGCCCCGGCTCGAAATAAGGCGGATTGGCGAAGACGAGGTCGAACCGGTTCTCATGGGCGCGGACCCAGCCGGAGGCTTCGCCGGTCTCCACGGTCACCCGGCCGGCAAATCCGTTACGGTCCACGCCCGTGCGGGCTAAGTCCGCCATGGTCATGTCGAGGTCCAGCCCGGTCAGCCGGACGTCGTCCATACGATAGGCCGCCGGAAGCAGGGCCCCGCCGCATCCGCAGCCGATCTCCAGCGCCTCGCCGCCCGGCCGGCAGGCGAGCGCGGCGGCCAGCAGCAGCGAATCGGTGCCCGCCCGGAAACCCTGCTCCGGCTGAACCAGGTGCACCCGGCCCTGATAGACCGTGTCGTCGGTCGTCATCCCTTATCGACCCCGGCCAGCGCTGCCAGCGCATGCTCCTTCACCGCTTCCTGCACCATCACCCGGCGCGGAAAGGCGCCGATATTGCCCTCCACGGCCGAGATATGCTGGTCGGCCACGAAATAATCGATGCCCGCTTCCTGCAGCAGATGCTCCACATAGCTCAGCTTGATCAGGTCGTTGGTCCTGAAAACCTCTTCCATCAGGAGGTCGCCGAACCCCGGAGGTTTATATCCACCGACCGGGCGTCATAGACGTTCGGGCGGTCTGGCTTTTCACCCGAGCCGACCTTGATCTCCAGCACTTCGGTCACCTTGCCGCTGCTGCTGGTGCCGCCCAGCGGAAAGCCGATGCCGACGCCCACGCCAACGCTGGAACGGCCATAGGAGCCGGTCGATCCGCCAATGCTGACGGACGTCCGGCTGCCGCTGGCGCGCGCCGATTCGTCGGACGAGTAGGAACTGGTCACTTCGAACCACTCCTTGCCCTGCTCCATCGTCACTTCCGCTGCGCGCAGCAAGGCCCGGTCACGCGCCTTCGCCGCGTCCGTATCGGTGTAGGACACCTGGAACCGGTCGTTCTCAATCTGCAGGGATTCATAGCCCATGGCGCCAGACTTGGCGGCGGGCCCGTAGGTGGACGTGCTGGCGCAGGCTGCCACCAACACGATCGCGGAACACATGAGGAGACGCTTCATGCCTGCAATCTAACCTGCAAGCCCTTTGGTCCGCCAGTCTTTCCATGATCACGCCAATTTGCGCAGATATGCTGCGGCCCGGTGCCACGTCGTTCTTGCCTCTCCGCTCGCTTAAGCCTAATTGCACCTGTCTGCGACAATTCCGGAGTGCTCCGTTTGACCCTGTCCCCCAAACCGAAAGGCAAGTCTGCCTCCGGCTCGGTGGTGGACCGTATGCAGGCCCTGGTGGCCGGCGATCTCGCGGAAGTCGAGAAAATCCTCATCGACCGCGCGGCCAGCCCTGTTGCCGTCATTCCGGATCTCTCGGGTTACATCGTCTCGGCCGGCGGCAAGCGCCTGCGCCCGATGCTGACCCTGATAGCCGCCCATGCGGTCGGCAAACCGAACAACGCCACCCACGTCCTCGCGGCCGCAGTGGAGTTCATCCACACCGCCACCCTGCTGCACGACGATGTCGTCGACGAGAGTGACCTGCGCCGCGGCAAGCCTGCCGCCAAGGCGATCTGGGGCAACAGCGCCTCCATCCTGGTAGGCGATTTCCTGTTCGCCCGCGCCTTCAACCTGCTGGTCGAAACCCGCAGCCTGGACATTCTGGACAAGCTGGCGACGGCCTCCACCACGATTGCCGAGGGCGAAGTGCGCCAGCTGGCCGCGATGAATGCGCGCGACATGCCGACCGAAGAATATCTCGCCATTGTCGAGGCCAAGACCGGCGCCCTGTTCGAGGCGGCCGCCGAATCCGGCGCCATGTCTGCGGGCGGCGACGAATTTGCCCACGCCTTCGCCACCTATGGCAAGAATCTCGGCCTCGCCTTCCAGATCATCGACGATGTGCTGGACTATGGCGGCACCACGTCTGTCATCGGCAAGTCGGTCGGCGACGATTTCCGCGAGTGCAAGATCACCCTCCCGGTGATCATTGCGAAACGCCGCGGCTCCGACGAAGACCGCGCTTTCTGGGACCGGGCGATGAACCCGGATACGCAGGAAGACGCAGACCTCGCCCACGCCGTGCACCTGATCCGTGCCACCGGCGCCGCCGAGGCCACCGTGCAGGAAGCCGAAGCCTATGCTGGCATGGCCAAGGGCGCCCTGCGTCCGCTGCCGGACTCGCCCTACCGCGACGCGCTGATCGACCTCGCCGACTTCTGCGTCAGCCGCGCCTACTAGGCACCGGAGCCAAAGCCCTCCTGCTCACGAATTGCATTCTCCAAGCCGGGTTTTGATGACTGCTTTATGCTGGGCAATATCCGCGAGTCTCAGGAGCCTTTCCAACCCTTCAAGCTGAAACCGGATCCGCCCCAGTTCCACCGTGCTTAGCTCGGCAACGGTCCCGGAAAGCAAGGATTCTATGGCGCCATTCGACAAGACCGCCCACTGGCCGCCACCCTCGCCCCACTCCTGTACCGTTTGGTCATCAACACTCAGCGAGATTTTCTGAGGAACAAACGCCTGCCCGTTCTCCTCGGCGGCAATCGTGATGCTCAGATACGGATCTTGCCGGCCCTTCAACGCATCGACCTCACCGCCGAGCCTCACGCTCAGCTGCACGCTTTTCCCTTGCATCTTGCTGGTATCCAGAAACTGCGACCTCAGCACGTAGACGCTGGCGGATTTCGGGGACCAGGATAGCCCCCAATCGCCGTCTTTTCGCTTGCCTTCACATTCCTTGGTTACGCCCTCCCGGGAAGACGGCTGAACCGCTGGCGGCGCAGCGACAGCAGGCGCCTCCGCTTCATTGATATCATCCATCAGCCTGAGCGCAGCCCCTCGCACGGTGGGAAGCTCAGTAGCGAGTGCGCCAGTTGTGTCCTGTACAAACGCATACAGCATCGCACCGCCAACAAATTCACGCGCGATCAGGGCACATTGCGGGCTCCCTACATCGTCCACCGCCTCATAACCGATGATAGGCAAATCCTTGCTCATTCCGGCATAGGCTTCAGGGTCCTTGATTTTGGTCAGGGCGAGCATTGCACGCTCATATGGATCATATTCAGGCTCGGTCTTTGCCGTGATCAGTGCCGGGCAATTGTTAACTTCCCCGCGCTTGGCTTTTGCCTCTTCAAAGGCTTGCGCCATCGAGACATCGCCACGTCTGTCCGCCCGGACCAGGACGATTGTCTTTTTCAGGCTGTCGTCGCTGGAATGATAGAGCCACCAGTACTCAGGCGTATCACTGTAGCGGACGTTCCAATCGCCGGGTTGCTCCCACTGATCGCTGCTTTGCGCATTCGCGCCAAAAACACTCATCAATATGCAGATGAAGGTGATCATTATTCTCGTCAGCATATTCTTTTCCCCGTGTCTCTGCGCCCCGGACAGACCGCCCCCTGGCTTTGCGATTACTCGACGACCGGCAACACCACGGCACTGGCGGATTGGCCGCCATGCCAGATTGATTGCGTGGCCTTCTGATAGTCTTCCGGCTTCGCGTACATGATGTTGTCGACGAAGGTCTGCGGATTGCGGTCATAGAGCGGGAACAGGCTCGACTGTACCTGCACCATGATCTTGTGCCCCGGCAGGAAGACGTGATCGACATTGGGAAGCGACCATTTGTAATGCTCGACTTCACCCGGCTTCAGCGCAACTGGCTCTGCCAGGCTGTCGACATAACGACCGCGGAAAATCTCAATGCCGATCGGCAGTTCGAAGCCAGGCATGGGCGGCTTGCTGCCCTGGATTGCCGGCTCAGGCACGTCGTTCGGATAGACGTCGATCAGTTTCACCACCCAGTCGCTGTCCGTCCCGGTTGTCGAGGCGAACAGCTCAACTTCCGGAGCGCCCATGATGTGGACGGCCTCCTCGAGCGGTTCCGTCTCCCAGACGGCGACGTCTGGACGATCCGACACAAAGCGCTGGTCGTGCACCAGCCACGGCTTCCACTGGTCAGCGTCGCTCATGTCGATCGGGCGCGGAATGAAAGGCACCGGATGCGCCGGATCGCTGACATAGTCGTCATGTCCGGCCTTTGCCGGCTTGTCGAAGCTGGCGGCGCCATCGGCTGAAAGATACAGCGGTTTCGACGAGCCCATCGGCCAGCGCGGGGATTCCTGCCATTCATTGATACCGGTCGCATAGGTCAGCACCGGCGGCGTGTTTGGTTTCGGGGCGCCCTTCAGCCAGTGATCGAAATAAGGCTTCACATATTTCACACGCCACTCTCTGGCCGTATCTCCCGTGAAGGTCAGATCGCCCAGCTCATAGCCGTAGTGGTTGGCACCTGAGTGACGCCATGGGCCGATCACCAGCGAGACCATGTCGTTGTTCTTGTCCTTCGGCTCCAGCGCCCGGTAGACCGCAGGGCCGCCATAGCTGTCTTCCTGGTCCCACTGGCCTAGTTCGATCATGGTCGGCACTTTCAGCGGCCGGGCAGCAAGCCATTTGTCGACGGCCTGCAAGGACCAGAAATCGGTATAGGCAGGATTTTCGAGGAACTTACGGACACCCGGCACGTGCGTGATGCCGACCGATTTCGCAAAGTCCGCAACGGAGCCAGCCTCAAGATAGCGCGTATACTGGTCGCCTGCCCCAAGGGCGAGGCCGCCCCCACCTGCCCCCTTGTTGACGGCCATCCAGAGGGCAAATTCGAGTGAACTCACCCGGAAGGCGCCATTGTGGAACCAGTCGTCGCCGATCCAGCCATCCACCATGGGGCTCTCCGCGACGGCGGCTTTCAGCGCCGGATGCGGATCGATCGTCGCCATAAGCGCCGTGAACCCGAGGTAGGACGAACCAATGATACCGACCTTGCCGTTCGACTCCGGCACATTCTTCGACAGCCAGTCGATCGTGTCATAGGCATCCGTCGCCTCGTCGATCCCCGTATCGTTCAGCGGGCCGGAAAGCGGCCGGTTCAGAACAAACTCGCCCTCGGAACGATGAAGGCCCCGGATATCCTGATAAACGCGGATATACCCGTCTTCCGCAAACTCGATGTCCATCGCCGGCAGGATGTCGACGATCCGCTGGCTGGGAACGCGGTGGACGTCGCCATAGGCATCATAGGGCGTGCGGGACAGGAGAATGGGGCCGTTCTTCGTGCCCTTCTTCATCACGATCACGGTGTAGAGCTTCGTCCCGTCGCGCATCGGCACCATCACTTCCCGGCGGATGAAGTCTGCCGACGGCAGGACCGGGTCGTAGCTTTCGATTATGTCGGGCGTCATCGGTGTGACCGGCGCCGCGTCCTGTGCTGACGCCGTCAAGCCACCAAGGAGCAGGCCGGCGGCCATCAGCAGAGCCGGGGATGAACGAAGCAATTTCATGAGCGGGAGTCCCTGTTGTGGGCCGGACGGGATGGTCTCACCCGATCGGACCGGCCCAACCTTAAAGTAGAACGCACCAATTGATAAAGTGCGGCGTAAACACTGCAAACCCCCATACGGCGGCACGGGGGCAACGGGCAAGGCGGCGAATAAGCCGGGGTTGCGTCGGCGCAGGTGACGCGACGGCACAATTTACGCGGCGCGTTGCGTCGCTACCATCTGCCTTGAGACCAGCCATGGCGGACCGGAGCGAGCAGGATGTCGGAACAGGACGACGCACTTCAGGCGACCTATTTTGTCGATAGCGATGACGCGGCGATCATCGCGAAAGCCCGCACCCTCGCCGATGGGGCCACGGATGATGTGCAAATTGCCGAACGCCTGTTCTATGCCGTCCGGGACGGTTTCCGCTATGACCCGTACAATCTCGCCACGGAGCGCGAGGCGTTCAAGGCAAGCAACATTCTGGGCGAAACCGCCACCTGGTGCGTTCCGAAATCGATTGTCCTGACCGCGATGGCGCGCGCCTCCGGCATTCCGGCGCGTCTCGGCTTTGCCGATGTCCGCAATCACCTGACCAGCGAGAAGCTCACCGAGACGATGGGCACCGACCTCTTCGCCTGGCACGGCTACAGCGAGCTCTGGCTGGATGGCCGCTGGGTGAAACTGTCGACCGCGTTCAACAAGGAACTCTGCGACCGGTTCGGCGTGAAGGCGCTGGAATTCGACCCCGTCGAGGGTGCGCTGATGCACCCATTCGACGAGTCCGGCAGGCGGCATATGGAATATGTGCGCGAGCGGGGCAGCTATCTCGATCTTCCGTTGGCGGACATGTTCAGGACCTTCGCCGAAGTCTATCCCGGCTGGGAAATCGGCCCGGATGGCGAAGCCACCCGGGTAGACGTCAGCCCGACCTCGAAGGACGAGCGGTTCCACTAAGGCCCCGCCCACCTCCGACACCGGAAATCGCAGCGCTTACCAGAGGCCGTGCTTCTGCACTTCGGCGCGGCCAACCACCATGTGGTGCACCTCATCCGGCCCGTCGGCATAGCGCAGGTGGCGCATGTCGGCATACATGCCGGCCAGCGGGAACCATTGCGACATGCCTGCCGCACCGTGCATCTGCATCGCCTGGTCGATGATCAGGCAGACTTTCTCCGGCACCATCGCCTTCACCGCGCTGACATAGACCCGCGCTTCCTTGTTGCCGAGCACGTCCATGGCCTTGGCCGCCTGCAACACGGCAAGCCGCATGGCGTTGATCTCGATCCGGGCGCGCGAGATCACTTCGAGGTTCTTGCCGAGCTTGGCGATCGGCTTGCCGAAGGCTTCGCGCGTGCCGGCGCGCTTGATCATCAGCTCCAGCGCGATCTCTGCCTTGCCGATGGAGCGCATGCAGTGGTGGATACGGCCCGGCCCAAGGCGCACCTGCGAAATCTCGAAGCCGCGCCCGACGCCGAGCAGTACATTCTCCTTCGGCACACGAACATTATTGAACTTCAGATGCATGTGGCCACGCGGGGCATGGTCTTCGCCCATCACTTCCATGCCGCCCAGGATTTCCACGCCGGGCGTGTCCATCGGCACGAGGATCTGCGATTGCTGTTTCGAGGCTTCCGCGTTCGGGTCCGTCTTGACCATGACGATCATGATCTTGCAGCGCGGATCGCCTGCGCCGGAAATGTAGAATTTCTCGCCATTGATGACCCATTCATCCCCGTCCAGCACGGCGGTGGTGGAGATGTTCTTGGCATCGGATGAGGCGACCCCCGGCTCGGTCATCGCATAGGCGGAGCGGATCTCGCCATTGAGCAACGGCTCCAGCCATTTCTCCTTCTGCGCCGGTGTGCCGACCCGTTCCAGCACTTCCATATTGCCCGTGTCCGGCGCCGAACAGTTCAGCGTTTCCGAGCCCTGCGGATACTTGCCGAGCTCCCCCGCGATATAGGCATAGTCAAGATTGCTCAGCCCCACGCCCGTCTCGGCATCCGGCAGGAAGAAGTTCCACAGCCCCGCTTCGCGCGCCTTGGCCTTGGCCGCTTCCAGCAGCTCCAGCTGGCGCGGATGCCAGGTCCAGCGGTCTTCCTTGTCCTTGTTGAGCGCCGCAAACTCCTCCTGCCAGGGCGCGACATTCTCTTCGAGGTGCTTTTTCACCCGCTCGAAAAGCGGCTTCGCCTTGTCCGACATGGTCAGGTCGAAAAGCTCGGTATTCAGCTCGGTCATGGTCCGTTTCCTCTGTTGCCTCTGATCTCTGAAACCACTCTGCGCGGCTTCCGGACCACAGGCAACGGAGCAGGAAGTCTCACCTTGCGGCAGGTGGGTGGATCTGAACTATTCGAGAGCCTCGAGTCAGCCGCCGCGCGAACTGCAGCGTGGGTTGAGGCGCTGTCGGCACCCATCAGAAATACATGTGGTTTGGTAGGCATTGCTTCGCTCACCCCATCCTGCCAGCTCGAGTGAGCCCGGACTTCGAAGATGAATGCCCCACTTGAATTGGCAAAATTCTCGACGAAGAAAACCACGCTCGCCGATCACGAGTAGCGGAGAGGCATTGGTGGTCGACTTGCTGGTCGATGAGCGGTTAAAATGTAACTAGAAGTAGGACGGGGATTGAAATCAATGGAAATCGGGAGCTCCAGCAGCAGCACCAAAACTGGATGGATCAATCAAGTAATACGGCATCCAATCACGATCTCGCTCTACTACGCAGCGGCGATGGTGGTCGCGCTGGTGTACAGCACTGTTCAATCTGATTTCAATTCTCGTATTTTCGTTTGGTCCGCTCTGGGCGTGGCGGTCCTACTTTTTTCATCCATTTTGGTCAGCGCACTCTTCTTTCGGATTGGGCGCAAAGAAGAGTTTGAAGACCGAATTGCCGACATGAAAGAGTTTATCAACGCTCAGCACATGGGATGGATCGTAAATGACAAATTCATTCGTGCGCTTGAGGTCGGATCGAGTGAGACTTGGGTATTCACGAGAAAACTCCACAATGATCTGGATCAGGCTGGCGAAATTTTTCAAGCCGTGCGTTCAAATCTCAATGCTGGTCTGAAATATGTCTACTTCGTTCCGGATGTACCGTCTTCCTATGATGTGATTGACCGCTACCGGAAGCTGCACTCTTTCAAGAGTGGACAGGTCACATTCTACCTGGTTCCGCAGGAGTATTTTGCTTTCTATACAGAAGTTGTTATTTACAATGCCAACAACCCCGAACGCGTTGGCATCGAGTGGCTGCCTCAAAGTCAGCTAAATTACTATATTGCGATGGATGGCGAGCACACTGACGAACTCGTGGGAATTGGCCGGATGTATGCGGCGAAATTTCCTGACTACGGAGAGCGTTTCAGTGCTGCATGACGCTATCGGTATTGTAGGCGTTTCTATCGTCTTGCTCGCTTACTTCTTACTGCAGACTGAAAAAGTTGGCGCACGCAGTGTAATTTACCTTCTCATGAATTTGATTGGATCGCTCGGCGTACTTGTTTCGTTGAGCCGAAACTTCAATTTGGCTTCATTTGCCATCGAGACATCTTGGGTACTAATTAGCGTTTTTGGCCTAACGACGTTGGTTTATAAACGGTGGCGCCGGAGCCGTTGACGAAATGGTTGTTCGGTGGGTCACTTTGTGTTCGCACATACTGTTCGAAACTAAAGCCCCTCCGCCGCGAGCCTGCGCCCGAGCGTGAGGCGCTGGAGGAACCAGAGGGCGCTGCCGAAAACCGTCAGTCCAAAGAAGGCGAACATCGCGAGGCCGTCCGGCACGTTCATCGCCGCCAGCGCGCAGGTCCAGCTAAAGACCCACCAGAGCACGGCGACGGGAATGTGTTTCCAGCCGCTGCGCAGGAACAGCTGGTAGGCATGGTCGCGGTGGGCCGTCATGACCGACTGGCCGTTCTTCGCGCGCCACAGGACGGTCAGCACCACATCCACCAGGAATGGCAGGAACAGGATCGCGGCGGTCCAGATGGTCGACACGACGCCGACGATGATGCCCGCCCCGCCGAACAAGGCACCAATGCCGAAGGCCCCGGAATCCCCGGCATAGAGCTTGCCCGGCAGGTTCCACGCCAGAAAGCCGAGAATGGCGAGCGATGCGGTCACGCAGAGAAAGGCAAGGTCCGGCGCCGGGCCGGGAAAGGGCTGGGACGGGTCCACCCGCCACAGCACGCCCGCCGCCCCCAGCAGCATGATCGCGGAAGACCCCATGGCGAGGCCGTTGGAGCCGTCCATGAAGTTCACGCCATTCATGGTGACCAGCAGCCAGAAGGCGACCCCCGCCATGACCAGCGGCAGTGGCAGGCTGGCCAGGCGCAGGCCGGGGTCGAGCACGGCGAAACTGATCGCCAGGGTGGCCGTCAGCACGAGTTTCAGCCAGGCGCTCATGCCCCATTTGTCGTCCACAAAACCGATGGCGCCCGCTGCCATCGTGATGGCCAGAACGGTCTGTGTGCCATTGTGCAGCCAGTAATCGGACAGCAGCCCGGCCTCGCTCGCCAGCCACGCGGAAACGCCCAGCGCGATGAGGATGGCGACACCGCCGGAACTTGGCACCGGCGCCTTCTGAACCTTGCGCCCGCCATCCGGTGCATCGTCAATCCGTATCAGGAACATCATGCCGCACAGGGCCGCCGACAACAGGACCGGCCCCATCAGGCGAATGAAGGTCATCGCTTCCCAGCTCACGCCGCATCTCCCAGCGAGGTTGCCCGTATCCACCAGCCCGGCCGCTCTGCGCTGAGCTGCGCAGCGGCGCGCCGGGCGGCGTCTCCGGTGTCGAACAGGGCGAAACAGGTCGCGCCCGATCCGCTCATGCGGGCCAGCAGGACATCTGGCAAGGCCTCCAGCGTGTCCAGCACACCGGCGATCTCCGGCACGGCGGCGACGGCCGGGGCCTGGAGGTCGTTGCGCTGGTTGCCCAGCCAGTGGACGAGATCCCAGACACGCTCGAACGGCGGCACGGCGCCGAACTCGCGGAAGCCGGCTCCGCCGCCTGCTTCGTCATAGGCGCGGAAGACGGGCCCGGTCGGACAGGCAAGGCCCGGATTGACCAGCAGGGCCGGCACGCGCGGCAGGTCCGGCGCCCGGCGGATCCGTTCGCCCTCGCCCTGCATCAACGCGGCGTGGCCTTGCAGCGCGACCGGGACATCGCCGCCAAGCGCCGGAGCGATCTTGTGGGCGGCGGCGGTGTCTGTGCCCCACAGGTCTGTCAGAAGGCGAAGCGCCGCGGCGGCGTCGGCTGAGCCGCCTCCGATGCCGGCGGCGATGGGGAGGAGCTTTTCGAGGGTAAATGCGGCGCCCTGCGTGGAGCCGGTTTCGGCCTGCAGCGCCCTGGCCGCGCGAAGCACAAGATTGTCATCCACTGGTCCGATATGATCCGGATTGGTCATGCCGGGTCCGGTTAGGGTCATGGACAAGTCATCACTGGTCATGACGGAAAGCCGGTCTGCGGCCGCCTCCCCGGCGAACATGACGAGCGAGTCGAGCGGATGGCGGCCGTTCGGCTGAACCGGCCCGACATGCAGGAACAGGTTCACCTTGGCCGGGGCCAGCGCGCTGTAGTCGTCTGTTTTCATTTGATTTAAGGCCGGTTTGGCAGGGGCTGTTCGGACTCTGCCTTGACCACGGCAGGCTCATCCGGCCCCTTCAGCAGCTTCACCTCGATGCGGGCCCGCTCCTTTTCCGCCGGTTCCAGCTTCAGCGACCGCTCCCACTGGAACTTCGCCTCCAGCTTCCGCCCGCTGCGCCAGTAGGCGTCGCCCAGATGGTCGTTCAGGGTTGCGTCTGCAGGCTCCAATTCTACTGCTTTTTCAAGGAAGTAGATCGCGAGCTCATACCGGCCGAGCCGGTAGTAGGCCCAGCCGAGACTGTCGGTAATGAAACCGGAATCCGGGTCATAGGTCAGCGCCGTCCGGATCAGGTTCAGCCCCTCCTCCAGATGAATCCCCTGATCGACATAGGCATAGCCGAGATAGTTCAGGACCAGCGGGCTGTGCGGCTGAAGCTGCAGCGCCCGCTTCAGGTCCGCCTCTGCGCCGTCCCAGTCATCCAGCGCGTGGCGGGTCGCGCCGCGCGAAAACAGGAGGCGCCAATCCTCGCGGCCCTTCAGGGCATCGTCCTCGATAATTCCGGTCAGCAGGCGGTTCGCTTCCCGGTACTGCGCCTGCGCCCGGTAGATTTCAGCCAGCTGGACGCGAAGCCCCCGGTCGGGTGCCTGGGCCAAGGCCTGGCGGGCGACCTGCACGGCCTCATCTTCCCGGCCGAGCCCGAGGAGCGCCCAGGCGATCTGCCCGCGGGCTGGCGAATAATAGGGGGATGTTTCAGGGATTTGCGCAAGAACAGCAATCGCCTCGATTTCCCGGCCGGCTTTCTCGAGGGACTGCGCCCAAAGGCTCCGTGCCTCGTGCAAATCCGGGTCGAGGGCCAAGGCAAGCACGAAATAGACCGATGCAACATCATCGTCCGTCCGTGTGATCAGGGCAGCTGCCGGAACGTATACGGCCAGGGCGGCCCCTTGCCGGGACGAGAGGCGCGTGACCTGAATCTCCCGGCCCGCCTGGATATCCTTGCGCAGGCTTTCCAGGGCTGAGTTCTCACCGACCTCTTCACGGAAAGTATTCAACAGGGTCAGAGCGCGGGCGCGGTCCCCGTTCGCCGCCAGCAAACGGGCATGCGCATCAAGGCCAACCGCCAGCCGTGCCCCGGAATTCCACAAGGTTTCAAACGTATCCAGCGCGTCTGCATCACTGTGGGCCGACAACTGAATCAGGCCCATCATATAGAGGGTAGCGCTATCGAGACGCGGATCGCCGGTCAGCGTGTCCCGGAGATAGGTTTCAGCCGCCTCCGGCCCGTCCGCGTCAAGCATCCGCCACGCGGATACGCCGCGTGCCACAGTCCGGTTAAACGGACCGAACCCGTCTTCCGCCAAATAGGCAGCCGACTCGGCATCCTTGCCTTCGGACATGGCCTCGATGCCGAGCGTCAGCCTGACCAGCGTGCCGAAATTCCCGACGCCATGCGCCTTGTTTGCAAGCTGCACCGCCTGAGGGTAATCACCTGACACAAGGGCCGAATAAACGGCGCGCTCCGCGATGCCAGTGGATTCCGGTGCGGTATCAATCGACGCGGCGTACCGGCGGGCTGCCTCCCGCGGGTCATTGGTCATCGCGGCATAGCGGGCAACCAGGAAATCCCCCAGCGCCGCCGCGTCAGCGGGTGGCGCATGAGCAGAATCGACAGAAAAGCCGTAGGCGCCGAACCCTGGATAGGAGGCACATGCCGCGCAGCTCAGCGACAGCAGGAATGCGGAAACGGCCCCGGTTCGTCTCATCATGAAAGTGTCTCAGTTCGTTTCCGGCCCGGCAAGCGAATTTCCCCGTAGGATCAGCCGGAACGGTCCGCCAGAAGCTTTTCCTGCTGAATGAAGAAACGATCGATACCGCGCTTGACGGCATTCATGGATTTCTGGCGGCCAGATCGCGATTGCAGCCGGTTGGCGTCCTCCCGGTTGGTCAGAAAGCCAAGCTCCAGCAGGACAGCCGGGACATCCGGCGCCAGCAGCACGTAAAAGCCTGCATTCTTGTGGGTATCGCGCAGCACAGGCCCGGCCTGCTGCAGCTCTGGCAACAGCAATTCGGCAAATTCCGCCGAATGGGTCTTGGTCTCCCGCTTCACCAGATCCTTCAGGATGCCGGTGATCGACTGGGCTGTGCCATCCTCCATCGGGATCTGCCAGTCATTCTTGCTGGCCTCCTTGTCGATCCGGGATTCGCCCCGTGCCGAAATCGTATAGACCGACGCGCCGGAGACGGTTGACCGGCCCGCCGCATCGGCGTGCAGCGAGATGAACAGGTTTGCCCCCCAGTTCCGGGCAAGTGTCACACGGTCTTCCAGCTCAATGAATGTATCGGTTTCCCGTGTCAGGCGGACCTCATAGCGCGGGTCTGCCTCCAGCAGCTTTTTCAGCTGGAGCGCCGCCGCGAGCGTGATGTCTTTTTCTTTCTTGCCTGTCACGGCCAGGGCGCCGGGATCTTTCCCGCCATGGCCCGCATCGACGACGATCACGTATTTCTTGTTGCCCACGCCAGGCTTGAGTGCCGCGACCTCGCGGCGCTGGCCCGCCTCATTGAGGGCGGTCAGAGCCTTGGCCAGCTGGCGCATATCGCGCCGGGCCACGCTGGCGAACCGGGCGCCAGAAACGGTGTCGAGATCGATGATCACCCGGTGATCTGTTGCCGTGCCGGTGGGTGGGAGGGTCAGAACCCGTGTCACCATCAGCGGCCGATCGAGGCTGAAACGCAATTCAGACCCGCTCACAGCCCACTCAGGGACTCCGCCCATGCCTTTGCCTGAGCGCGCCGTCGTGGCCCCGTGCAAGGGCAGCACGACCGAACGCCCGCTGGCGCCTTCGACCATATAAGCCCTCGGATCCTGTGCCGTGTCGGTCCAGATCGTGATTCGGGTTGGCGCGCCGTTGCCCACGACGCGTACATCGCGCACTTCACCCCGGGCCTGAAAAGCCCCGAGACAAAAGGCAATTGCCAGAAAAATAAACCGAATATTCAACATAAAGTTGATACGCTTGCCACCAGAACACAACAAATAGACCGAACGAACAGCCTCCATAGCAAACCGAACATTAACCCACGATTGACCGGAGCTAATCAGCAACAGCAGCCAATTCACTATTTGACTCTTTTCTTAGTCGGGAAAATTGGGCACTATCCGGGGCGTAGCCGGATTGCCGTGCTACAACGCAAGTTTCCTTATGACGCGCCAGCGATCCCGGCTCACCCAACACAGGTCAGCGGGCGCCGCGCTCCGGAAAGCAGAGCAAATGTACCAGGGTGCCGCCCTAAATGACGCTTTTTCAATGCCGCCAAGACGGCATCAAGGCGGACGTGCCAGCACCCATTCCCTCAATATTCAGACCGGCCAGCTAGACTGCCTGAGGCGAAAACCGCCCGTTACAGCAGCGCCGGATCAAAAGGTTCCTCTACATGAGCAAACTCATGCTGATCGACGCCGCCCACCCGGAAGAGACCCGTGTGGCGATCGTCAACAATGGGCAGGTCGACGACTTCGACTTCGAAACAACTGGTAACGAACAACTCCGCGGCAACATTTACCTGGCAAAGGTAACGCGGGTTGAGCCGTCGCTGCAGGCGGCCTTCGTGGAGTATGGCGGTAATCGCCATGGCTTCCTCGCCTTCAGCGAGATCCACCCCGACTATTACCAGCTTCCGGCTGAAGACCGCGAAGCCTTGCTGCGTGAAGCCGCCGAAGAGGCCGCCGCCGCCATCGAAGATGACGATGAGGACGACGAAGCTTCCGCCGATGCCGAAAACGGCGACGACTCCGACGATTCAGATATCGACGATGAGGACGCCGCGGCAGAAGACGATTCCGAAAACGGCGATGAGGCTGACGAAGCCTCGGCCGATGACGAAGATGATGAAGACAATGGTGACCAGGGCGGCCGGAAAAAGAAACCCGCCAAGTCTTCCAGCCGCCGTCCGGCCCGCAAGTCCAGCCGGACGTCAATCTCCAAACGCTACAAGATCCAGGAAGTGATCCGCCGCCGGCAGGTGATGCTGGTGCAGGTGGTCAAGGAGGAGCGCGGCTCCAAGGGCGCGGCGCTGACCACTTATCTCTCCCTCGCAGGCCGCTACTCGGTCCTGATGCCGAATACGCCCCGTGGCGGCGGCATCTCCCGCAAGATCGTCAACAGCTCTGACCGCAAGCGCCTGAAGTCCATCGTTTCCGACCTGGACGTGCCGGACGGCATGGGCCTGATCGTGCGCACGGCTGGCGCCAAACGCACCAAGGCCGAGATCAAACGCGATTACGATTATCTTTCAAAGCTCTGGGAGACGATCGTCGAGAAGACGCTCACCTCCGAAGCCCCCATGTTGATCAATGCCGAAGGCGGACTGGTCCACCGCGCGATGCGGGACATGTTCGACAAGGAGATCGAGGAAGTCCTTGTTCAGGGCGAAGATGCCTATCGCGAAGCGAAAGATCTCGCCAAGCTGATCATGCCGAGCCAGTCCAAGAAGGTTCAGCAATGGAAGGAAGAGGACCCACTCTTCGTTTCAGAAGCGGTCGAGGAACAGCTCGATTCGATCTACTCTCCTGTCGTGCAGCTGAAATCCGGCGGCTATCTGGTCATCAACCAGACCGAAGCGCTGGTGGCGATCGACGTGAACTCCGGCAAGGCCACGCGTGAACGGAACATCGAACAGACGGCAACCCGCACGAACCTGGAAGCCGCCGAGGAAGCCTGCCGCCAGATGCGCCTGCGCGATCTCGCCGGCCTCATCGTCATCGACTTCATCGATATGGATGAGAACAAGAACAACCGCGCCGTCGAGAAGAAGCTGAAAGAACACCTGAAGGTCGACCGCGCCCGCGTTCAGCATGGCCGGATCTCGCAGTTTGGCCTGATGGAAATCTCCCGGCAGCGCCGCCGCCAGGGCGTCCTGCAGGCAACTTCCGATCCCTGCCCGTCCTGTAACGGCACTGGCCGCCGCCGCTCCATCCCGTCGGCTGCTCTCCAGCTGATCCGCGCGATCGAGGCCCGCGCCGCAACGGGCGGTCTGAAGGCGATCTCGGTGAAAGCCCCGACGGATGTTGCGCTCTACATTCTGAACAACAAACGCGAGGCGCTGATCGAGATCGAGCGGATGGCCGGTTTTGCGGTTTCTATTCACTCCTCCGAGGAGATGCTGCCAGGCGATTTCACGATTGACGCTGAGCGCGACCAGAACGCCAAGCCGAAGAAACGCAAACAGCCTCGCTCACTGCAGAAACCGTCCAAACCGGCTCCGTCGGATGCGGATGATGAAAGCATCGACGACGACGAGACAGACGATTCCGAGAACGAGGCCGACAGCGACGAAGACGG
>MDSY01010918.1_pt1 | contig 22046 bp, 36 predicted proteins | sample 811131 | NCBI WGS metagenome assembly MDSY01 (sample SAMN05326643, study PRJNA326480) | marine metagenome | isolation source: seawater | place: Atlantic Ocean: South West | collected 2010 | reverse complement strand
TTTTTCTTTTTCATATCCACAAGATTTAGATTAACCGTGAGAATAGAAAAATGTCAACCCTTAAAAGATAATTTTTTATATTTTTTGTTTAAAAACTTTTTCTTTTTTAGAATTATAAAGTAGAATTACTATATAGATATATAAAACTTCAAATTAAAAATTTATTTAAAATTAAATTAATTATGATTAGTGATTCTCAAGTATACACTGCAATGTTGATTGCTTTAGTAGCAAGTGTTTTAGCAATTAGATTAGGTTCAACATTATATCAATAAAATTCATTCATTAAAGTGAGTTTATTAATTGAAAAATTTCACTTTTTCAATTAATGTAAAATACTTTGTAAATTAAAAAACTTATAAATAGTATGGTTGCACAAGATTTAAAAAAATTTGAAACTCCAGTTTTTCCTTTTACCGCAATTGTTGGTCAAGAAGAAATGAAATTAGCTTTACAATTGAATGTAATTGATCCTAAAATTGGTGGAGTTATGATTATGGGTGACCGTGGTACAGGAAAATCTACTACAATTCGAGCAATTGCTGACCTTTTACCAGAAATTGTTGTTGTAAAAGATGATCCATTTAATTCACACCCAACTGATCTTGATATAATGGGAAATGAAGTTAAACAGTCAATTATAAGGGGTGAAAAATTAGAAAATGACTTTATAAAAATTCCAATGATTGATCTTCCTTTAGGCGCTACAGAAGATCGAGTATGTGGAACTATCGATATTGAAAAAGCATTAACTGAAGGAATCAAAGCTTTTGAACCAGGTTTACTAGCAAAAGCAAATCGTGGGTTGCTTTATGTTGATGAAGTAAATTTATTAGATGACCATCTTGTTGATATTTTATTAGATTCAGCAGCATCAGGTTGGAATACTGTTGAACGTGAAGGAATTTCGATCCGTCACCCGGCAAGATTTGTACTTGTTGGATCAGGTAATCCAGAAGAAGGTGAATTACGTCCACAATTATTAGATCGATTTGGAATGCATGCTGAAATTCGAACAGTAAAAGATCCTACATTACGTGTAAAAGTAGTTGAAGAACGTACATCGTTTGATCAGAATCCAGAATTATGGATTGAAAATTACGCAGACGAACAATCTAAATTACGTGACAATATCGTAAGTGCACAGAATTTATTAGCAGATGTAGTAATTGATTACGAATTACGGGTAAAAATTTCTGAAGTATGTAGTAAATTGGATGTTGATGGGTTACGTGGTGATATTGTGACAAATCGAGCAGCAAAAGCATACGCTGCATACAATGGTAGACAAAAAGTAACTGTAGAAGATATTGGAAAAATTATTACATTATGTTTACGTCATCGATTACGCAAAGACCCACTAGAAACTATTGATTCTGGTTCAAAAGTTGATAAAGTTTTTAAAGAAATTTTTGAACTTGATTAATTAAAAATTAAAAATATTAAGATTTTTTAATGTCTTAAAATTTTTAATTTATTTACGTTAAAATGATTAAAAATAAATGTTAAAATTACTTTGGTTAAGCATAAGTGTCTTAACAACTATTTTAATTCTATTAAAAGTTCCAAATAATACGGGTTTAGAAAGTATAGCAAATAAAAGTAATTTTTTAGGGTCTCCCAGTTCAGCTGAAAAAATTTTAACTTATACAACTTGGTTTGGGGTGACTAGCTATATTTTATTTGCAATTAAATTCAATTTATCAGTATAAAACTTTTTTTAAACTTAAATTATAGACAAAACCTGGATTCAATTATAATATTAATTTATAGACTTTTTAATTCGCGGAGTAGAGCAGTCTGGTAGCTCGTTGGGCTCATAACCCGAAGGTCAGTGGTTCAAATCCATTCTCCGCTAGAAAATTTTATAAATTAACCGGTTTTTTTTTTAAGTTTAATAATAAAATAATATTATTAATAAAAAATAATAAAGGTTTTCGTATGAGTTTAAACATACAGACACCTTCTCCTACATTTGGGGGAAGTACAGGTGGATGGTTACGTGCAGCAGAAGTGGAAGAAAAATATGCAATTACTTGGACAAGCACTAAAGAGCAAATTTTTGAAATGCCAACAGGTGGTGCAGCCATAATGCGAAATGGAGAAAATTTATTGTATTTAGCACGTAAAGAACAGTGCCTAGCTTTAGGAACTCAATTACGTACTTTTAAAATCAATGATTATAAAATTTATCGAATTTTTCCAACTGGAGAAGTTCAATATTTACATCCAAAAGATGGTGTCTTTCCTGAAAAAGTAAATGCTGGACGAGAAGCTACAAATACTCGTGATTTTTCAATTGGAAAAAATCCAAACCCAGCTACAATTAAATTTAGCGGTACGACTACTTATGAAAGTTAATTTTTAAAGTAAACTAAGGTTAATTATACAATAATTAACCTTTTGGCGAGATGGCAGAGTTGGTCGATTGCGTCTGATTTGAAATCAGATGAATCTTTACGGATTCCGTGGGTTCGAATCCCACTCTCGCCTTTATATACGTATCATTTAACTTTTTATTTTATCTTACCGTATAATACTTATTATAGAAATTAAATTTAGCTTAGATGTGTTTCACTTTTTAATATTCTATTTTTATGGGTAAAGTTTACGATTGGTTTGAAGAACGATTAGAAGTTCAAGCTATTGCAGATGATATTTCTAGTAAATATGTTCCACCACATGTAAATATTTTTTATTGTTTTGGTGGTATTGTTTTAACTTGTTTTTTAGTTCAAGTAGCAACAGGATTTGCTATGACATTCTATTATCGACCTAGTGTAGTTGATGCATTTGCATCAGTAGAATACATTATGACAAGTGTTAATTTTGGATGGTTAATTCGTTCAATTCACCGTTGGTCAGCAAGTATGATGGTAATGATGATGGTTTTACACGTTTTCCGTGTTTATTTAACTGGTGGTTTTAAAAAACCACGTGAACTAACATGGATAACTGGAGTAGTTTTAGCTGTTGTTACAGTATCATTTGGTGTGACTGGTTATTCACTACCTTGGGATCAAGTTGGTTTCTGGGCTTGTAAAATTGTAACAGGTGTACCAGCAGCAGTTCCTTTAGTAGGACAACCATTAGTATTAGTATTACGTGGTGGAGAAAGTGTAGGTCAAAGTACACTTACTAGATTTTATAGTGCACATACTTTTGTATTACCGTTAGCTGCAGCAGTTTTAATGTTAACACATTTCTTAATGATTAGAAAACAAGGTATCTCTGGACCACTTTAAATTTATTAAATTTAAAAGGTCATTAAAAAACATAAAAGAAGGAAAAAATGTCTGTTATTAAAAAACCGGATCTAACAGATCCAAAGTTACGCGCAAAATTAGCGAAAGGTATGGGTCATAATTATTATGGTGAACCAGCTTGGCCAAATGATCTTTTATACGTGTTTCCAATTGTAATTTTAGGAACATTTGCTTGTCTTATAGGATTAGCAGTTATGGCTCCTACACAATTAGGTGAACCAGCTGATCCATTTAATACACCGTTAGAAATTTTACCTGAATGGTATTTTTTCCCTACATTTAATTTATTACGTGTATTACCAAATAAATTATTAGGTGTTTTAGCTATGGCGGCAGTACCCGCTGGCTTAATTACAGTGCCATTTATTGAAAATGTAAATAAATTCCAAAATCCATTCCGTCGTCCATTAGCAAGTTTAGTTTTTATCCTTGGTTTTGTAACTGCAGTCTGGTTAGGTGTTGGTGCATGTTTACCAATTGATAAAGCTATCACATTAGGTTTATTTTAATTGTTGAATAAAAAAATGATTCATTATAAAAATAATGAATCATTTTTTTATTCAACAATTACTAAATTAGAATTTCGTAAATATTCTGTGTCAACATTTGACTCTCGAATTAATGAAATTTTACCAGTTCGAGCAATTTCTAAAATTCCAAATTTTGTTAGTAATTGTTCAATAGCAACCATTTTACCTGGATCACCTGTTACTTCTAACGTTAAAGTTTTTTCAGCTAAATCTACAACTTTTGCTCTAAAAATATTTGCAATTTCTAGAATTTCAGCCCGTGTTAAATTAGTAGTTTGGACTTTTAGGAGCATTAACTCTCTTTCAACACATGGTAAATTTGTAATATCTTGAACTCTCAAAACATTAATTAACTTATAAAGTTGTTTTGTTAATTGTTCGATAATTCTATTATCTCCGGGAACAACCATAGTAATTCTGGAAATACCTTCTTGTTCTGCTGGACCAACAGCTAAACTTTCAATATTAAACCCACGCCGTGCAAACAAACCAGCAATTCTTGTTAATACACCTGATTCATCTTCTACTAAAACAGATAATGTATGTTTCATAACAATTTTTTTATTTTACTATATTAAATTGTACTGAACTCTTAATATTTTGTTTATTTATACTGGGATTTAAAGAGTACATCGCATATATAAAGTTATAACAATTTTATTTATTTAATGGGGACAGAGGGACTTGAACCCTCACGCACTATCACTAGGCAACGGATTTTAAGTCCGTCGTGTCTACCAATTCCACCACGTCCCCTAATTTATATAAAATATTGTATCTAAATTCTATTAAAAAAGCAACAGTTTAAAGAAAATTAGGCGGCACCCAGATTCGAACTGGGGATAAAGGATTTGCAATCCTCTGCCTTACCACTTGGCCATGCCGCCAGGTCTCTTAAAACATTAATTTAAATAAGTGTAATAGATATTAACTAGAATTACAATAAAAATTTTTATTTATTCTTAATATTAGCTAACCCGAAATAAACCTGTTATAATTAAAATTAGTGAAGCGTGTGAATAGAAGATAATACTAAAAAATATATTGTTCAAAATATGTTTGAACGTTTTACTGAAAAAGCTATTAAAGTAGTAATGCTTGCTCAAGAAGAATCACGACGATTAGGCCATAATTTTGTTGGCACTGAGCAAATTTTATTAGGGTTAATTGGTGAAGGTGCAGGTGTTGCGACAAAAGTTCTTAAATCTATGGGTGTAAATTTAAAAGACGCCCGTATGGAAGTTGAACGTATTATTGGCCGTGGATCTGGATTTGTTGCGGTTGAAATTCCTTTTACACCTAGAGCAAAACGTGTTCTAGAAATGGCTATTGAAGAAGCAAGAGATTTAGGACATAGTTATATTGGTACAGAACATATTCTTTTAGCTTTATTAGAAGAAGAAGATGGGGTTGCTACACGTGTTTTAGAAAATTTAGGTGTAGATTTATCAAAAGTGCGTTCAGAAATTTTAGGTCAAATTGGTGAAACTGTCGAAATCACTATTTCTGGAAATAATTCAGAAAATGGAGCTATTTTTGATGTAAGTACAAGAACTCCAACTTTAGAAGAGTTTACTACAAATATTACTGAAACAGCTGCAGAAGGAAAACTAGATCCAGTAATTGGACGCCAAGAAGAAATTGAACGTGTTATTCAAATTTTAGCAAGACGAACAAAAAATAATCCTGTTTTAATTGGTGAGCCAGGTGTTGGTAAAACAGCAGTGGCGGAAGGTTTAGCTCAACGAATTGTTCAAAGAGATGTACCTGATCTGTTAGAAGATAAAATGGTAATTTCATTAGATATTGGGCTACTATTAGCAGGTACAAAATATCGTGGTGAATTTGAAGAACGTTTAAAACGTATTATGGACGAAGTTCAAGCCGCAAATAATATTATTTTAGTAATTGATGAAGTTCATACTTTAATTGGTGCTGGAGCAGCAGAAGGAGCTATTGATGCTGCTAATATTTTAAAACCTGCTTTAGCAAGGGGTGAATTACAAGTAATTGGTGCAACAACAATTGAAGAATACCGAAAATACATTGAACGTGATGCAGCTTTAGAACGTCGATTCCAACCTGTTCGAGTAGATGAACCAAGTGTAAAAGATACAATTGAAATTTTACGTGGTTTAAGAGAACGTTATGAACGTCACCATAATTTACGGATTAATGATGAAGCTCTAGCAGCTGCTGCAAAAATGGGTGCACAATATATTGCTGATCGATTCTTACCAGATAAAGCTATTGATTTAATTGATGAAGCTGGTTCACGAGTACGATTAATGAATTATCGTTTACCGGATGCTGCTTTAGAATTAGATCAAGAATTACGTGAACTTTTAAAAGAAAAAGATGCTGCTGTTCGTTTACAAAATTTTGAACAAGCAGGCGAATTACGTGACCGAGAAATGGAAATTCGAGCACAAATTAGTGCGATTGTACAAAGTACGAAAAGACAACCTAAATCGAATAAAGATCGAGCTGTAGTAGGAGAAGAAGACGTAGCTCAAGTAGTTGCAGCTTGGACAGGTATCCCTGTTAATAAAATTTCTAAAACTGAATCAGAAAAATTATTAAATATGGAAGATACATTACATGAGCGTATTATTGGTCAACACCAAGCGGTTGTGTCTGTATCTAAAGCTATCCGTCGTGCTCGAGTTGGATTAAGAAACCCAGATCGTCCAATTGCAAGTTTTATTTTTGCTGGTCCAACTGGTGTTGGAAAAACAGAATTAACAAAAGCTTTAGCATCATATTTCTTTGGAGCTGAAGATAGTATGGTTCGTTTAGATATGTCTGAATATATGGAACGTCATACTGTTGCAAAATTAATTGGATCTCCTCCTGGTTATGTTGGATATAGTGAAGGTGGTCAATTAACAGAAGCGGTTCGTCGTAAACCATATACTGTTGTATTATTTGATGAAATTGAAAAAGCTCATCCAGATGTTTTTAATTTATTATTACAAATCTTAGAAGATGGTCGTTTAACTGATTCACGAGGTCGAACGATTGATTTTAAAAATACTTTAATTATTATGACATCAAATGTTGGTGCTAAAGTAATTGAAAAAGGTTCATCAAATGGCTCTTTAGGTTTTGATGTTGCCGAAGATACAGAAAATACACAATATGAACGAATTTCAGCTCTAGTAAACGAAGAATTAAAAAATTATTTCCGTCCAGAATTTTTAAATCGTTTAGATGAAATTATTATTTTTAGTCAATTAACTAAAGATGATGTTGGTCAGATTGCAGAAATTATGATTAAACAATTAACAGACCGTGTATTAGAACAAGGAATTCGTTTACAAGTAACTGAACGTGTTAAAGAAAGATTAACCGATGAAGGTTTTAATCCAATTTATGGTGCTCGACCATTACGTCGTGCAGTAATGAGATTATTGGAAGATAATTTAGCAGGTGAATTTTTAAGTGAAGAATTAAAACCAGGTACTACAATTATTGTTGATTTAGATGATAATAAAGAAATTAATGTTTTTGTTAGTGAAATGGAAAATGCTGATGAAATTTTAGAAGATGGATTAGCTGTTTAAAAAAAAATAAGTACATTATTATTAATAATAATGTACTTATTTTTTTTAATTTTTTTTAGCTAATAAATTGATTTGATATAATACACCTGCCGGTAAATCTAATTTTGAAAGTAACTCAATAATATTTGTCGAAGGGTCGTAATAAATATCTAAAATTCGTTTATGAATTCGAATTTCAAAATGTTCTCTAGAATCTTTATCTACGTGTGGTGAACGTAACACACAATAAATTCGCTTGTCTGTTGGTAAATAAATTGGCCCAACAGTGTTTGATTCTAAAGTTTTAACACTATCAATTATTTTGTTACAAGATTCTGTCAAAAGTGTGTGATTAAATGATTCTAATCTTACACGTAATTTTTCAGTTTGTTTTGTTAACATAAATATATTTAATTATTTAGAAATTTTTGAAACAACACCAGCACCAATTGTTCGACCACCTTCACGAATAGCAAAACGCATACCTTCTTCAATTGCTACAGGGTAGATTAATTCAGCTGTCATTTTAATTCTATCACCAGGCATAACCATTTCTACAACTGTACCATCATCAGCTGTAAATTGTGTAATTGAACCAGTTACATCTGTTGTTCTAACATAAAATTGTGGTCGGTAACCAGTAAAGAATGGAGTATGACGGCCACCTTCTTCTTTAGTTAACACGTATACTTCTGATTCAAAATTTGTATGAGGTGTAATAGTACCAGGTTGTGATACTACCATTCCACGTTCAATATCTTCACGAGTAACACCACGTAATAAAATACCACAATTATCACCAGCAAAAGCTTCATCTAATGTTTTTTGGAACATTTCGATACCAGTAATAGTTGTTGTTTGTGTATCACGGATACCTACAATTTCAACTGTATCACCAACTTTTAAGACACCACGTTCAACACGACCTGTTGCTACGGTACCTCGACCCGTAATTGAGAATACATCTTCAATTGCCATTAAGAATGTTTTTTCTACATCACGTTCTGGTGTTGGAATATATTCATCAACTGCATCCATTAAAGCATGGATTTTATCTACCCATTCGTTTTCTCCACGTTTGATAGTAGGATTTGAAGAAATAGCTTCAATTGCTTGTAATGCTGAACCAGCACGAATTGGAATATCATCACCAGGGAAATCGTAATTTGATAATAATTCACGAACTTCTAATTCTACTAATTCTAATAATTCTGCATCATCAACTTGATCTTCTTTATTTAAGAAAACAACAATATCAGGTACACCAACTTGTTTTGATAATAGAATATGTTCACGTGTTTGTGGCATTGGTCCATCAGCTGCAGATACTACTAAAATAGCACCGTCCATTTGAGCTGCACCTGTAATCATATTTTTTACATAATCAGCGTGACCTGGGCAATCAACATGGGCATAATGACGTGTTTCTGTTTCATATTCAACATGAGCGGTATTAATTGTAATACCACGTGCTTTTTCTTCTGGTGCAGCATCAATTTCATCATATGCTTTTGATGTTGCTGTTCCACCTAATGATAATGTCGCAGTAATTGCTGCTGTTAAAGTTGTCTTACCATGATCAACATGACCAATTGTACCAATATTTACATGCGGTTTTGTACGTTCAAATTTTTCACGTGCCATTTTAAAAATCCTTATAATTTAAATTTCGTAGTTTTTAGCTTTTAGCGAGAAAGAAATTTTTAATATCTAAAATGTGCAAATGCTTTATTAGCTTCAGCCATTTTATGAGTTTCTTCTTTTTTCTTGATTGTACTTCCAACTTCATTAGAAGCATCAATAATTTCATTAGCTAATTTCATAGCCATTGTACGTCCTGTTCGTTCACGTGAATATTTGATTATCCAACGTAATGATAAATTAGTAGCTCTAAAGCCATTAACTTCGATAGGAACTTGATAAGTAGAACCACCAACCCTACGTGCTTTTACTTCAACTAATGGACTAGCATTTTTGACAGCTTGTTCAAAAATTTCTAAAGGTTCTTGTTTTGTCCGAGATTTGATAATTTCAAATGCTTCATGAACAATTTTTTGCGCTAAATTCTTTTTTCCTGATTTTAAAATTCTTGCTGTTAATAAACTAACAAGATAACTATTATAAATCGGATCTGCTTTCGGGAAACGTTTTTTTGATATATTTCGACGTGACATATTATTAATTGATTAAGTTAATATATCTTATTTTGGTTTTTTAACACCATATTTTGATCGACCTTGTGTTCGATCTTTTACTCCACCACTATCTAATGCACCACGAATAATGTGATATCTGACACCAGGTAAATCTTTCACACGACCACCTCGAATAAGGACAACCGAGTGTTCTTGTAGATTATGCCCAATTCCTGGAATATAAGCAGTTACTTCAAATCCTGAGGTTAATCGAACCCTTGCAACTTTTCGAATTGCAGAATTTGGTTTTTTAGGTGTTGTTGTATATACCCTTGTACATACACCTCGACGTTGTGGACAATTTACTAACGCGGGACACTTTGTTTTCTTACGAATTTGCGTTCGTTTAACACGAACTAATTGTTGTATAGTAGGCATATTTTATATTTAAAAATAAATAAAACAATGTATAGCGATATCTAAGTTTATTCTTCTTCGGATTTTAACCCATATTTTTTCATGAATCGATCAACTCGACCTTCACTATCAATAATCTTTTGTGATCCAGTGTAAAATGGATGATTACCTGACCAAACATCAACATGTAACTCAGGTTTTGTTGAACCAGTTGTAAAAACTAATTTTCCATCACAAAAAACTTTTGCATCGGGATACCAAGTTGGATGAATTTCTGTTTTTGGCATAAATAATATTTAATAAAATTAATTTTAACGTTTTGAATATTGCGGTGCTTTTCGAGCTTTACGCAATCCATATTTTTTACGTTCTTTAATTCTTGCATCACGTGTTAAAAACCCTTCAGCTTTTAAAATTGAGCGATGTTCAGGATTAATCTGACATAAAATTCTTGCTAAACCTAATTGAATAGAATCAGCTTGTCCTGTTAATCCACCCCCTTTTGTTAAAACAATAACATCATATTTATCTTCCAAACCTAATGCTTTTAAAGGCGCATAAACATTTGTTAAATAAATTGTATTATATTGTAAATATTTTTCACCAGGGAGATTGTTAATAATTAATTGACCAGTTCCTGGTGTTAAAAATACACGAGCCGTAGATTGTTTTCTACGACCAATTCCCATATTGTTTTTTTGAAAAACAAATTCAAAATTTGTGACCATAAAACGTTTTTAAAAATTAATTAATTCAGGTTTTTGTGCTATGTATTTATGTTTTGAACCTTGCACAACTTTTAAACGAGTATACATTTTTCTACCTAAAGGACCTTTTGGTAACATTCCTTTTACGGCTTTTTCTAAAATTCGTTCTGGAATTCTATTGCGTACTGCTTTTAAGGTTTCAATTTTCATACCACCTGGTCGACCTGAATGACGACGGTATAATTTCTGTTCTTCTTTATTACCTGTAACACGAATCTTTTCTGCATTAGTAATAATAACATAATCACCCATATCAACTGAAGGGTAAAAATTTACTTTATTTTTACCTTGTAAAATATTGGCAACTTCTGTTGATAATCTACCTAATGTTTTATCGGTAGCATCGACTAAAAACCACTTTTTCTGTGTATAATCAGAAGAAGGAATAAAAGTATTATTCATAATTTTTCTTTATTAAATAGGATTGTTAACTTAATGTAATTCCTAATTTATTTTTTAAAGCATCAAATACTTCATCTGCAGATTTTTGACCAAAATTTTTAATTTCTTGTAATTTTTCTGGTGAATATTTTAATAAATCTGAAATAGAATTAATTTGTGCTCTTTTTAAACAATTATAAGCTCGAACTGACAACTGTAATTCTTCAATTGAAATATTCATATGAGTTTCAGTCGAAATAGAAGGTGTTTCAACATCTTCAAGTTCAATATCAGTATTCGATTTGTTTTCTAATAACTGTTCAAATAAATTAATAATTAATTGAGACGATTGAAAAATAGCTTCTTCAGGTGAAATACTACCATTTGTCCAAATATCTAAAATTAAATTTTCATTATTTTTAGTTTTATTTGCGTATGGAGTTTCTACCTTAAAATCAACTTTTTGAACTGGCATAAAAATTGCATCAACGTCTAAAAAATCGACAGATTGTTCTTGCATTCTTTGACCGGCTAATTTATAACCAGTTCCATATTCAAATTGTAATTCCATTTCTAAAATATTTGTTGTAGAAATGGTTGCAATATAATGATTAGGATTAACTATTTCTAAACCGGGGGGCAATTGTAAACAATCTGCTGTAATTACAGCAGGCCCCTGAATTTTTAATCTACCTAATTTTAAGTCTTGTGTATTATTTTTGAATACGATACCTTTTAAATTTAATAATATTTCAAGGATATCTTCTCGAACACCTTCAAGTGTAGAAAATTCATGAGTCGCACCTGCAATTCTAACCGCAGTAATGGCGGTTCCTCCTAAATTTCCTAGTAAGATGCGTCTTAAAAGAGTTCCGATCGTTATACCTTGTCCAGGACTTAATGAATCTAATAAGAATTGACCATAATTGGACCCAGATTCTGTTATTTCAGATTTAAGACATTTTATACAAAGATCTGTCATATTGTAAATTTATTTAAAGACTATCAAATTAAGAGAATTTAAAAATTTAAACTCGACGACGTTTTGGTGGTCGGCAACCATTATGCGGAACTGGAGTAATATCTTTAATTGAAATAATTTCTAACCCAGCCCCTTGAATAGAACGAATTGCAGTTTCTCGTCCTGACCCTTGACCTTTAACAACAATTTCAACTTTTTTTAAACCTAAATTTACGGCGTCTAAAGCAGCTTTTTCTGCAGCAGTTTGTGCAGCAAATGGTGTACTTTTTCGTGCACCTTTAAACCCTGTACTACCAGCAGAAGCCCATGATAATGTATCTCCTTTAATGTCACTAATTGTTACAATTGTGTTATTAAAAGTTGATTGAATATGAACAACACCTAATGGAATTACTCGTTTATCTTTTTTTGTTTTAATTTTTTGTACCATTTTTTAAAATTGTTATAATTTTAACTTTTTTAAAATTTATTTTTTCTTACCTGACACAGTTCGTTTTGAACCACGTCTTGCACGAGCATTTGTTCTGGTTCTTTGGCCACGAACTGGTAAACTTGTACGATGACGTTTACCGCGATGACAATTGATATCATTTAACCGTTTAATATTTAAACCATTAAATCTTCTTAAATCACCTTCTAATTTAAAATCTCCAGATTCTAAATTTTCACGTAAAGCAACTGTTTCTTCAGTTGATAAATCATCTGTTCGACGGTCTGAACTTATGTTTGAATCTGCAACTAATTTTCTTGCAGTCGTTAAACCAATTCCATGAATGTACGTTAATGCATATTCAATTCGCTTATTTCTTGGTAAATCAACACCTAATAATCTTACCATTTAAAAAAACTCCTTCATATTATTAACCTTGACGTTGTTTATGTTTGGTATTTTCACAAATAACCATAACACGACCTTTTCTTTTAATAACACGACATTTATCGCACATTTTTTTTACAGAAGGACGGACTTTCATAATTTTTTTTTAATTTTATAAATTCATTAATTTAATATTTATTTAGATTTAATCATATCTTTATAAATATTTGATAAAACAACACTACGTATTTCTCTTGTTGTATCAATTGTTACACCAACAAGAATTAATAGAGACGTTGTTCCTAATCCTTTCAAATTTGAAACATGTAAAAGTGTTTCAATTATATTTGGCAAGGTTGCAATGGTAGCTAAAAATAATGCACCAATGAAGGTAATTCGAGTCATAGTTTCTTTAAAGAAATATGTCGTAGGTTGGCCGGGTTTAATGCCCGGAACAGTTACAGCCATTTTTCGTAAATCATTTGAAATATCTTTTGGGTTTAAAACAATTGTAGAATAAAAATAACTAAAACTTAAAATTAATGTAAAGTAAGCAATCCAATAAAATAATTTTGAGAATTTACTTAAAATACCAATATTAATATTAGGTAAAATTCCCATATTAATGACATAAGCAGGTAAAACTAATAATGCTGCTGTAAAAATAATTGGCATCACTCCTGCTTGATTCAATCTTAAAGGAATATAATTTGCTGTAGATAAATCATTCGCAAATCCTTTTTCATTAACATTTAATTCTTTCGAGGAAATTAAAGGCACCATTCGAACACCTTCTTGTAAATATACAATTCCACTAATAGCTAAAAAAAAGATAACTATAATTAAAATTTTAAGTTGATTTGTAATTACTGTACTTTCATCAGTGATTAAACTTTTGGCTAAATTAGGTAAATTTGAAACAATGTTAGTAAAAATTAATAACGAAGCACCATTACCAATACCATGTTCGGTTATTATTTCACTTAGCCACATAACAATCATAGACCCAACTGTTAAACAAACTACAATTTCAAGTGCTAAATTTAAATTCCAATCGAATAAAATTGTTTTTAAAAATAAAGCAATACTAGTGCTTTGAATAATAGCCCAACCCAAACTTATAAAACGAGTGATTTGAGTAATTTTTCGTCTACCTGCAGCCCCTTCTTCTTTTTGTAATTTTTCAAGACTAGGGACAATGCTTACTAATAATTGCATTAAAATTGAGGCATTGATATATGGAAAAATATTTAATGTGAAAATTCCAATAACAAAAGTACCACCACCTGAAAAAGTATTTAAAAAACCAGATATTGGGCTATTTTTAATAAAATTCGATAAATAGTCTTGATCAATACCAGGAACCGGAATAAAGGTTCCAATTCGAATTAATATTAAGAGACCTAAAGTAACCAATAACTTTGAACCTAATTCTTTTGGAATAAATCCCGTTTCATTTGTAGTTGTACTCATACCTTTTCTTTTTATTAATACTTACAGTAAATGTTCTAATGAAATATCACGTTTTTTTGCTACTTCAGATCTTGTTGTTAAACTGTCTAATGCATCAACCGCAGCTCTTGCATTATTTAGTAAATTATTAGATCCTAATTGTTTCGCAATTACGTTTTTAACGCCAGCTACTTCTAAAACTGTACGTACTGCACCACCTGCAATAACACCAGATCCTTCAATAGAAGGACGCATGATAATTTTACAAGCCCCAAATCGACCAGATACGTTATGCGGAATACTTAATGTTTTGGTTAATGGAACATTAATTAAATGTTTTTGGCCATCTGTTTTTGCTTTTTTAAAAGCATTAATAACATCATCAGCTTTTGCTACGCCAACACCAACCTTTCCATTTTCATCCCCAATAACCACGATGGCACGAAAACTTAATTTTTTCCCACCTTTTGTTACTTTTGAAACTCGGCTAATTTGAACTAAACGTTCAACAAGCTGTTTTTCACGAGGACGATTATTACGTCTTGAAGCTTTTTTTCCTTTATTAATTTCTTTTAAATCAGTACTCATACTTAGTTTTTATATTTATAGTATTAAGATTTAGTATTAAAACTGTAATCCACCATCGCGTGCACCATCAGCTAACGCTTTTACACGTCCATGATAAATATATGGACCCCGATCAAAAACAATTTGTTTAATATTTTTTTCAATACTACGCTCAGCTAATTTACGTCCAATTAATCGTGAAGCATCACACGTATTTGTTTTTTCAATTTCATTTTTAATTTCTGGATCAACTGTTGAACATGAAATTAATGTTTGAAAATTGCTATCATCGATGATTTGAGCATAAATATGTTGATTTGAACGAAATACAGAAAGACGCGGTCGTTCATTTGTCCCTTTAATTGAACCTCTTAAACTTTCACGCTTACGCGATATTTTTTTTGATAATTGCATATTTCTATTTTTTATTTACCAGATTTACCTGCTTTTCGTCTTACAATTTCATTTTCATAACGAATACCTTTTCCTTTATATGGTTCAGGTGGTCGCCAAGCACGAATTTTTGACGCAAATAAACCTAACTGTTCTTTATCACATCCTTCTAATACAATTGTTGTATTTTTAACTACATTAATTGCAATACCAGTTGGAATTTCTAATTCAACTTGATGGCTATAACCTAAATTTAAAATAATTTTTTTACCTTGAATAGCTGCTCGATAACCAACACCTTGTAAAAGTAAAGTAATCTTAAATTGTTCTGAAACTCCGGTAACCATATTATTAATTAATGATCTATAAAGACCATGTAATGCTTGCGAAGTTCGTGTTTTAACTTTTGGACTAACAATTAAATTTCCGTCAGTTTGTTCAATTGCAATTGAATCAGGAATTACTTGTTGTAATTCACCAAATTTTCCTTTTACGCTTAAATTCGGCGTATTGTAATTGATTTCTACTCCATCAGGAAGTTTAATTGGTAATTTTCCGATACGTGACATATTATTTTTTAATTACCAAATATAACATAAAACTTCCCCACCAATACCAAGCTTACGTGCTTTGATATTTGTCATAAGACCTTGGGAAGTTGAAATAATAGCGACACCTAAATTTCCTAAGATATTTGGTAAGCTATTTTTATTAGAATAAATTCGTAAACCAGGTTTACTTACACGTTTAATTTTTGAAATAACGGGTAAACGTTCTGTTCCCTTATATTTCATTGAAATTAAAATAAATTTTCTTGAATTTTCCTCATAAATTTCGAAATCTTCAATAAACCCTTCTTCTTTTAAAATAATGGCAAGATTATTCGACATTTTGGTAAATGGAATTTCAACAATTTGATGTTTTACCATATTAGCATTTCTGATTCTTGTTAACATATCAGAAATTGTGTCATTAACCACAAGTTTCTCCTTTTATTCTTCATATTTAATCATTAAAAGGAAAACCTAAATTTTTTAAAAGAGCTTTTCCTTCTTCTTTTGTTTTTGCTGTTGTTACAATATTAATATCGAAACCACGCATTTGGTCAACATCATCGTATTCAATTTCAGGGAAAATTAATTGTTCCACTAAACCTAAATTTAAATTTCCATTTTTATCGAATCCTTTTGAAGTGATTCCACGGAAATCTCGAATTTGCGGTAAAGTAATATTCATTAATTTATCTAAAAAGGCATACATTTTTTCACCACGTAGTGTAACTGTAACACCTAATTCCATTTCTTCTCGAATTTTAAAACCCGCAATTGCTTTACGACTTTTAGTAACAACCGGCTTTTGACCCGTTATTGCAGTAAATTCTTCAATAGATTTTTTTAAAATATTATTATTACTAGCGGCTAATCCTAAGCATCGATTAATTTGAATTTTTTCTACTTTAGGAATTTCTTGAGCGTTTTTATACCCTAAATCATTCGCTAATGTTGGAATGACTTGCTCAGTATATAAAGTTTTAAGTCGTTGAATCATATTAAAACTCGTAAACTATATTAGTTTTTATAAATTTTTACATTAGAGTGATGAATTGGAGCTTCAATTTGTTTAATTTCCCCTACATCACCTTCTTTTGTTGGTTTCACGTGTTTATATTTTAAATTAATTCCTTTTACAAGAATTTGTCCTGTATTTTTGAATAATTTAATTACTTCACCCGTTTTCTCTTTATCAAATCCAGAAATAATTTGAACTTTGCTACCAAGTTTAATTGGAAATTTTTTCATTATAAAACCTCCGGTGCTAAAGAAACAATTTTAGCGAAATTTTTATCACGAATTTCACGAGCCACAGGCCCAAAAACTCTTGTTCCTTTTGGATTACTATCTGCGTTAACAAGTACAGCAGCATTATCATCAAAACGAATAAACATTCCATCATTACGACGAATTGTTTTACGAGTACGAACAACAATAGCACGAACAATATCCGAACGTTTTACTGGCATATTAGGAATTGATTCTTTAACAACTCCAATAATTGTATCCCCTACGCTTGCATATTTTTTATTTCCTCCTAATACTCGGATACACATAATTTTACGTGCCCCAGTATTATCAGCTACTGTTAAGACAGTTTGAGGTTGTATCATAAATGTTTTACTTTAACTAATTAAAGATGATTTCGAAATTACTTTTTCTAATATCCAACGTTTTTTTCGACTTAAAGGTCGACATTCTTTTACTAGAACTTGATCACCAATATTACATTCTTGGTTTTCATCATGCGCTAAATATTTTTTTGTTTTAACCATAATTTTAGAATACATTGGATGTGAATATCGACTTTCGACATTAACTACAATTGTTTTATCCATTTTATTACTAATTACGATTCCAACTTTTTCTTTTACTGGCATTTAAAACTCCTAATCTGAAAAAATTGTATTTAAAATCTTTTGATGCTCTATCGTTAATAATTGAGCTAATCGATGTTTTGCATGTTTAATTTCATGCGGTTTAAAAGCTTGACGTGTTGATTTTTTAAAACGTAAATCAAATAATTCTTTTTTTGTTTTTAGAATTTCTTGATGTAATTCTTCGTTTTTTAAATCTTTAATTTCTGATATTTGAGGTAAACTCATATTGATTAAAGACCTTCTTTTATAATGAATTTTGTTTTAATAGGTAATTTGTAAGCTGCTAATTTCATAGCAACTTGTGCAACATCTAAAGGAACTCCACCTAATTCAAAAATAACAGTACCTGGTTTAACTGTCGCTACCCAATAGTCAACAGCACCTTTACCGGCTCCCATTCTAGATTCTGCAGCTCTTGCAGTTACACTTTTATCTGGAAAAATTTTGATCCATAATTTACCACCACGTTTTGTGTAACGTGTAATTGTTCTCCGGGTTGCTTCAATTTGACGAGAAGTAATCCAACTTGGTTCTAAAGCCTGAAGACCATAATCACCAAACGCGATTGTGTTTCCACGTGTTGCTTTTCCACGCATTCTACCACGGTGGAATTTTCTATATTTTGTTCTTTTGGGACTCATCATAATAACTTACCTAGGGCGAGTAATATTAATGTTATCGTTTTGTTAAAATTTCGTTTCTAAATAACCAAACTTTAATACCTAAAATACCATAAATTGTGTTTGCTTCTTTTGAAGCATAATCAATATCGGCTCTTAATGTCTGTAAAGGAACTCGGCCTTCTCGAATCCATTCACTTCGTGCCATTTCAGCACCATTTAAACGACCTGAAACTTGAATTTTAATCCCTCCAGCTTTTGCAACTTGAGCACGTTGCATTGCTTTTCTCATGGCACGTTTAAACGCAATTCGTTTTTCAAGTTGTTCTACAACATAATCGGCAATAAAAGATGCATTTAAATCAGCATTTTCTACTTCAATAATATTGATTCGAATTTGACGATCGTTTGGTAATGTTTTTTTCAAATTTTTTGATAAAGTTTCAATACCTAAACCACCTTGACCAACTAAAATACCTGGTCTAGCAGTTTCAATACTAAGTTCAATTTGATCGCCACGACTATTTCTATTAATTTTAATATCTGAAATACTTGCAGTTTTTAGAACTGGTTTGAAATAAGTACGAATCTTATCATCTTCTTGCAATAAATTTGCGTATTGATTTAAATTAGCGAACCAAGCCGATTTATGGCTTTGAGTAATTCCTAATCTAAAACCTAATGGATGTGTTTTTTGACCCACGAAATAAATCCTTTTGTCTAAATAAAAATAAAATTGTTGTTAATTAATTGCTTTTACAACAATAGTGATATGACAAGTTGGCTTTAAAATTTTGTAAGCTCGACCTTGTGCACGAGGTCTAATTCGTTTTAGTTTAGGACCTTCATCCGCGTAAGCAACATCAATAATTAAATTTTTCTTTTCTAAACCAAAATTATTTTGGGCATTTGCAGCAGCTGAATGTAAAACTTGCCAAATAGGTCCACATGAACGATATGGCATAAATTCTAACATCATTAATGCTTCTTGATAAGAACGGCCACGAATTTGATCTAAAACTCGTCGAACTTTAAAAGGTGACATTCTGATATATTTTGCAACTGCGCGTGTAGATTGAATTTCCGGCATAAAAAATTTCCTTAACGTTTTGCCTTTCTATCTGTTTTAATATGAGATCTAAATGTTCTTGTAGAAACAAATTCTCCCAATTTATGACCAACTAATTGATCAGAAATAAAAACAGGGACGTGTTGTTTGCCGTTATAAACAGCAATTGTATGACCTACCATTAAAGGTAAAATGGTTGATGCACGTGACCATGTTTTAATAGTATCTTTTTTCTTAGCAGCATTTTGTTGATCAATTTTTTTCAATAAATGATAAGCAACAAAGGGCCCTTTTTTGATTGATCTTGACATCTTAAAAATAATAATTATTTTTTCTTTAAAGAGTAAGGTTAGCTTCGACGACGAATAATATAAGCACTACTTGCTTTTTTCTTATTACGTGTTCTAATACCTAATGCAGGTTTACCCCAAGGAGTTAATGGACGTGTTCGACCAACAGATGTTCGACCTTCACCACCACCATGTGGGTGATCACATGGGTTCATTACAGAACCACGTACAGTTGGACGTTTTCCTAACCATCTTGTTCGACCAGCTTTTCCACTTTGAACCAAAATAGCTTCATTATTACTAACTTCACCAATTGTTGCAAAACATTCTTTACGAATTAAACGAATTTCTTTCGAAGGTAAACGTAATGTAACAAAGTCGCCTTCTTTTGCTAAAATTTTTGCTGAAGTTCCAGCAGCACGAACAATTTGTCCACCTCGGTTTGGAATTAATTCAACATTATGAACGGATGTTCCTAAAGGAATAGCTGATAATGGTAATGAATTTCCTATAACTAATGGTACATTTTGACCTGATATAACAAAACTACCAACATTTAATTTATTTGGTTGTAGTATGTAACGTTTTTCACCATCTGTATAATGTAATAATGCAATTCTTGCATTTCTATTTGGATCATATTCAATTGAAGCAACCTTTGCTTCGACGTTATATTTGTTCCGTTTAAAATCGATTAAACGGTAACGTTTTTTATGTCCTCCACCCCGATGACGGATTGTAATAACACCACGGTTATTACGTCCTTTATTTCTTTGATTTTTTTGAATCAAAGTTTTTTCTGGAGTATTTGTTGTAATTTCATCAAATGATGACAAAATACGATTTCGAGTACCAGGTGTATATGCTTTATAAAGGCGAATACTCATAAACTTTTTTTTAATTTATTTATTATTAATTTTCAGCAAATAAATTTATTGTATTTCCTTCTGATAAAGTTACAATTGCTTTTTTATAATGTGATTTCCATCCCACATATTTTCCAACACGTCTTTTCTTTTTCGGTAATTGGCAAGTGTTAACTTTAATAACTTTTACATCAAATAAGTATTCAATAGAATTTTTAATTGTAAGTTTGTCAGATTTTGGATCAACAATGAAACTGTATTTATTGTTTTCTAGTAATCTCGTTGCTTTGTCTGTAATAATTGGATATTTAATAACATTCGCTGCATTACGAGAATCAAATAAAGATTTAATCACAATAAATCTCCTTTATGTCATTTAAAGCTGAAACAGTTAATAAAATATTTTTTGATTTTATTAAACTTAATGTATTTAATGTTGAAGCTGAAATTAATTCAACATTTTTAATATTTCTAGCTGATAGTAATAATGCTGGTGTTTTTTTAGAAACAACAATTAATGTTTTTTCATTTAAAGAAAAATTTAATTTTTTTAAAATTTGAATTAAATCTTTAGTTTTAATTTTGATTAAATCATTTTCTAAATTTTCTACGAACGAGATATTATTACGGTTATTATAAAGTAAAGTTTGTAATGCTAATTTTCGTTCTTTTTGATTTAATTTAAAAGTTGCGACTTTAGGTTTTGGCCCAAAAATAACACCCCCACCTTTCCAAAGTGGAGAACGATTAGAACCCGCACGAGCACGGCCTGTTCCTTTTTGACGCCAAGGTTTACGACCACCACCACGTACTTCTGCACGGGTTTTACTCGATCCACTTCCTTGTTTTGCTAAAACTTTATGTCGTGTAATATCTTTATGAATTAAATAATTTCCTGAATTTTCAAGAACATTTAATTCTAGTTTTTGATCTTGATTTGACACTTGTCCATCAGTATTTAAAACACTGTATGTAACAAATTTTTGAACCGTCATAATTTATTTGAATTGATTCATTATTTGAATAATGTAAATATTTTTTTATTTTGTTGTTGAGATACTTACTAAATTACCCGGTTTACCAGGAACTGAGCCTCTTACAACTAAAATATTTTCATCAATATTTACTTGTACAATTTTTAATTTTTTAATACTAGTCTGTTTATTTCCTAATTGACCTGCCATTTTTTTCCCAGGTAAAACACGTCCAGGTGATGTACCCATACCAATAGAACCAGGTGCACGATGATTTTTTGAACCATGTGTCATAGGACCTCTAGCAAAATTGTAACGTTTTTGTAAACCTTGGAATCCTTTACCAGATGTTTTTCCAGAAATACTGATAAATTCACCAGAATTAAATGATTCAGCGTTAATAATTTGACCGATATTAAAATCTTCTGGATTATCAACTTTATATTCTTTTAAATATTTTAGAGGTTGAATATTTGATTTTTGTAAATGACCTAATTGGGGTTGTGTTAATGTTTTTGCAAGAACATTTCCATATCCAATTTGT
>MDSY01041347.1_pt1 | contig 22048 bp, 10 predicted proteins | sample 811131 | NCBI WGS metagenome assembly MDSY01 (sample SAMN05326643, study PRJNA326480) | marine metagenome | isolation source: seawater | place: Atlantic Ocean: South West | collected 2010 | reverse complement strand
TATTTGTAGGTGGATTAAAAGTAAAAGCAATTAGTGGGCTTGATTCTTCAAAATTAAGAATAAAAAAGAAAACGTTTAATTAAAAATAAATAATTATCAATTATGGGTGTATTAACTCCACAATTTGGCTCAATAGTTCCTGCTCCTAATCAGCAGCTATTAGCCAGTAATTACCTATCTTTTACAGATGGTAATAATGATTTTGCTCAGCAATATCTACCAGAAATATATGAACAAGAAGTAGAGAGATATGGAAACAGAACTCTATCAGGTTTTTTACGTATGGTAGGAGCTGAAATGCCTCTGACTTCAGATCAAGTTGTTTGGTCAGAGCAAAATAGATTACATATTGCATATGACAACTGTGTTAACGATCAAGCTAACCCATCTACTATTACTGTACCTGCTGCAACAGCTCCTGGTGTTACAAGAAATGTAATATCTCCAGGTCAAACTATTGTAGTTTTAGACGATAATGGTAATGAAGCAAAGTGTGTTGTAACAGCTTCTAATACCGGTACTGGTGTTATAACTGTTGCTCCTTATTTAAGTACAGATCTAAGCGGTCTAGGTACTTCAGTAAAAATATTTGTTTATGGTTCAGAATTTATTAAAGGTGCATCAACATCTAATGCGGGTGCTGGAGCTTTAGCTTTAAATAATACTGTACAACCACAAATAACTATTACTCCTGCTTTCCAGCAATATAACAATTCACCAATCATTATCAGAAATGTTTATACAATAAATGGTTCTGATATGGCTCAAATTGGTTGGGTTGAAGTTGCAACGGAAGATGGAACTACTGGATATTTATGGTATTTAAAAGCTGAATCTGAAACAAGATTAAGATTTGAAGATTACCTAGAAATGGTATGTGTTGAAGGTGAGATCGCTGTTGCGGCTGCTGGAAATAACGCTGCTGCTTCAGGTTTTAAAGGTACTGAAGGTCTTTTTGCAGCTATCTCATCAAGAGGTAATGTAGAAGTTGGATTCGCTGGAGCATCTGGTATAGATGACTTTGATGAAATACTTAAAAACCTAGATACTCAAGGAGCTATTGAAGAAAATATGTTATTCTTACAAAGATCAACTGCGTTAGAATTTGATAACATGTTATCTCTAATATCTGCAGGAAGTTCTGGTGGTACTGCTTATGGATTATTTGAAAACTCAGAAGAAATGGCTTTAAATCTTGGATTTAGCGGTTTCAGAAGAGGATCTTATGATTTCTATAAGACTGACTGGAAATATTTAAATGATGCGTCTACAAGAGGTGCTATCGCTGGAACTCAATCAATAGAAGGAGTATTAATACCAGCTGGTACATCTACTGTTTACGATCAAATTTTAGGTACAAATATCAGACGACCATTCTTACACGTTAGATATAGAGCTTCTCAAACAGAAGACAGACGTATGAAGTCTTGGTTAACTGGATCAGCTGGAGGTGCTTACACTTCTAATCTTGATGCAATGGAAGTCAACTTCCTTTCAGAAAGATGTCTTGTAACTCAAGCTGCTAATAACTTTGTATTATTTAAAGGTATTTAATCCTGTGAAACCAAAAGGGATTTAATATCAGTAAAGATAGGGGCGTCTTCGGATGCTCCCATTCTTTACTTTAACTATTTAATTATATTATATCATGGCAAAAAAAATAAAAAATGAAGAGGTTGTTTTAGAAGAACCTATACAGGTTGAACAACCAAAAAAAGAAAAAATAACTCTTAAAGATAATTGGGAGGTAAAAGATAGAACTTACGTTTTAACAGGTGATAAAACACCTTTAACATATAAAATTCCATCTAGGCATACTACTCGTCACGCACTTTTGTGGTATGATCCTAAAACTAGAGAGCAACGAGAAATTAGATATGCAACTAATCAAAATTCTCCATTTAAAGATGAACAAAAAGGAGAAGCTACTTTAGGACATATTGTTTTTAGAGACGGTGCTTTATTAGTAAAAAAAGAAAAAGAAGCATTACAAAAAATATTATCTTTATATCATCCATTAAAAGGAGCAAGATATAGAGAGGTAGATGAAGTTGTGCAAGCTCAAGATGAATTAATAGATTTAGAATTAGAAATAGATGCGTTAAATATGGCTAGAAATATTGATATAGATCAAGCTGAAGCTATATTGAGAGTAGAAATGGGATCTAAGGTATCAGAGATGAGTTCTAAAGAAATTAAAAGAGATCTATTAGTATTTGCTAAAAAGAATGCAAAATTGTTCTTAGATTTAGCAAATGATGAAAATGTACAATTACGAAATTTTGCAATAAAAGCTACAGAAGCTGGAATTATAAAATTAAGTTCTGACCAAAGAACCTTTATGTGGGCATCTAATCAAAAGAAACTTATGACTGTGCCTTTTGATGAGCACCCATATTCAGCAATGGCTCAATTTTTTAAGACAGATGAAGGCTTAGCAGTCTTCAAATCAATAGAGAAAAAACTTTCTTAATCTATATTAATAAGGGAGGCTCTCGGGCCTCCTTTATTTTAATAAAACAATATAAATGGCTATAAACGTAAATACAGTATATCAAACTGTTTTGCTTATACTTAATAAAGAACAGAGAGGATATATAACTCCTACTGAATTTAATAGTCTAGGAGCACAAGTACAGTTAGAAATATTTGAAAAATATTTTGAAGATTTAAATCAACAATTAAGAGTTCCTCAAACTGATACTGATTATGCAGATAGAGTAGTAAATCTTGATGAAAAAATAGCTATATTTAAAACTTATGGTGACGCAAATTATGTTACTACCACTCCTTCTGGAGCTAGTTCAAGTTTATCTTATTGGACTTTACCCGGATTAGATGCTTATGGAGAAGAAGTAACTTTCTACCGCTTAGGTACAGTTTTATACAATAATGAAATTGAAATTCAAAGAATTGATAGAAAAGAATTTTATGAAGTAGATAAATCTCCTCTTACCAAACCCTCAAAAATTTTTCCGGTTTATTTATACGAGAACTATAAATTATTTATTAAACCTAATACTATAGCAACACAAGGTGATGTTCAAATAGATTATATACGTCAACCTATAACCCCTATTTGGGGTTTTGATGTAGGTACGTTAGGTCAATATACTTATAATTCAAGTTTATACAATGCTAATACTATGCCTACTGGATCAAGGGACTTTGAATTACATTTATCAGAACAGACTAATGTAATATTACAGATATTAAAATATGCGGGTATTATAATAGAAGATCCATTAATAGTAGAAAATGCAACTCAACAAGTTGCAATGAACGAACAAAACGAAAAAATATAATAAGCGATGGCAAAACCAGATGTAGGATTAATTAAAGAAACAAATTCGCAATATTATGCAGGAGCTCAAATGTTTGTTGCTACAGCAGATCAAACGGCATTTACCGCTACTTTTAATACAGATATAACATTTGGTAGTTATGATCCTGCGTCCCCTGATTATAATTTAAATAATTTTAGATTATATACAAGTTTAACTGGAAATCCTGGAACCTTTACTGAATATACCACTACTTATACTGTATTAAACAATATATTTACGTTAGCAGCTCAAGCAGCTGGTACTTATGTAGTTATTCAATTGTTAACTGAAACTGGAGGGCAGTTTGGAAACAAAGATGCTTATGGTAAAGTAACTCAAGAAAATTATAATAGTTATTCTTACATTAAAGTAGAAGATTTAGTAAATAACTTTTTAGTAGCTTACGTAGGAGAAGGTAAATTAATTCCTAGCGTAAAAAGAACTGATGTTATTTTTCACACTAAACGAGCTTTACAAGAATTTAGTTATGATACTTTAAGAAGTATTAAATCACAAGAATTAACTATTCCTTATCATTTAAGTGTACCTATACCTCAAGATTATGTTAATTATGTTAATGTTTCCTGGGTAGATGACGTTGGAATAACTCACATTATTTATCCTACTACTTTAACAAAAAATCCTTATACTAAACCTATTCAAGATGCAGAAGGCATTGCCACACAAGACAATCTAGGAGAAAACCTAACAGGAACATCTATTACAGAAAAAAGATGGGATGATAGAAATACTGAAATATTACAAGAAATAAGAGATGATATAACTGGAAGGTTAATTGCTGATGGATTATATGGATGGTATGGTAATTGGTTTTATGGGTATGGTCAACGTTACGGTATGCAACCTGAGGTTTCTCAATTAAACGGTTGGTTTACAATAAATGAACGCAATGGAACATTTAATTTTTCTAGTGATTTAAAAGATAAAATTATAGTTTTAGAATACATATCCGATGGACTTGGATATGAACAAGATATGCGCGTGCCTAAATTAGCAGAAGAAGCTGTATATGCTTATTTAAGTCATGCTATTTTAGCAAGTAGAATTAATCAACCTGAATATATAGTTCAACGTTTAAGAAGAGAAAAAAGTGCAAAATTAAGAAACGCAAAAATAAGGTTATCAAATATAAAATCTAATGAGTTTGTTCAGATTATGAGAGGTAAATCTAAATGGCTTAAATTTTAAATAAATGGCAGAAGCTAAAAACGCTTTTATTAAATCCAAAATGAATAAAGACCTGGATGCCAGGTTGTTACCTAATGGGGAATATCGTGAAGGAATTAATATACAAGTAAGTAAATCAGAAGGTGCCGACGTTGGAGCGTTAGAAAATGTGTTAGGTAATCAAGAACTTGTTGATTTAAAAGCACTAAGCGGTTGTAATTGTAATTTAACCACCATCGGTTTATATACTGATGAAGTTAATAATAATATTTATATATTTTTAACTGATTATGATGAAACTAAATTAGAAGGTTATAATTTACAAGCTTTAAATTATTCTCCTAGCGCTAATAATTATATTTATGTTCATAATGTTTCAAGTAAAATTACCACTGAGCTTGTTAAAGGTCCTTTTTTAAATTTTTCTACTACACATCCTATATTATCTGTTAATTTATTAGAAGGAATATTATTTTGGACTGATAATAGAAATCAACCAAGAAGAATTAATGTAGAAAGAGCTACTACCCCTAATTACTATACAACTGAAGATCAAATTTCTGTTGCTACATATGCGCCTTTTCAGCCTATACAATTATATAGAAGAAGAAATGGAGCATATTATGTTCAATCGACTAATTCAGAAGGGCAAAACTATAATCCTTATTTTGCATGGAATAATAATGTTGTACCTATATGGCCTAATGGGGGAGTTGGTATAACTGATGGAATTACTTCAACTGGATCAAGTACAATAAAAATATTACCTGATTACAGAGAAGGTTTAGCTAGAGAATTTAGCCCCACTAATACTAAAGTACTAGTAGGTGCTATAGTTACTGCTTTAGATCCAGCAACTGGTACTCAAATAGCAGCATTTCCCACAGATACTGTTTTATCGTCTTTTGATACTTCTACTAATTTAGCTACTATAATTAATGAAACTAATCTTTCAGCAGGTACCCCTTTAGCAACTACTATTTTAGATATTCCGGATGGGAGTATTTTATGTTTTAATGAAAATGTTGTACCAGGTACTTCTTCTCCTTTAACAGGTACAGACCAATGGTCTACTAGCATGGAAGATTCTAGTACACCTATGAACCCCGGTTCAGCTACAACTTATAGTGCTGATTTCCCTGGTCTTACTGAAAACCCTAATTATAATCCCAAGTTTAATGGAGATCCAGACTTTTTAGAAGATAAATTTGTAAGATTTAGTTATCGATTCAAATATGAAGATGGTAATTATTCTATAATGGCACCATTTACTCAACCTGCTTTTATACCTAAACAAGATGGTTATTTTTTAAACAATACAACTCCTACAGGTATGACTACCGATGAACAGGCCGCATATAGAAGTACAGTTGTAGGGTTTATGGAGAATAAAGTTAATAACATTTATCTTCAAATACCTTTACCTTTAGATAAAGATAACAATGGTGTTCAAGCAAAGCAACTTTTTAATTCTCTTAAAATAGATGAAATAGAAATTTTATATAAAGAATCAGACGCTTTAGCTGTACAAGTAGTTGATGTAATTCCTAGAGAAGGCACGACAGGATATGAAAGATTTGATACAGATACTACAATTGAATATAATTATCAAGGAGGTAAACCTTATAAAACTTTACCTGAAAGTGAAATAGTAAGAGTTTATGATAAAGCACCAGTTAGAGCACATGGACAAGAAATTATTAGTAATCGTTTAGTATATAGTAATTTTCAAAACAAACATACTCCACCTGAAACTATTGATTACAATGTAGCGGTATCTGATAAGTTTACTAACTTTAGTGTACATGCAGATAATCCAGATGTTCAAAGACCTATTGAAAGAACTGTATCTAGAGAATATCCTATGCATACAGTAAAGCAAAATAGAAATTATCAGGTTGGCGTTATATTATCAGATAGATATGGTAGAAGTTCTACAACAATTTTATCTTCAGTTAGTAAACAAGCAACTAATGCTGATGACTTAACACTTCTAGGAGATACAGTATATTTTCCATACAACGAAGTATCTTCGACTTCAAACGCTGATAATGATATAAATACATGGCCTGGTGATTCAATAAAAGTGTTATTTAACACCCCTATTGAGGAATTAATACCTCACAACGTGATTACAGGATGGCCTAGTTTATATAACGGTGATATTACAAGTGCTGATTATAATCCTTTAGGTTGGTATTCTTATAAAATAGTAGTCAAGCAAACAGAACAAGAATACTATAATGTTTATTTACCTGGTATAATGAACTTTTATCCTAATGTTCCAGCTACATTACCAGATCCAGAATATACAACATCATTTATTACTCTTTTAAATGATAATATAAATAAAGTACCAAGAGATTTAACAGAAGTAGGTCCTGAACAAAAACAATTTAGAAGTTCTGTACAATTATATGGAAGAATTGCTCCTGGTTTAGAAAATCCTCCACCAGCTAGACCTCAAGTAGCACAACCATTAAATAATTTTCAATTTAATCCAGTAAATACTACTACTAAAATAGCTATACCTGATACTGTTTCAACTATATCAGATCAAAATGATATATTTGATAATACAACTAACGTAAAATACGGATCTGTATATCAAACTACTTCTAATCCTTTAATGGGGAGAATAAGTATTTCTAATTTAGATAATCCTATTGGTACAATCGCTCCAGCAACGGAAACAACAGCTGTTAATACATGGTTATCAGTTTATGAAACAACCCCTGTAGAATCTAGAATAGATATATATTGGGAAACTTCATCATCTGGAACAATTTCTGAATTAAATGAAGCGATTAAAGAAGGTGAAACCGCTATTAAAGATTTTACTACTGGTTCTTTACCTCCAACAGGAGGAAGTGGTCCAGAGACTTGGACTTTTAATTTAGCTGAAGATATTACTCCAGGAGCATCTATGACAGCTTCTTATTCAAACGGTACATATACTTCAGTTCCATTTTTCCCTTATTCTCTTGCTGTTAATGGTGATATGATTCCAGTTATGAATAGTGATATAGATTTAAATGGAGGGTTTTGGGTAAAAAATTCTTTACAAGAAGATGTAACGCATAAATTTATTTTAACCAGAACTCCTAATTCTGGTTCTCCAGATTTATATAATATTACTGTTGCACCTGATACTTATTTTTATTATGGACCAGAAGGTGAAGGAGATGATTCCATTGCAAAAAATACTTTTGAATTTAATTTTGTAGTAAAAAACAATGATGCTGGTGGAAGAGAAGCAACTATTACTAAATTTGAAAAACTTTTAAATGTTCCTCCTACAATTGATTGTCCTACTGATGGTATTGTAGTAGAACCGGGACAAACACCAGTTTATAGTTTTACAGGAGTTAATGGAACAACAGATAATAGTAAAAATACAGAAGATCTTAGGTGGTCTATTACATCGCAAGATCCTGTAGGAGATGGAATTCCTCAATTAGAAATTGATAATAACGGAGTCGTAACTGATCCTTGTGCAGATGGAAGTTGTCCACAGCTTAATCAACCTGTATCACTTACTATTTCTTTAACAGACGCTGGTACTACAGAGACCACTATTACATCTAGTGGTGGAACTGGAGGAAATCCAATTGTAACTTGCGCACCTTCGGTAGATGGAAATACAGGATATGACACTTTTCCATTAAACGAAAGTTTTGGGCGTGTTAAAAATCAATGTGTAAATCAGGCTTCGGAATCTTCTGGTTTTTATTGGGCTGTTCCTAGTTCAAACCCCGTAGATTCATCTTTAATTCCTCCAGTAAATAGAAATCCTATAAATTCAGGAAGTTTAAATTTAGGTACTTCATTACCAAGTTATGGATCACAAGCTGCATCTAATTGTAGTGGTTGGAGTTGGAAAAACTCTAATAGAAATATGAATATTTCAATGGGAGAAACTAATTCTGGTCTTGGATCAGTTGTAGTTGAAGGAAGAACAGATTGTAAAACCACTGGACCTATTGCTAGTCCAGAAGGAATAACCGAAGGAACAACAGCACAACCTGGAGGTAGTGCCTATATTATAGTGGATTTTGAATTAGGAAATTATGCTCAAGCTCCAAACGATAGACCAGGAGTAATATGGCCAGCATATTTACAATATAGACAAGACGCTGGATCTACGTGGCAAGACGCTAAAGATGTAGAAGGTAATGTAATAAAATTTGGTGGTGCTCAAGCAAACACTTATTACAGGGCTAGTTCAGATAGTGCTGTTACAATTGGTGGTGGTAATGTTTATAGTGGCACTAGTCAACCAACAGCTTTTTATACCACTGGAGTAAAAGATCAATTAAGTTCCGCAATAACTCAAGAAGGAACAAGTGGTGATCCTGCTAAAACAGATAGTTTTGAATCCTGGATGGAATCAAGAGAATCAACTACTGATCCTGAATTGATTTCTATTGGAAGAAAATTATTTGTAATTGGACGAAATCAAGCTTATAGAGAACCTAGTGGTAATGCTCCTACAGATGCTCAAGATATGTTTGGCGAATATAGATTAGTAGTTAGATATCCTTATGGTAATAACATTTCACCTACTAATTCTGTTTCTACCACTAATCCTAAAATACCTACATTAGGAATAAATAATTGTCCTACAGGTGCATATGCTAATTATGATAATGCTCAAATGTATCAAAGAGTTTATTTAAGTTTTGGTGATTTTTATAATCCTAGTCAATTAGCATCAAGTTATTATAATGGATCTGGTAATGATTTAGTTCCTCCAGCATCATTTGCATATAGAGTTAGTAGCGTTCCTGCTGATAGTAGAGAAGCTGCTTCTGGTACTTTTCCAGATCAAGTTGTCTACGCAAGGGAATGGGCGTTTAAATATATTTCTAGATTTTATATGGATCCAGAATTAACTGTTGGTTGGTCTCCTGGAGCTACAAATAAATGGTTTGCTTATAGAGGTATAGCTACTGGAGATGGAACTTTAAATGTAGAATGGGGTAATGAATATGCTTCTACAAGAGCTGGTGCTCCAATTTATCCAGATCCTATGGTTTTTGATGGTAGTTCAATAGTAGGAAAAAGTACTGGTTTTAGAGATATGAAATGGACAGCACAATTTGATCAAAATGGTAAAAAAATTATTAGAACCGCTGAACCTTGTGTAGCTGATTTAGATCCAGCTACTGGAGGAAATGTAAACCCTTGTCCTGTTCCATCTAATTCATATAAATACGGATCAATGAAGATTGTTAGACTAGGGGCAAATCAAATACAATTCGTACAAACATTAAGTGCTTTAACGATGAATTCCACTTGTAATTTAGCTACATTATTTGGTAAACTAACAAACAACGCTGCATTAGATAGAAACGCTTTACTTGTAGGAGTTGCTAAATTAGTTGTTTATGGTAATACTGTATGTGATCAAATAGGTAGTATGAGTTTTAGTGCAGGCGCAAGAGCTGTGTATGAAACAGTATCGTTAGGTGGTTATAGTGGAACATATGTACAAATGACTATAACCGGGGCATCAAGTGCTTTAACCTCTTTTAATGAAGGTGGGTATGCTAGAAATTTTTATATTAATGGAACAACCCCTTGTCCTTAAGGTAATATTCTAAATAAATATGCAATTATAAATTATGGCAGCAACTATTGAAGTAAAGTTTTTTAACAGTTTTATTTTACGTAAAACAGCAACAGACGGAACTCAACCATCCGCAGTAGGGTGGAATGGATCTAGAGGAGATAGAACACTTGGAGCTTTACCACAAAATATGAATAACTGGGCTGTTGAAGAAGCGCGCATTAGAGGTGGTTATAACAACACATACGCAGGCCAAGGAGTAAAAGCATATTTAGTTGAAGCTGAACCTAAAGCATCTGTAAGGATTAACTCTATGATTTATTCTGGAGTATTTAATGTAAGAACTGGTGTAAATGATACAAATGTATTTTCTGTTGGAGAAGATATTATTAAAAGTGTTGATCCAGCAAATGGTAGTATACAAAAACTTTATGCTGAAGATACTAATTTAATTATATTTCAAGAGAAAAAAGTTAGTCGAGCATTAATAGATAAAGATGCTATTTATTCAGCAGAAGGAAATGCAACGGTAACATCTGGGCCTAATGTTATTGGTCAAGTTCAAGCTTATGTAGGTAATTTTGGTATTAGCAAAAACCCTGAAAGTTTTGCAGTATATGGCCGAAGAAAATATTTTACAGATAAAGATAGAAATGCTGTAATGAGATTATCTCAAGATGGTCTTACAGAAATATCTAATTATGGTATGATTGATTTCTTTAGAGATCAATTTGGAACAATGGGTAATGGTAAATTAACTGGTGGTTGGGATATATACAACAAACAATATGTTTTATCTATACAACCTCAAGATGCAACTGTTGTTTATAAGACTTTAACATTTGACGAGAATATTCAAGGTTGGACTAGTTTATATACTTATAAACCTGGTATGATGTTAAGTTTAAAAAATAAATTTTATACTACTGGGCCTTCAACTGGTGGAGCAGATGACACTGCTAGTTTATATCAACATTATATTTCTACTCAACCACGTTGTCAATTTTATGGTGTAGATAATGATGCATCTATAGAATTTATTTTTAATCCAGACGTAAGTGTTTCTAAAGTATTTAAAACAATTAACTATGAAGGAAGTAATGGTTGGGAAGTAGATAGTTTTGTTTCTGATTTAACTGGTATAGGTTATGTAAATACAGATTTTCAAGGATTTGGAGTAACAAACACACAAGATACTATTGCATCTATTAAAAGTTATAACGAAGGAGCATATGATGATAGAGGAAATACTTTTGCTAATTTTACATCAACACCACCTACTCAAAACGCAACAGCTTTAATTCCTCCTATTCAAAGAGCGGGATTTGATAGAAAAGAAAATAAATATATGGCTAACTTAATTAATAACAGTACCGCTGCTCCAGGAGAAATTATATGGGGTAATCAAATGACTGGTATTAAAGGCTATTATGCAACAGTTAAAATCTCTACTGATACATTAACCGATCCAGGAGGCATGAAAGAATTATTTGCAGCTTCTACGGATTATGTCGAATCATCATATTAAAATAAAAATGGCGGAATTAAGTGAAGACACAAAGTTTAACGTAAGTATAAAAACACTTATAGGTATTGGAGCAGCAATATTTACATTGGTAGGAATGTGGTTTGCATTACAACAAGATATAGAAGAAGCAAAACTTTTACCCGAACCACCGGTTTCCAGAACAGAATATGATTTAAAAGATGAATTAGTCCGTAAGTCTATTATGAATACGGAAGAAAAAGTTGAGGAAAATTCTCAAAAACTCGATAAAATCGATGAAAAATTATATGAAATAATCAAAAAATAATAAAATGAAATATATATTAACTCTGGTTTTAATTTTAATAGCTTATGTGGGTTTTGCACAAAATCCTCCTGTTGAAATATTACAAATTAATGCCAAATGGAATCAACATAATAATGTGCTTCTTGATAAAATGCCTAAAAATTACCGCGGCTATATTATTAAAGTTAAATACGCTTTATTAGAAGAGCAAGGTCCTGGTTTTAAAAAAAGTTTTGCTGGTAAACCTTTACCTATTGTAGTGTTAAGAATAGGTGGGCAAACAAAATACCAGTGGAGTGCTGATCTTTCTTTTAGATTAAAGTTAGGAGCACATGATGTTTTAGGAACAATAGATAAAGTTACTGGGTTAAAGTAATGGAATTTTTATTATATGTACTAGTATTAATAATTCTAGGGGGATTATGCGTATTAAGTGCAAAGCACGTAGACTAAAATTATAAAAAAATAAATTGAAATAACATGGAGCATTTCTTTGAAATATTAAAAACAATTTTTACCGGTCCTGAAATATCCGGATTAACATACGGGTTTCCCCCGGCAGTAGCCGCAGCTGCTATTAGCGGCGCTGTTTCTATCGGAACTACTATTTTTGGTGCTAGTAAAGCTAAGAAAGAAAGAAAAAGAGCTGATAAAAGAGCTAAAGAATTAAAAGCTGAAATTAAAAAAGTAGAAAATGATAGAGCTGAAATAATAAATCCATTTGAAGGATATACAGACTTATCGTCAATGGCTCAAGATGTTAGTGGTATGGCTACTGCTCCTAAAATGAATTTAGCCGTTGCTACTAAAGGAGCTGAAATGCAAATAGAAGAAGCAGATATTGCTTTAGCAAATACCCTAGATACATTAGCTGCTAGTGGAGCTTCTGCTGGTGGAGCTACAGCTTTGGCTCAAATGGCTTTAAAAAGTAAACAAGGTGTTGCTGCTAATATTGAGCAACAAGAGGTTAATAATCAAAAACTTGCAGAAGAAAATAGAATAGAAGGACAACTTCGTCTTGAAAATTTAAAAATGCAAGAAGCTCAAAGAATACAAGGTGTAAAAATAGCTGGAGCAGAAAGAATGCAACAGGCAGAAGCTAAAGGAGCTGAATTCATGTATAGAGAGCAAGAAACAAGAACTATGGAACAACTTGATAGATTATCAGCTCAATTAACAGGACAAGAAGCACAATCTGCTCAGTCTAGAAGAGATCAAACTGCAATTACAGCAGCTGGAATTCAATCTGTAGGAAGTATAGCTTCAGGTTTAGCAGCAGATAAAGGAAAAACTTGGTAAAATATAGATATGAGCACATATAGAAATCCCACGGAAATTATAAATAGAGATCTTGGTAATATTATAATTAATACAGTTAATAAGGTTACTGAAAATCATTTAAAAAAACAACAAAACGAAAGTGATCAACGAGTAAAAGAACTTGCAGAAGCTAGAAAAGAGCAACAATCTATTAATAGAGCTCATCAAATATATAGTGAGCAAATTCACGCTGATGCTGTAAAAAGCGGTGCTCAATCTGAAAGTTTTTTTAAGCAAGTAGATTTTGCGATTAATGAAAAGTTTAGATTAATGGGATTAAAATCAAAAGAAACAGATCCCACAAAACTTGCAGAATTAAGTAAGGGTATACAATATTATCAAGATTCTGTGACTATTGCTATGAAAACAGCAGAAGAATTGAATGAATGGAAAAAAATTGAAGGACCTTTATTGTCAGGGATTAAAAATGAAGTAGGTGGAATATATACCGGAATTAATGATGGAGAAAGTGAAAGTGATTTTGCAAAAAGAGTAGGGAGAGATTATTTTTTAAAGCTTGTTTTATCAGGAGTAGGCGTAAAAAACGGTAAACCAGTTGGTAATCCTAAGTTTTTTATAAAAACTGTAAATGGTATTCCAATGCAGTATGCTTATCTAGAAAGCGAAGGCATAGAAAACGCTTTTAATGTAGCTGATGTTATGAGTTCTTCTTTAGCTGAAATTAGAGACATGGATAGTAATATTACTATTACAGGTCCTGATGGTAAAAAAAGTGTTCAAAAAGGGTTTAAAGGGATATATGATGATACTGGTATTTCGTCTAAAGATGGTTTTAAAATAAATGATGCTTTTATTTTAACTGATGAAGAGACTGGATTACCTATACTTAAAAAAGTAAGTACTACTATGGAAGATGGTACTGAAATTAGTGGATTTATAAAACAAGCTAATATTCCTCGAATGATAAATACTGTTACGCCTCTGTTTGAAAGTTTTATTAATGCTAAAGTAGAAACAGTAAACAACTGGGATGATTATGCGGATATAAATGCTACTATATTAGAATATATGTCAAAGCTTACACCTGAACAATTAAGCGCTATAGGTATTGATTCTAAAGCAGCTAAACAAGATTTAAGCACTATAGCTGAAGGATCTTATGAACTTACTCCTGAAGCTAAAGATAAATTTGAAAAAGTAATGTTAACGTATGCTTTAAGTAAATACATAAAAGGATTTGAAGTTGTAAATGGAGAAGATCAAGGTAATGGACAGGTAGAGTGGGTGGATGCTCAAGGAAATAAACAACTACTTAATTACGAATATGATAAAGAAGCTTATAGAGATGAAGAAAAAGCAGGTATAACAAATATAAAAACAAAAGAATATCAACCACCAACTAGTAAATTTACTCCTCGACAAATAAGAGACATTAATAATACCATTCAAGCTTTTACAGGTGGTAAAGTGCAAGGAAATGACTTCGTAAAAGGTATGACTATTGATGGAAAAAAAGTTAGTGATTTTAGATTTAAAGATGGTAAATTAACGTTTTTATATGAACCAGATCCAATAATTGTTACAGAAAAAAATAAAGAAAAGTACAAAGATTCTGAGATAGGTGATGAAATTATAGAAGAAATACCAATCAAAGGATATGATGAGATTAAACCTACACGAAATCAATTAGAACCTATTGTTAAAAAATATGTAAATAAGCAATATGATTTAGGCCAAAAAGAGAGAAGTATATTAATAGATCAAATTGTTGAAGGGCTTATAAAAGGCAAAACTGATTCTACAAATATTACAAGAGGAAATAAAAATAATTTACCTACTGGAATAACAACATTTACCAATAATCCATTAATCGGAAATTAATCTAACATTACCAAAATATGTGGGAATTAAACGGGGAAGCATATAACCAAGATGATATTCAATTTGTTGCAGATCAAATGGGTATTTCTTTTGACGAATATGTAAAAAAATTCAATCTTAAAAAATTAGATGATGGTATAGAGATTATGGAAGAAATAGATATTAAATCTGATCCATTTTCTCTTGATACTATAACTGATGTTATTGGAGATGATTTTTATAAAATTGACTCTAAAGAAGGTAGTGATAGAATTAATAAATTATTAGAAGGAAGTGATATAGAGTTTAACAGAGATGAAGCTAAGTTGGTTCATTTCGCTGGTGTTGGAGGCCCTATGAATCCCCCTAATACTTATAATGAAAGTAATAAAGGAAGATTATCTTATACAAATACGGATGGTGAAATTATTGTTTCTGATTATATAGAACTAGATACAGAAAATCCTTACAAAATTAAAAAGAATACTGATATAATTAAAAATTTTCTTAAAGAAAGAAATTATTCAGAAGAAGAAAAAAATAAATTTGCAGAAGAAAAAGAACAAGAGTTATCTACATTTGAAACTTTAATAGATAACAATAAAGAAGTTATTAAAGAAAAAGAAGAAAATCAAAAACAATACTATAATCCTGAATTATTTGTTCCTTATGAAGTTACTAAGGAGGTTTATGGACGAGCTAATACAGGTTATACATTTCAAGAAACTGTAGAACCATACAAAAAAGAATTAGAAGCTACAAAACAAGAGATAATTAATTCTTACAAAAAATCAGGGAAAACTTTACCAAATGAAAATAAATTAAACGAAGAAACTGAATCGTTGTTAAGAGAAAGATTGCTTTTTCAAGCAAATTTAGATACAAACTATAAAGCGACACAAAGAATAATAGCAGAAGATCCTTCTTTACAAGATGATATTTATGTAGGTGGACTACTTTCTGAGGAAAGAGAGTTAAGTGATTTAAAAAAAGTACAAGAAAAAGTACAATTAAATATACCTACTATGAAAGTACTCGAAAGTGCTTATCCTAAGTTTGTTAATTATTTAAGTGTAGATAATAAATTAAGTGAAAAAGATTATATTGAATTAGAAAAAGAACTTATACAGTTAGGAATACCAATAGATCCTACAGATGACTTACAAGTTCAATTAACAAATGGACGAACTGTAAATCAATCTACTTTAAATGCTTATAATTTATTAACTAATAAAATAAAAGGATCAGTAGCTACACATTCTTCTTTAATTAACCAAATGGTGCAATATCAACAAGATGCTTCGGGAGATAAAATGATATTAAGTGCTGCAAATAAAAATTATGATTTAGCCGAAAAAGCTATTATAGAACTAGGGGTAGGATTTGTAGATATTGGTGCTTCTTTAATGGGTTTTCAATATCAAGCTCTTTTAAATTTTACTACAACGGGTAAAGCTCTTGATTTAGTTTCCCAGAAATTACCAAAAAATGTCTTAAAAGGATTAGCTCTTAGTAGTAAAGAAGACGATGAAATTAAAGACTTAAAAGATGTTGTTACTAGTGTAGGCGTACAATATAATTTATGGAGTAATAAAATGAGGGAAGAATATGTTGAGGATATTGCTTTTGATGATGCTTTTTCTAGTGGAGAAAATTTTGGTAAATTTGCTGCACAAGAAATAACAAAACAAATTCCAATACTTACAACTATTATACTGTCTGGAGGAGCCGCAGCTTATACTATTGGAGCTAGTACTGCCGGAAAGAAAATGATGGACATGCAAACTGAAATTGCAACCGGTCAAAAAGATTGGAAAGATTGGGAAATATGGGCTAAATCCTTAGGTTATGGAGTTGCAGAAGGTGGGTTTGCTGCTCTTTCTACTATTCCTATTTTACGAGCTGCTAAAAATAGTTTAGCTACTGGAACAGCAAAAAGTGTTGTAGACAACGGAATGAAAGCTTGGTGGAAAAATAATAATATTTTACTTTATGCTCCCTTTCTTGAGTCTGGAGCAGAAGGCGCAACACAATTTACACAAAATTTAATTGACGGGGTTGATCCTATGTTGGGTATTGATCATGCTGGTTTTACTGGTTTTGGTTTTGGTATTCTTTTTGGTGGTATTCCTTTTGCTCAAAGTGTATATAACTCTGCTTTTTCTGATTATAATAAAAATAAGAAAATGCAAGGTTTATTACAAGAACAAAGAGATTTAGGACGAAAGTTAATTAGAGCTAGATCTCCTTTAATGAAAAAAGAATATGAATTACAAATAAAAGAAAATGCTTGGAGAATACAAGAAGCTTCTAAAGAAATAGAAAATAGTGTAAAAAATAATATTAGAGCTAAAGGAGCACAAGGGTATGTAGAAATGATAAAGCTCCAAGAAGAATTTAGAGTAAGTGCTACAGAGATTCAAAATAGCACAACACTTTCTGTAGAAGAAAAACAACAATTAATAAGAAATTTACAAAAAAAATACGATATAGTTGAAAATATTAAACAAAAATATTTAAATGATAATAATTTACAACTTTATAGACCTGAATTTGTTCAATTAGAAAGTACAGATATAACTCGTTATAATTCTTTAATGTCTAAAGGTCGAAAAATTGCTGTTAAAGATAGAGGTCCAGATTATAGACCAGATAAAAAAGAAGTTGAAAGATATGCTTATGAAGCTTATTTAGAAGAAGAAATTATAAAAGCTAACAATAAAGCAGGTGCAGAAGGAGTTTCGTTAAGACAATTTACAACAAAACAAGAAGCCTTAGATTATATTGATAGACAAAAAGATAGTGGTAAATATGAGGAGGGACAAGGAGATAAAGCTTGGGCTATAGTAAATGAAGGTGGTGATGGTTGGGCAGATCCAAATACAGATAGAAGTTTTGTAGTAGTTGAAAATCAAATTGCTAATCAAAGAAAAAATATTGCTACTCATGAGGTAGGGCATCAAGTGTTTTGGAAAATATTTGGTAGAGAATCAAAAGCTTTTGATAATATTGCTAAACAATTATTACAAACTGTAAAAATTTCAGACCCTAATTTTTATCAAACTTGGGTTAAAAACAATCCTGATGCTAATCCTGAAAGTGATAGTTATAATAGTCAAGAAGCTATTATGAGATTTATTGAATTAGCTGGTAAAAAAGATTTTGTATTAAATGAAAAGCGTAAAGGATTAGCTGGGTTTTTTGGAGCAATGGTTCAACGAGAATTTAAAGATTCTTTTGATTTTAAAGGAGAAACAGATATTGTAGATTTTGTAGTTGGATTAGCTAAAAAAATAGCAGATGGAACATTGAGTAAAACTGATATTGTAGCCGCTAAAAAATCTAAATTAGTACCTAAGGAGTCAAAAGTAGATATGGAAAAGCAATATGATATAGCTGCTTCTGTTGCACCAAACACTTTAAATGAATTAGCAAAAGAATATAAAGAAAATGTAGATGCTATGTCTACTGAAAACCTTACGTCTTTTGTTAATCAATATAGAAATGTAGCTTTAAAAGCTTTAGGGTTTGACCCTGCTAAAGGTACTATTACTAAAGCTGAAGCTATTAGTTTTGTAGATAAATATTTTCCTAATATAACTAGAGGATTTAAACCTACTAAATCTCAATTTAGTACATATTTAACTAATACTATATTAAAGAAAAGACAAGAATTCTATGAAAAAGAAATAGGTGATAAATCAAAAACAACACGTGTTGATGATCCTAGAGCTAAACAAGTTATTGCAGATACTGAAACTGTACCTTTACAAAAAGATATAGCGCCAACAATAGATCCATTAAGATTGTTTACTGATACAGCTTTAAAAGATAAATTTATAAAAACAACTGAAAAAGCTTTAAAAGATCAAGATATAAATGCATTAAACTATAAAACATTAAAAACTTTAGATGAAAATGCTATAGCAGATCTTATTGGAATACCTGTTAAAAAAATATTTGATCCTACTGCTAATCTTAGTAAAGAAGAATTAACTAAAGCTCTAATGTTTATAAATAAAAATGCTTCGACTTTATTTAATTTATTACCAAAAGCAAATACAGATTTAGCTAGAGTACCTTATTTAAATGATCCTAGTAAAACAACTTTAGTTGGTGGAGATCCAACCGGTATACCTAGATCCGTATTAAATTTATTTTATGACAAAGGCAAGAGAATAGGTAATAATTATCAATGGACTAAAAAACCTGGATTAACAGTAGATAAATTTAAAAAAGCACTAGGTATAGAAGGTAATGTTAAATCTCCTGATGTTAAAGTTAGAACAAACACTTCGCAAGCTGTAAAAGGTATATTAGAATTAACAGGTAGGGCACTAACTAATAAAGCTGTAAGAGATATTTTAACTAAACAAGGATTTACACCGAGTCAAGTTTTACCTATAGCTGAAGGTAAAAGTGATTTAATGTTTAGCGAAGCTAACATAGGTAAACAAAAGTTAACTTCTAAACAATTAGATTTTGTTAAAAATAAAAGCGCAAATATAATTACAACTATTTTTAATGCTGTTGAAACTTTAGATTATAATTTTCAAAATGCAACATTATTAGCTTTAACAGAAAACTTATCGGAAGTTAATATTCCAATAGAAGTATTAGAAAATTATGCTAAAAATTTATCTAAAATAGCTCCAAAATTTATAAAAAATTTAAAGAAAGATTTAGTAAAAAAAGGAGAATTTATAAATATAGCAGAAGAAGCTTTAGAATTATGGGTTGCGGATATTACTATTAAAAATGAATTAGGACTTGAAATAAATCCTGGTTTAGGGTTTGATAATATTGATCAATTAAAAACATTTAGAAAAATACAAAATGATTATCAACTAAATCAAATAAAAAAATTAGGAGATTTAGAAGGTATTATTCATATTATAAAATTTCTTAAAGATTTTAATACAAGTGCAGGAAGAATTGGTAAAGGAAGATATCAAGGTTATGCTGGTTCTTTAGATTGGATAAATACTCTTAATGAAACATTAGCTCCAAATAATATTAAAATAATATTTAGTGGTACTAAAAATATTAGAATAAAAAATGTAGAGTTTAATGGAAAAACAAAATTAACCGATAAAGAGTTTAAAGAAAAAATTAAAAATTTTTCTCAAAAAAACAACTTACCTAAAAATATACTTACTAAAGAATATAAAGATAGAAAAAAAGAAGCAGGTGAAGCTTTTGATGCTATGGTAGATTATCTTGATTATGTAAACAAAAATGGAGATAAATATCAATTTGGTATGGCTTTAATGGCTCTTAAATCTAATATGAATGCTTTAGGAAAGCGGGTGGCTTATCCAAAATATTTTTATAAAGGTAAAGCAAAAGGAGAAATTAGATTTGAACACATGTATCCTTCTTTGGTTTTGTCTAAAGATATGATTAAACATTTTTATGGGGATGGTGTTGATTTAAAAGTATTGAAAAGAAATCAAGTTGTTGCTATGATTCCAGTGGAAATGGATGCAAGAATAAACGTATTACATCAAGAGTCATTTCCTTCATGGTGGAAAATCTACATGGGTGTTTTGCCTAGATATTATAATGCATTAAACAAAGGGTTTAAAGATATGTATGCTTTAGAATCTATAGGTGGAAGAGATAAAGGAAAAATATATGGAACAGAATTTTTAGCTTTAAATAATTCTATTTTAAAAGCTGCTCCTATTAATAATAAAATTTTACCTAAAAAAGATCAAGTTAAAGGAGAGTTAATTAATGATGTGGTGTTAGATAAAATGGCAAAAGTTGATAATATTGACAACGAAAAGCGTCTGGCATTTAGTGAATCACAAAATTTAAGTGAAGACTTTAATAAAATATTAGAAAACAAAACTGGTATTGGTGCTGATAAAGTTTATTCAGATGTTAAAGCTCAAGTAGTTGGTGCAAATAAAGGAAAATTCAATTTCTTTGTTCCACCATCTGCTGAAGATTTTGTAGGATTATTATATAAAACCTTAGGTAAAGGAAAGCTTGGAGATGCTCAAATGGCTTGGTATAAGAAAAACCTATTGGATCCTTTTGCTACAGCAATGGATAACATATCAAGAGATAGAATAGCGCTTATGAATGATTTTAAAGCTCTTAAAAAAGAATTAAAAATTGTTCCTAAAAATCTTAAGAAAAAATTACCCGGAGAACCTTTTACTCAAGAACAAGCAATAAGAACTTATATTTGGAATAGACAGGGAATGTCGCCAGAAGGTATGTCTAAAAAAGATTTAAAAGATCTAACTGATTTTGTAGATAGTAAACCCGAATTAGTTACTTTTGCAAATCAATTAATTGCAATGCAGAAAGGAGATCAATATCCGGCTCCTAAATTTGGTTGGTTAGCTGGAAATATCACCACTGATTTAATTGATGGTATCAACACTATTAAAAGAGCTAAATATTTAGAACAATGGCAGTATAATGTAGATGAAATATTTACTAAAGCTAATTTAAATAAACTTGAAGCTGCTTATGGTAAAGGATATAGAGATGCACTGGAAAATATATTAAAAAGAATGCGTACGGGTAGAAACAGGGAATTTACCTCTGATTCTTTAACAGGTAGAGTAACAGATTGGTTAACTAATTCTATTGGTGCAATAATGTTTTTTAATACAAGATCAGCGGTTCTTCAAACTATATCTGCTGTTAACTTTATAAATTTTAAAGACAACAATTTATTTGCTGCGGGTAAAGCGTTTGCAAATCAACCTCAATTTTGGAAAGATTTTCTTACACTTTTTAATAGTGACTTTTTAGTAGATAGAAGAAACGGATTGAGATTAAATGTAAATGAAACTGATATAGCTGACATGGCTAAAAAAGGTGGTGTAAGAGGAGTTATAAGTGAAATACTTAGAATAGGATTTTTACCTACTCAGTTAGCAGATAGTTTTGCTATTGCATCTGGTGGTTCTACATTTTATAGAAATAGAGTTAAAAAGTATACTAAAGAAGGTATGTCTAAAGCAGAAGCGGAGAATCAAGCTTTTATAGATTTTAGAGAAATT
>MDSY01051155.1_pt1 | contig 22049 bp, 24 predicted proteins | sample 811131 | NCBI WGS metagenome assembly MDSY01 (sample SAMN05326643, study PRJNA326480) | marine metagenome | isolation source: seawater | place: Atlantic Ocean: South West | collected 2010 | reverse complement strand
CGGTTAGAGCACCTGTCTTATGAGCAGGAGGTCGCGGGTTCAAGCCCCGCCGTGATCAGCCCCCTTAGCTCAGTCGGTAGAGCGCAAGACTTTTAATCTTGTGGCCGTGGGTTCGACTCCCACAGTGGACATCTCGGTTAGCTCAGATCGGCAGAGCATCGGTCGTAAGTTTCAACCTCACGTTCGCTTTGCGCCATGCTTGACCAAACTAACCCCCTCACAACATTTCCACAGTTATGAGCCGAAGGTCACGGGATCGAGACCCGTACCGAGAATGTTACCCCCATGGCGCAATGGATAACGCGTTCGACTTCTAATCGAAAGATTCTGGGTTCAAGTCCCAGTGGGGGTGCGCTCTGATAGTGAAATGGTTATCACGTGAGCCTTTGAAGCTTGAATTCGGGGTTCGATCCCCCGTCGGAGCAAGGGTACACAAGAAGCAAGGGTATGTCGCCACAAGTAGCAAGGGTATGTCGCCACAAGGTAAGTCGCCCCGAGCATGGCGTTAAAAGGCTTTCTTTTTTTCCCATTCACACACACACACACTTTCAGTTGTTTTTTTTCTCTTGCTTGGTTAGCTCAGTTGGTCAGAGCGTGCGACTGTTAATCGCGAGGCCACTGGTTCGACTCCAGTACCGAGCGTTGCCATCTTGCCCGAGCGGTCTAAGGGGGTCGATTCAAGCTCGACTATGTTCGCATGCGCCGGTTCAAATCCGGCAGATGGCACCCCGTCATAGCTCAGTTGGTAGAGCGGGAGACTGTAGATCTCTAGGCCACCTGTTCAAATCAGGTTGACGGGATCTCTTACAAGTTCGCAAGAACTATTTTTTTCACCTCTTCCGGGTGGCGTCCTATTGAACGGGCGTGCAAGTTCGACTCTTGCAGGAGGCTGAGGGGCCATAGCTCAGCGGTAGAGCGAACGATTGCAGTTCGTTTGGTCGGGTGTTCGACTCACCCTGACCCCTTTGGTGGTTGGTGTAATAAACACACTGCGAGCGAGAGGTCATTGGTTCGATTCCTTTATCGGCGATGCACCGCTGATTAGCACAGTGGAAGTTGCGCTCGCCAATATGCAGATATGTTGGTATCCAATCCAGCACCATCAACCTCCGAAACGAGGTAAAACTATTCTTTTCGCCATCTTTCCCTAGTCCGGTCAACGGGGACGGTCTTAAGCACCGTTGCGCAAGCTTCAGCGGTTCAAATCCGCTAGATGGCACCATTTTTTAGCTCTATACGCGAGAGGTTCAGCGGGTGGTCATAAAAACCACTGTTACATAGGTTCGATTCCTATTAGAGCTTTATCAGTCTGTTTGTGTAAAAGAAGCACACCGGTTTTTAAGCCTATTTTTACCGGAGGCACGGGGGCAGTACCCGTACAGACTTTCGTCCCACACGACGCTAAACTGTGCACCTCCCAATTAGTATAAATGGTATAGTATATGTGGTTTTCACCCGTAAGTATACTCTTGCTTTTTTCATGTTCATCATTTGTTTTTCTTTGCTAACATTACATTTATTTCCATTATTCACATTTACAGACAAGAACCGGGATCGATACCCGGATTGGGAAATATTTTTTAGCTCTTTGGTGTTAATGGTAACACACCGGTACTTTATACATCACCGGAGATGCAAGTTCGATTCTTGCAAGAGCTTTTGGAACATGGTCCTATCACGACTTTAAACTGATTGTGCACTCGTTCAAACTCCTTCTTCCAACCTTTTGTCAAAGAAAGGACAAGAACGTTTGCACCTATATTTTTTTGGCCGGATTAGCACAGTGGAAGTTGCGCGTGGCTTGTAACCACGAGGTCTCTGGTTCAATCCCGGAATTCGGCTTTAATTTTTAGAATCACACCTGGTGGTGTACATTTTGGTTCAATTCCAAATGGTTCTTTCAAATCCAATTGAAGAAATGTCGATCACAATTGCATATGTAATCTTAAATAACATTGTATGGATAATATTAAAAAATGTATCTATATGTTGATAAGCCCGTCAATGAAATGCTATATTGGCAAAACTATACATGCTAAATTACGTTTTCGCCAACACAAAAACGCAAAAGGCCAGTGTCGTGCAATACACAATGCGATACGAAAATACGTACTAACTGTAAATATGTTTGTATTTAAATCATTATATTTTTGTTAATGAGTTTCCGACACTTTGCGATTTCAGATTTCCGCAAACGCAATTGCCATTTCAGATCATGGAAAATGTTACATTTAAATCATTTAAATGTTAAGAATATTCTATTTAAATAATAGCACACACATATATATTGTAAAGAACATGTCTTCCCTAGCATCCGCTTCCCCCAGTGCTACGCACACTTCCAACACGAACGAGACGGCTACGAGCGTCCCAAGTGCGCCCAATGAGTCCAAAAGCGACACCGGTCACGTGGGCGGCGCTACAGCTCGCAACACGTCCGCGCTGCCCAACTCCATCGAATACTGGTACCCATACTGGCATAATGGCGCTTGGCACAATGGACCACTGACCCACTTCCCGACTTCAGAACACATCGTCATCGTTCTTGTGAATCCCAAGAATTACGCAGTGCGCGGAGCACTTCACAAGATGCAGCAAGGCATTCCGACAAAGCGCGTGACCAGTGAGTACCTGTTGGAGGGCATCGAGAAGTGGTGCACCGAAGAGAAGCGTTCTGTGATGCCAAACGCATTTGGCTCCGTCATCGCCACTGAGGAAGAATTCGTCAAATACGTTTGGCATCATATGCGCCAAAATCAGCGCGATACGACCGACGCCGTCGAGGCAAAACGGCTTCAACTGGGACTGACCGGTGCTAAGGGTCAGCTCGAGACACATTACGCCGAGTTCCCCGATGAACGCAAATCCGACGAGGAACTAGTGGCCATGTTTCGCAAACTTGACGTCTGGTCAGCTGTCGTCTCCTCCGAGCAGCGTCGCGTCGCGAGCAAGAAGCGGTACGAGAAGGAAGAGCGTCTTATCCACGAAAAGTTTTGCGGCGACCGCGCGGCATACAACCGCTGGAAAGCCCTCAACGAAAAGGTGTCGCTCGGGCGCATTCGCGACGTGTCCCCACAGCTTCTGGTCAAGTTTGCACAATGGATCGAAGAGAACCCGGACTTTCTGTACCCGGGAAGTAAGGATACTTCGATGTTGAACGCCGAACACCATGTCCGGGACCCGCTGTCGTATCAGTACGATACACTCCGCGGATTTCACAACATTTCGCTCGTCAACGCCGACGTTTCCAAGGAACATATGCTGACGACCATCAAGGAACTCATGTCTTCCTTTACTTCGGCTCGCATCGAGGTCACTCTCGAGTTTGACCGGTCGCCCCTCGAATACACGATGACGGACAAGTACCCACTGTTGAAAATGCACGGGTGCCAGCGTCTAATTTCCGGCGAAAAGCACGTGATTCTAGCAGTCAACAATGACAAGCTTGTATTTGAAAAGACGACCATTATGATTAAGCGCCTTCCGGACCGGTTTCACAAGCAGCTCAAGGGCCATTGTGAGCGCGAGGGTCTGTTCAAGGAACTCGAGTGTCACAGAGTGTTTGCGCATACACCCGGCCTCATTACCAAGGCGACGATTTCGGGCCAGATAAGATCGAGTCCGTCTGACCGTGAAAATTTCAAGATCGAGCTACGCCTGACGAGCCGTGCGAACAACACTTTTTCCTTGGAGGACATTCGACACAAGAAGCGCCTCGAGTTCGTGCGCCTCGAGTTCGTCGAATCTCTCAAGAAGGAGGCCGCTGACAAGCGCACGGGAGCGCGGCGAAATGCATCGCGCCCCTCTAGCACATCGTCGGTTGGTATGGCCCAAAATCTTCTACAACTTGGCCAGATGTACAAAGAGGGTCTCTTGACGAAAGAAGAATTCATGAAGGCAAAGGACACCGTGATGTAAAGTAAAAATATAATATATAAATACAAGTCCTTTTATCGTACATGTCAGAGTTTTGGAATCCCCACGAACCGTTGAATATAATAGGACCGATACTACTCGGAGATTTTAAAAAGTTGGTGTCGTTCTGCGACGCCAACATGAAGGAAAAAACGAAACGCGAAATTGCTACCCAGTACATTGGGTTTCTAGTGAACGATGCCAGTCTACACCGAACAATGGGCAACGAAATGAAATGGTACGAACTAACACAAGATCAGCGCAACGAACTTGTTGATAAGCTGATCTCTGAATGGCAGAATACGTATCCAAACGACCTGAAAACGGAATACGTCCCCTACAGTGCGTTAGACTCCGCGCGTTACCGTATCATAATGGACTCGTTACCCGATGCGCGACCGTCAAAGAAGGCGCGGTTTGTTCAACACGTTGCAGGGACATCTTCCGCCACAGCACGCGCGCCAAACACCGATGTTCGCGAGGACGACGGCACCGCGCCTTGGGACGCTTGGTTCGCAGAAGAGGATCGCATTGTCGGGGACAAGCTCCAGATTTACAGTGCGAACCAGCTATCAGGCACAATCACATGGGAGGTCGTTCTGGATAAACACGGCAAAAAGAAATTGGTTATTGTAAACTCAGATAGCGACAGTGACACCGACGAAGATTAATATTCAACGTCTTCTACAGCATGCAAGTGTTCTCTAACTGGGGCTAGTGATGCCAAGGAACGTTTTTGACGCGTTTGAGACACTTTTTTCTCGACGACGGGTTTGTTCGCGACGGGCTTTTCGTCTTGATATGCATCATCACGCGTGCAAAAACAAAACATTTTCAAGAAGAGTAGACTAAATTTATACCTTTTTTTTCAAAAATATATCTCACTATGTATCCCTTGGTTTCGTGGAATCCTCCAACCTTTACCACTAATTGCAGCCATCATATGACCCAGACGCACATTCTGATGAGGAGATAGGTGCATGCTGCGCTTCTTTTCGCGCAACAATTGGATGATACGTTTTAATTCGCCTAACTCTTTGAGACTTTTATTACAGTCATTGCGAATGATTTTTTCGAGGGCCGCGAGTAGAGTTTGAGTTTCGTTTTCTTCTTCCAGAGTATGAACCACTGGTGTAGCACCCGACGCCGAAGCAACAACACCCGGGTTCGCACGTACTAATTCTGCCAAACTTGTGTTCAAATCAGCAATTTGACCCTGTATAAACGACAAGTCTTGCTCTTTTCGCAGTTTCGACCATTCGTCGTGCACTACTGTTCTTTTCAAGTGGCGAAATTCTTGCTCTACCGTTTCAATCTGATGACGGAGCGCTGCTGCCTGATGGCGGAGCGCTGCTGTTTCGAGTCGTACTTGTCTGGCATGCTCAGTGCGGAACAAGAAGGCCTGCCTGTGTTTTTCCACGACGGATTGCGCGTGTGGGTTTTGCACAACCCGCGAGCGAGCGTGTTGTACGTAATGTGGGCGTTTGTTGGCATTCTGACCACCGCTCGAGTTTGAGCGCTTCCGTGAAGAATTGTCACGGGTGGTACGGGGTCGTTGACGACGGCTTCTGTTATCTGGATCTGGATCTGGATTTGGAGTGTAGCGCCTTTTCATTTTATTGAACGGGTTCTTTATATATAGATGACTTTTACGAAACGTCTTTTTAAACCCTCACTGACTTACTTGAGGATAACTTTTCGACGGAGGTTTCTCGTCATGGACCGCGTGACCGACCGCCGTTTTTTGGACTGTGGGACCGGTGTAATGACAACGTTACGAAGCGAATGTAACGGACTCCGGCACAGCGGACACCTCACATCTTGTGAGGTCGCTTCCCACATATTGCGCACGCATTGTAAGTGAAACATGTGGTGACAATGGTCCCAACACACAACTTCGTTCTCTAACGTGTCCAAACAAATGGCACACACGTCGTCGTGTGGCGGTACCGTCAAAGGTACCAGTGTGGACATCGGTACAGACGGCCATGCCTCTCCCCATACCGAAGCTTTGCCAAGTTCGGCCCAATCGATCCCGATGCGCAAGTAAAAAATATCACCCCGACGACATTTACGAATAAGCGTACGCAGCACCAAGGCCTGGACATTTGAAGTGCGCAATACATCGTAGAGTCCATGTCGAATGGTTTCGGAAACATGATTGAAAGCCGCAGTTGCATCCTCTTCAATTGCATCGAAACGAAACCCATTCTGCACGGACGAGGCCTTCGTAATCGAATTCACATTCCAATGCGACATAGTTTTCAACACATCGTTCAAAAATGCAAACGTCGTCACAAAAGGTTGTACAACAGCGGGTGCCAGCACAACCAACTCATACGACTTGACATGTCGATATGTGGCACGCAAAAAGAAGTGTGCCAGACGGTTGTGTACCCGAAAGGACGAATAAAACCTTGCGTGAGAATCCAACGCGTCGTATTGAATACGCTCGCACACAAACGCTAGAAAACGTTTTAGAAAACGCACGCGGTCTTGTACCTTTCGGAAAATGATGTCGTTTTCACGGCCCGACACACACGCACCGGACCAATCCAGGTCGCCCGACGGGACAAGCCTGCGCTCGTGGGCTCGAAACAAGTCTAGAAGGACTTTGCCGTCGGTTAACCCGCGACGCGTTGCTGCGTTCCCGCTCAAGTGCAGACGAATGACCACGCACTTTACATCGAAAGATGTCATGCGTGTCCCTGCTCGATATATTTTTCCCTGTAAGAAAAGAGAGGTGTTCATTTATAAATATATACTATGTTCATTAACGCCGGCGCTTCTTCGACAAAGGTGGTTTGCTCGTCGAAATGGACGACTTGCCCTTTTCAAAACGCCTGTTGTCCGTCTCGATAGCGGCCTTGTGGTCCATACGATCAATGAAACCCTTGATGGCGTGCCCCTGCTTGTCTTTTGGTTCCCAGTTCTCAAATTCACGGACCGCCTCGTGCGTTTCGCGCACAAAATTCGCAGCCGCTTCATCAAGTTGGTCAGGGTCCGCAAACTCAAAGTCTGAACCTTCGTCATCCGGAACGACAAAGCCGTCAGAAGCATAGCCACGCATCTTTGGATTACTCGACACGACACCGGTTTCGTCATCGTCAGACTCGACTTCGGCACCCTCATACAACGGCAGTGTCGTCGCGTTTTCATGTTCGAGACGGCAGAACGTCATGCCATCTCCGCCGGGCAAGAACCCAATGTCCGCCCACGCCTTGACAGTCGTTCGACGATCGGACTCGTCGGGAATCTCGACGTGCTTCTTAATGCTGGCAGGGTCGACGGCTTCCCAATCGTTTGTTTCATCAAACTCCCAAATTCGACCTTCTTGCTTCAGAGTTACGCGAATGAAACACACCTCGACTTCGCCCTGTGGATTTACCCCGACAACTTCGCCATAGCGATCATCACCGTCCGTTCCCTGAATAATTAAATCACCTGGCGTGTACATTTATTCGATACTTACTCCCGCATATGCAGTTAAATACAATAAAATGTGTAACATATTTGGTTTTTTATCTAGTCATATCTTCGATTACGGCAATTACAAGTTTTGCGCGTGCACACTTGTGTTTTTTTAGGTCCTTGGCAATTCTTTTCAATTCGGAATTGAGCGAGTCGCACGAACTTGACTTTTTCGCATTTTGCTTTTTCTTAGGTTTCGTCTTCTGCACGTCAACCACCTTGCGAGCACGAACATGTTTTGAGGTATTGCGAACTCGGCTCTGCGCTCTACGAGCGCGTGCAGCCTTGGGCGGTCCTTTTACTATTTTGTTTGCACGGGCAAATATACGACTCTTGAAATCGTCTTCCTCTTCCTCTTCCTCTTCCTTCTCCGATTCCGATTCCGATTCCGATTCCGATTCCGATTCCGATTCCGATTCCGATTCCGATTCTGTGGGGCCGTATTCAAGAAGTTCGTTGCCGCGTTCAAGTAGGTTGTCGTCTATGTAATCGCTTTTGCCTTTTTTTAAATCATTAAGATATTTTTCCACGATGACTTTGCAAAGCGGTGCCGTAATATTATAATGCTTCAAGTTTTTGAGAAAGTCCCAAAGCGTTAGATTGATGTTCGGCTGCGAACCTCGTTTTTTCTTTACTTTTTTGTCAATACTTTTGGCAAACCCGAAATCGATAATATACATACGATCATTCTCGTCGAGCATGATATTTAGCGGGTTTCCATCATTGTGAACTACACCGGCTCTGTCAAGTCTGACACACAGCGCGTACAATTCAGCTTGATGATCCTCGTCCAATTCGTTCAAATTATTTTCACGCACATATTGAACGATGGTCTTTGACATCTTTTGCATGATGATGTATTTTTCTTTCGTGTTCACACCGTAGACTTCTGGGGCGACACCCTCTTCGGCAGCACATTTCTGTAAATTGGCTTCAGTAAGTATTCTCGAACTGGCTTTTGATTTCGAAAACAATTTGATCGCGTATTCTTGGCCCGACCTACCTTTTGCTATGAACGTGGTTCCCTCCTTACCTTTTTTGCCACTAATCTTGAACTTTTTCTCAATATAAGCCCGTTTGAGTTTTTGTAAACTACGAATGTCTGATCCTTGACTCATGTGAGAACATGAGCACCAGTTTATATATGTACAAAAAACTGATTCATTGGACAACCTGTTGAAGGCCCATTTCATAGAAATTGCCCTGTTTGTCCTTTGGTTCCCAGTTGTCGAATTTGTGAACGGATTCCGTCGCCACCGGGAAGGAATCCAATATCAGCCCATGCTTTCACGATGACCAAGCGAGTGCAAAAATCCCCCTTTTCCACATACCAACATACAAAAGCATCGTCACATGCATAAATAATGTTCGCTTTGATTACAGGCATAACTGGCCAAGATGGGTCTTATCTAGCAGAGTTATTACTGAGCAAGAAATATACAGTTCATGGTATCATTCGGCGTCAATCGGCTATACACACGCCGCGAATTGATCACATATACTCTCGTTTAAAACTACACTATGGCGATATGACGGATTCGTCTTCTTTAATTGGGGTATTAAGTAAAATAAGAGCCTTGGATCCTGAAAGACTTGAAATTTATAATTTAGGCGCTCAATCACATGTCAAAGTTTCTTTTGAACTTCCTGAATATACCGCCGAGGCCACGGGTGTGGGCACATTAAAGTTGTTAGAGGCCATCCGTACTACCGGTCTGGTCGATAAAACACGGTTTTACCAAGCATCCACTTCGGAAATGTTTGGACTTGTTCAGGAAACACCTCAACGTGAAACAACGCCCTTTTATCCCAGAAGTCCATACGGATGTGCAAAACTCTATTCACATTGGATAGTCAAAAATTATCGTGAATCGTATGGAATTCATGCGTCCTCTGGCATTCTTTTCAATCACGAGTCACCACGTCGTGGTGAAACGTTTGTAACCAGAAAGATTACAAGAGCTTTCGCTGCCATCAAGGCTGGCACCCAACACGAAGTTTGTCTGGGAAACTTGGACGCAAAACGCGACTGGGGCCATGCACGCGATTTTGTCAAAGCAATGTGGCTCATGTTGCAACAAGACGAACCTGATGACTATGTTATTGCCACAGGGAAACAATACACTGTCCGTGAATTTGTTAACTTGGCTGCAAAACACTTCCAATTGAATCTGACTTGGTCTGGAACCGGAATTGATGAAATTGCCACAGATCAATATCAGAGAGTATTGGTCCGTGTATCCCCAACTTACTTTAGACTCACTGAAGTTGAAACATTGCTCGGCGATGCAACGAAAGCCAAAACAAAATTAGGCTGGCAAATAGAAACGTCATTTGAAGAGTTAGTGTCCGAAATGTGCAAGGTCGATATTGAGAATTCACGAAAGTAAAAGAGGCTATTGGATAAGAAACCTAAATTTTTTTTACTGACTCGGTACAACGAGCAGCGCGCCATTTATAATTTTTCCAAGGCGGACCACATGCATCAACGAGATCCAGCACTGTATTGTGACACTCCGCATCTTGGAACAAGAATATAGGATTAAACAGTTTGCATGAGACCCATTTCATATCGCTGCAACTGTTCCATTTCGTCAGGTGTAAGCGCCGAACAATCCTGTGCTGTAAGGCGACCTCCCATGTACGTCAAAACACTGTACGCAACATGTGACATGATTGTGCACGCCTTCTCCTCATCAAGTATGAATTTAAGTTTATTCATCAACGTTTCGAGTACTCTTTCTGATGTTTTTTGCATTGTCAGACATTCGTAATTTGTCAGCGTTTCTGTCTGCCAACCCTCTGAAGTCGGAGTACATAGGACGATTTCCTTGCTGCTGGACATCATAATAGACTCTTTTCGGTGCTCGCGCATGTACGATTTGACGGATCTCGAACGTCCCTCGTAACATACGTTTTCGCTCCTCCAACATGCGTCGGGACGGCACTCATTCCTTCTCCAAGGCCATTCGTCAATAGTGATATGAAAAGGCTTGTTTTGTTTGAAAAAGGTTTCCACGGGTGACCACATGCGATGAACGACAACGGTACCGGAAGTCAATTTGGATAGAATGTCTTCTTCTTTTACGTTGCAAGACGATTGCCATCCACCGTCAGTCCAGGCGTAGGACTCGAGTGTTTTGGGTACAATAAAACCCACAAATCCGGGATCTCTTCTCAAGAAATTTGGCGACATGTCCAAACACCAATGGCCTCTATGGGTGCTTGGCACGCATTTCATGCCTCGGTCCCACAGAAATCGCTCGACCACTTCAAATGTCCAATGGCCCATGGCCTCGGCAAATTCCGAAACAGGGCGACCTGTCTCTTGCGCCAAGAGAGCGGCCACATTATGCAGGCTGGTAAATGGGACTTCGTACAATAAATGTTCTAAACAGTACTTGGCTTGCTTGCCGTCGTTTGATTTTAAATCGGACATTACATAATGTTTATATATTTATATACGAGCGCACCGCTCAATCGAGGATTCTAGCAGGTGCAATTTGGGGCGTTCATCCGCGTGAAATAGTGAAACATAGCGTACAAAATCGAGATGAAACTCAGTAATGTCATGTCATCTACCATTTGAATGTTTGCGCCACTGGCCGCCTCCTTTTGGCGATCGGGCGGCTCATTGGGTCGGCGTGGCGGTTCCATTAGAAGTCGGGTTCGGATTTAAATATGTGCGTTTTTGCAATACCCGCCAACCTTTTTTTTTCAACTCGTCCAACACGCCGGCGTACGTTTCCTTTTGCGCCGAAGACATCTCAGAAACCTTTTCGTTCAATTTGATTTGAACATGCTTGACTTTGCCAATCATTTTCCAATTCGATTCGGCCGGGTCTTGCTCCGCAATGTCCGCGCACTCGGCGATTTGACGATCGACAACCCTCTGGCGCTTGCGCGAAGCGCACTCGTCCAAATGTTTTTGCTTGTACTCGGCCATCTTGTCGTCCAAGACTCGAAGCCGATCGTCGCACAAACCCTGCTCATATTCGACTTCGGTAGTAAAGCGTATTTGATCTCGCTCTGAAAGTTTGTCCGGGTCGTTCGTCTTGTACTTTTTCATAATGTCGGCACGGGCGTCGTCAAACACCTTTTGAATCGACGCCTTTTCACTTTCAACATTGTTCAACGCCGATTCGAGTGCGTCGTCATCTTGCAAAGACGCAATCAACTCGAGCGAGGCCTCGTCGTCACGGCGACGTTTCGGCATGTGTCCGTTATACATTTAGACGGTATTTAAATATTAACATAATCATTACACATGTTTCATCAGTTTGCGTCGGCCGAACCCAAGGCCAAGAAAAAGAAAAAGAAAAAGCCAAAGGGACCGAAAAGGCCTTTGACCGCTTACCTATACTTTATGAAAGACATGTCGCCAAAAATGCCGGCCACATTATCGTTTCGTCTGAAAGTCAAAGCCGTCGCGGCTATTTGGAAAGGCATGTCGGGGGAAGAGAAATTAAAATTCAAAGTGTTGGCTCAAAAAGACAGGGAGCGATACCGGCGAGAAAAAGCGGCAGCCTCCGCAGGGGCCGGCTCTTCAAGCAGCAGTTCGTCGAGTGCCGCGGCTCCAGTACCGGATTATGTTTGGGACGATGCCACGAAAACGCTGACCATCAACGCCAATGTCCGCGCCGGGCAATTCCGAGGAAGAACGGATATCGAAAAAGTTATCATCAAGGAGGGCGTGACGAGAATCGAGTCGGGTGCATTCCGGGGGTGCAGTAGTTTGGCCTCGGTGGCCTTTCCGGATGCGTTGCGGACCATCGGAAGGTGTGCATTTGAAGGGTGCAGTAGTTTGGCCTCGGTGGCCTTTCCGGCAGGACTCCAGACCATCGGACGCTATGCATTCCCAGACACTTGCACCGTCCACCGGGCGGCTTCGAGTAGTTCGTCGTCCAGTTCGTCAGCGTCGAGTGCCGATGAACCACAATGCACGGGCGGATTAATTTTTCAAGCTGTGCTCGACAAAAAGCAGGCCGAGGCCGAAGCCAAGGGCGAAGTTGTCGATTTGACGAACGATGACGCAGGTGCAAGTTCGGCGGCGGCCGCCTCAAGTTCGACCATGGCCAAGCGCAAGGTGTATTACGTACAACGTTTTTTCAAAAATGGTGATCCCACCGACGAGTATGAGAAACAGGAGCTTGATCCAGTGGAACTCGTCCAGAACAAGAAATTAATGCCCACTTCTAAAAAAGTTCGTTCGAAAGAAGACGGTTCGTATTGGACACCGCACATTCAGAAGGATTTTGAAGACGGCCAAGGCTTTCCTTCCAAATATTACGTGGCGAGTGGATGGTCTGACGCGGACGGATACCACGTGCTCGCTTCGGGCGACGCGTTTAGGGGCATTAACGACCCGAACAAGCTCTTAGAACAATTGCTACGTAACTTTAGCAGTGGGTTTGGACCCTACGTGGAAGATGATCCGTGGACGGGACATCAGGAGTTCCCCATCCATAACGAAATGATCATCATTGAGAGACAAGTCTGCAGGCATTTGAACCAAACGGCTCGTCGAATCTTATTCGATCCAATTATAATTGAGGGTAAAAACCTCATTCATCCCGTCGTGTGGATTGAAGGACCTCCCCTAGAGAAAGAAGACGAGGATCAGGCAGCTGCGAGTTCATCGTCAGCGGCGGCGGCCATTTAATTCCGCGTCTTAGTCCGTCATCTCCGGCTCCGTACCGCAGAGAAGACTGGTTTCCTTCGTCCGCCGGACAATAAAAAAATAATACCTGCAAAGCGGAACCGGAACTGATTCACTGCCATCCCTACAAATTGATCATTTGATGCGAATACGTGCTATTCCAAATAAACGACTCGTGAAAATTAGAACATGAGTCTTCGTAGAGCCAAAAACGGGACTGGTGGCGAAATTAAGTTCTGCAACAAGTACGTATACCATGAATGGGATAGTGGCCGCTACACCATGGAGACCCTTGGTCGTAAAATGAACAAGACGGTTTGGATACATGATTCAGTTGAGGATGTGCCCAATTGGAAGCACGTTTGCTCTGTCGAAATCATGCTAACCGACTGGACGATGTATGAGAACGGATGGGTTGTCAAAGGAGACCAAAATCAACATCTTTTTTACTACAAGTGTCAAATACGAAACTATGGTGACAAGAGACCACAAGCTTTAGAATATTTAAAGAATATAAAATAATTAAATGAGATTCAATAAAACTCAAGAATAATGAATGCTACAAAAACTTCTCAACCCCCGAGTACATTTACCATTGTCATTTGTTCAACCTTTCCCGTTTTATTACTGTTGTGTATCTGCTTACAAAAAAGATACAGTGACGATTATTTAGAAGGTATTTACTGAATATTTAAACACGTTTCTTTTAAATCATTAACAAAACATGCAAGTCTTTGAGCAAATGGCCTGTACGCCGACAGTCGTACGCGAACGACACCGTGCCGGGACGCCTAAAGAGTACCAGACGGCCCACTGGACCATTCCGGACTGTCCGCCACCACTCGCGTTCGAAGATTGGGCCTCGTCGCTCGGGTTCGCGTCGACGAGATCCGGTACAGCTATAGAACCGTATGAGTTCTGTGCTAAACGCCTTACTCGCCCCGAATGCATCGCCCTCGTACGAAACGCCGCAAATAAAATCGAGTTAGACCCGGGCCACATGCAGCCGTACGAAAAGGTGGCGTCCAAATACCTTTTGAGACTAATGGCCGGCATCCCTCGGAAACACATTTGGGACGCGTGGTCCAAGCTGCCCATGTCCAATACCCTTTTGAAAGACGAGGCCTTTTGTCTGGCCATGATTTCTCTGCATCCCGTTCTGTATGGTCGCATACACCCTTTGGTCCGAAACAAGCGCTCCGTCCTGCTACAAGCGTTGGCGCTGTGGGACCTGCCAAAGTACTCGATTATGCAATTTGCACATCCGAATATCCTGCTGCAGCCGTATCACAATGTCATAATGCGTCCCGACACGGTGTGCCACGTGAGTCAGCCCAACTATTGGGTGTTCAACGATGCGTCTGTAGTTACTCGTGCGCTAGGGAAACCCGGCAAGAGGCGTTGGTTTGAATTGGCATTTGCTGGTCCGGCGGCAGTACATTGGGTAGTGGAGGAGAGGCGGAAACACGGGAATAGTTTGACACCCTTGGAACCCTATCTGAAGAACAATTCATATGTAAAGAAGTGACTATTCCAAAAATTATCCCTCATACCCCAAAATATATATGAAAAAACCCACCAATCTAATAACGAATATTGTGATGTTTCTTTATCGTATATACATTGTATTATATATTTTGGACAATACAGTCTAGATTACCACCATCGATACCAAGCCATTTCTGATTTTTAACATACCATTTATACTACAGTTTCAAATATGTCTTAAAGTAAGCTTTGTGAGCACTACTGGGAACAACACTCACTGCAGAGGTGGTAACGGGAGCTCTCTTTATTAAATAAGACAAATGAAGACAGCCTGACATGACTATTCTCTCAGCTCCCAAAAAACCGGGTATAAAACAAGGCAAAGTCTATTAAATGCGCTTTTTTTTAATACTTTCACTTTTATTCACAGGCACGAGGTTCACCGCCGGCACACCCTCGCGAACCTACACAGATCCTACCACCGGAAATGTCGAGTGGGAAGTGTTAAACACCTTTACGCACGATCGCCGAGCATTCACACAAGGGTTTCAAGCCAAGAACAACGTTATGTACGAAGGTACCGGATTGTATGGCCGTTCGGAATTAAGAAAAGTGGACATCCGCACTGGCAAAGTATTGCAGCGTAAGAAATTGGCCAGGACTAAATTTGGTGAGGGCATAACATTGATGAAACAAGGGGCTCAAATCATACAATTGACGTGGAAAAGTCAATTTGGTTACATATACGACACTGAAACGTTCGAGTTGCTGCGTAGGTTTCGTTACACCACATCGACAAAGCAAGGCTGGGGCATCACGTACAATCAGAAACAGGACGTGTTGTATGTCAGCGATGGTTCTAAATATATATTTACTTGGAACAGTGAAACATTAAAGGAAGAAAAAAGAATACAAGTCACCATTAAGCAGGACGGCGAGGAGAAACGCCAACCCGTAGTTAACATAAATGAATTAGAGTACTACAAAGGGACAATACTTGCCAACATATGGTATGACGATCGTATCATACAAATCAATCCACAAAATGGTCACGTCATGAAAAGTTGGAATTTTAAATCGTTGGTCCGAAAACCACAAGAGTACCATGTCAAACAAGATTGTTTGAACGGTATTGCGTTGGTCGATGATGGCGAAACCAAAGAATTGTATGTGACTGGCAAGTTGTGGCGTCACGTATACCACGTAAAAGTACCCGGATTGTTGAGTTTGAACGAGACAAAAGTACTTAGACATACATAAGCTGTAATACAACATAAAAATCACTCACTTTTGACCATAAGTGAGCGTCATCTATGTCACTTGACAGCCAATATCAAAAGTGTGACATTTTATAATTATCTATCAATACCTGCTTGTCTTCCTCACTGTAGTTGTTACTTTTCGATAAATTATCAAAACTCCATAATGGCTGTAGATTCCGATACCAAAAACATATGCGCTGCTGTTGAGGATCAGTTAGATCGAATGCTTTACAAGGTATGCGATGGTTATTCGGGTCCTGTTAGATCGAATTTTTTTGCCCAACAGCTCCGTTGAGGATGCGTACTTCTTGTCAAGACCCGCAGCTCTCACTGCCGATCCCATTCTGGAACGCAGTCTAACTTTAATTGCGTATCCTGGTTCATTGTTGTGTCTTTCTCTTCGATGCGCATTTATACGATTCTTATTGTTTCGGTAATGCTGTGTAGCTTTTTCATTAATTGTTTGTCTGTTTTTTATACGATATTTGTTAACACGTGTGATGTTTTTCTCCCTGTTTAGTATGTAACGCTTGCGTGCCATTGCACTAACCCTAACTCTGTTTTTCTCTCTGTATTTTTTTTCAGCAATTCTCGCCCTTGTACGATCCACTTTGACCATAAATCATATTTGTAAATGGATGTGACAAATGAGATCGACGCACAATCCATGCCATCACAGGATAATATCGAAAGCAAGGGTTACTTCACACACACGACTTCGACTTCAATGGGGGCCAGGACCAAGCAGACCGCCCGTAAAAGTATGGGTGGGAAGGCCCCACGCAAGCAGCTGGCCACCAAAACGGCCAGAAAGTCGGCGCCGGTCACGGGAGGCGTTAAAAAACCCCACCGGTACCGCCCGGGCACGCGTGCTCTTCAGCAAATACGTCGCTACCAGAAAAGTACCAACTTGCTCATTCGCAGGCTGCCTTTTCAGCGTCTCGTGCGCGAGATTGCACAAGACTTCAAGACCGACATACGATTTCAGAGTGCGGCAATATTGGCTCTGCAGGAATGCAGCGAAGCGTACCTCGTTGGTCTCTTCGAAGACACGAACCTTTGTGCAATCCACGCGAAGCGTGTAACGATCATGCCAAAGGACATGAATCTAGCTCGCCGCATTCGTGGTGACAAAACCCACTTTGGCTGAGTGCTGCGTAGCACTGATATTCCGTAAAGCTTACATGTGAAAAAAAAGAAAGAAACATATCATTCATTACAATTCGACTTTACTGTCTGGAGACTTTACTTGCGGAGTGTTCTTATTTGCGGCCCTCGCTTTCGCGGCTTTGCCCGCGGCCGATGTAAATTTATGATGGCATGCAGATGGTACTATTCTATCGATCTTTTTGCACAGCTTTTCAGGCGACATATTCTGTGCAAAGTCCGCCGAAAATTTCCTAATTTCAGGTGTGAAATCATTGCAAAAGGTCCTCTCTTCAACTAAAAGATTCTTGTTGTATTTGGAACAGTGTCGATGCAGCGCTCCTTCCAATGCCCCAATGTTTTTGACCATGTCCGTGCCAGAATTCCCGAGTTGCCGTTGGATGTTTCCGACAACGTGAAGGCAAACTTCACAGTGAACCGGGTCTTTCCTCCAACCGCTGTACTTTGCACCAGAAGCTAACGCAAATGTTAAAGCGAGTGCCAACCGAAACATGTTGATTTGTCAAAGAGCATTTTAATACAGTCATTTTGCAAAATGTCGGATTTGTTCCTATAAAAGAGTCACACACAAAGAGTGTATGTTACATCAATTCATTGCTACCGAACCAAAACGTACTTCCGGGCCTCCGTTCTGCTATCAACAGGGGGAGAGCGACTGTGGCTATTACTCTCTCCGAATTGCAGCTGAAATAGCACTTAAGCGGCGCTTCGATTCCGAAGAAGATCAAACTTTTCGCCAAGAATTCTTGAACATGTGTTTGGTGTCGGGACAACGGCTTGAGTTTTCCGTCATGCATTTTGCCGAACAGTTTCCAGACATGAGCGTCTATTTTACAACAGAAGCGGACGTTCCCGAATTTTCGCCGACAACCGTCATCGAAAAACTTGACGCCGGATGCAAGGCAGTAGTCTTAAATATACAGAACATGGACTTTGCAGGCAACCGACTGACTCGCGGACGTTATGGACACAACATATGTTGCGTAGGCCACGGAAAAGGAAAACTCATTTTCGCAGACAGTAACCGCAACCGTGGATCGTGTCGGAAAACAATGGATATTGAGTTACTTCAAAAGGGATTTGAAGACATTCAAAATGTCATTCAACATTCTTCTGACGAACACGAAGCTAGACAAAAACTAGAACGACGCACACGTCCAACCCGCATTGTCGAAATGTTTTGGGTTAACGATACTTTACCGTGCAAAAAGATACATTTAAGGAGAAGTCGACGTAAAAAATAACCCTATATATGTGGTTCGTATTTGGTATTGCATGAGTCATATCTCATCGCCGCGTCCGCCAAAGAATATTTTTGTCGCTAGTGCCCATGGCGACAAAGCCGGCGTCATCGATTGTCTTCGAGCCGGCCAAAACATCCACGGTGAAGACGAAGAGAAACAAACACCGTTTTTTCTCGCATGTGTCTACAACAGGGTCAAAATTGTCGAATGGCTATTGAAAACATTTCATGTACGACTTAATCATGTCAACAACACTGGTTACACGCCACTACAAGGCGCTGTCCACAGAGGACACGTCGAGATCGTGCGCATACTCCTTATGCAGGACGGCGTTAACATTAATTGCCAGAATTTAAGTGGCAAAACACCTTTGTATTCCGCTATCGTATTCCGTCGCGTGGAGATTGTTCAAATGCTTTTGAACGCGGGGGTCGATATGACGATTGAAAGTAACGAAGGCAATAATGTTATGGCGTTGGTCCAAAACCGTCTTCTGTCGTTCATGTATCCGATGCTCAAACGCGCTATGCCGAAGGAGCCCATCGTCAATGCGGTGCGCAACTTTCGCGATATCGAAACGTTCCAACAAGAGATCCAAGATTTGTTGGAAGCAGGAACAAATATTAACATTGAAGAATTAAATGGAAACACCGCGTTGCGCGAAGCTCTTGTCACAGGCGTAGTTGACGCTGTCCGCGTTTTACTCGCCACACCGGGCGTTGAGACCATATATTCATTAAAGTCTGTCAATACATTTGACTTGCCCGAGAAAACCTTTGAACTTTTAAGCGAATGCGCCATCTCCGGAGACTCGCCTATACCGTCTCCTTTGCGTTGTTTGACCGACGAAGGCGGGTGCGGTCACGCGTTTGACGCCAACTCTGGAATTATTGAGTGGCTTAACGAACGTGGACAATGTCCTCTGTGTAGAAAAAAAGTCGAATACATTCAAATCATGTCGAAAGAAGATGTGGGACATTGGAACGATATGGAAATCGAAATGCAAAGCGCAATCAAGCTTGAAAAACAAATACGCGCTTCGCAAGATTACAAAAACGCGTCCGACGACCACAAGAAAGAACTTCTCAAAGCATCTCAAGAGAACATCGCCAAAAACGAATTCAAAAACAGATTGTATGCTCCAACCCGTCTCAAATTCTAGTTCACAGAAATACCATATTTATAGGAAGACATATATACGATGAGTTACATACGTAATCAAAGAAAAAGCGTCGATCAAAAAATATACATTCAGTCTCTACGAAAGAACGGTTGGGAGCATTTCTATTTGGACACAAGTCGCGCTGAAACACGCAACATGGATTATATAATAAAAGAAATAAGCCAGCACTGGAACATACCTAGTAGTGAACTTTTTCTCAGCATGTGTCGTCCGGACATGTCTTACGTCATGACACTGGCCAAATTTTGCAAACGAAAGAACTTGGATATGGAAAAACTGTCTGTACGCCAATTTCTAAACATTCTTTTAAGTGATTTTTCGAACGGTATAGTCATAGCCACTCAAAAGGTCCACAGGCTCAAATTTTAAGTGACACAAGTAAGAAACATGTTTAAATCAACTATATAAAACCTACATATTTTTTTTAAATGTCGTCTGAACTCTTCTGCTCTGCAAACCACGTTCATTCGGATCTCGTCAACGTGGACGTGCTCGAAGAACTCTCACAACTAAAAAACATTGCCGATGTCTTGCGCAGTGGTCTATTTCACAAAGAAAACAAAGCGTCGCTTCTCAAACTGTACAAAAAAGCTCAGACCTCGAAAACGGAACGTCATTGGATGACACCCACAACTACCAACCAACTAGTCAAAGCCAAGGTAACGCAGCCCGATCAACCCTTTGACACATGCCCGCTGTATTTGATGCATTTCATCATCTCACCGTCGGGTCAGGTTGCATTTCAGTTTAAATTGCGCCTGTTACACAGTGTTATGTACGACAGAAACAATGGGAGTCTACTCTAAACGAACTATGCTAGGATTATAATTTAGTCCCTATATAAATGTGAACACAATACGTATGTCAATGCCAGGAGGCCGCACGAAACATTTCAAAAGTAAAGTCGAAGTCATAAAAATCAACGCAATTGCTAAAATGCATATCTGGCTGTCCGAACACACAGACATCTCCGAGAACTGCCTACACAATATTGCACAAAACTACAGAGACATCCCCGCAGAGGTATACGCAGGGGCATATTGTCCAAGGTTGTATATTTGCCAGAAGAAAAGGTGGATCATTTATGAAACGCGCGAAAAAAAACTGTATTGTGTCGATTACGATGGCCAGGAACATGCGGAATGGTGCACGGTAAAAAAGAGATTCGAGATTACAGGGATTAGACTGCGAGTAATTCTTGGTCGTCTTGCATTCGAAGGAAGAAAAAGTACGTTCGCACGGGTCGTGGAGCATTTCAAAAGACTACATGAAACCGAGGATACACTCACTGCGCATCAAACCGCGCCAAAGTTGAAAGTGCAGCAACCCGGAACAACGTCAAAAGTGCGCCAGTATGTAAGAATATAAATAAAATCTATAGTCAGCAAAACGCCTGTCGGACCGTCCGGTTCCATCGTCTTTCGATGTATTCGGACCGTTGTGCCATGGCGTGCCGTCAAGAGAAACATTCAGCGCGCCAAGCATCAGCGAAAGATGCGTCAGAAACTAAAGCGTCGCCGTCAGAAAAAGCGTTAATTGATTCATCAACATTTGTACAAATCATTTTTTTACACCTATAAATATGTACGGACTATAATAAATGTTTCGTCAACACGTGCCTACATTCCAGGCTTCGGAGGACAAGTATGACGATATGAATATCACAGGGTTGAAGAGCCGAGCAAGTAAGTTAAGAATACCGCTCTACTCTAAATTTAAAAATACGGCAAAGGGCAGAAGTGATTTGGCGAAACTGATTCGCGAAGCCGAAGCTGGCACGACGGCAAAAAAGCCCGCTGCAACACCAGCCAAGGCGGTAGTGAACGGATCGGCAGAAGACTGGCTTACGTACTGTCAACGCCGTCCCGAGATGTGTAGTCTGGCGGGCGCAAGCGGGTTGGCGGTTGGTTTGGGAGGCTATTATGTATTGACATTGCTGCAGCAGGCGGCCGTGTCTGCGGCAACGTCAGCGCTTTATGCAGGCGTGACTACACTACTCGCCGTCGGTGCAGGCACTGCTGGTGTGCAAGCCTTTCGGCATCGGAATACCATATGGATACGAAGGTACAATCAGAGTAAAACGTTTGCAAAAATGGAATTGCACGAGCTCCAAGTCGAAGTGGAACGACTGAAGACGATTCAGTGCAAATGGTATACGCTCAATCTGAGTCAGAAAGAGTGTGACGAAAACAAAGAATTACTGGACGTTGCATCCGAAACCCTTTCGACTCTGAACAAGAAAAAAGACGAAATGAAGGCTGAAGTCGAAGAAGTGCTCAGAGGTGCGCGCAGAATGCTGGGTAACAAGTATGACAAAGTTTTCAATGGTACGGAAAGCACACTGCCAGACGCATGGTCCAATCTCAGCCGTCCCAAACAACGAAAGTTATCGGAGATCCTGACATTGATTCACGAAGAGATCCTTGCATCGCTGGACTCCGAGCAAGCGAAACAAGAAGAGAAAAGGCAGCATTCGGAGGATGTTCCGGCCATCCAGCGAATAGCTTGGAAGCAGATCAATGACAGGCAAAAAGCAAAGCTCGCGGGGGCTATCTCTAGACGCGTCATCGACACGAACAGACCACTACGCCTTAAAGCCATATGGACGTCACATTATAATGAATATCAGCGCATTCAGAAAGAAATCAAGGCTGTCAAGG
>MDSY01153544.1_pt1 | contig 22053 bp, 16 predicted proteins | sample 811131 | NCBI WGS metagenome assembly MDSY01 (sample SAMN05326643, study PRJNA326480) | marine metagenome | isolation source: seawater | place: Atlantic Ocean: South West | collected 2010 | reverse complement strand
TGAAAAAGATTGGGAAAACGGAAAATTTGCATTAAGAAACTTAGTAATGAAAAATAAAGAAGAAGTAGTTAGAGCTTATTCTATGGCTTCTTTTCCTGCTGAAGGAAGAAATATCATGTTAAACGTACGTGTGGCTGCTCCACCCTGGGATAGAGCTAAAGACTCGTGGTCTGATGTTAATCCTGGAGTTGCTTCATCCTATATTTTCAACCAAAAGGCTGGAGACAAAGTTATAATTTCAGGTCCTTATGGTGAGTTTTTTATAAATGATTCTGAATCAGAAATGATGTATATTGGTGGGGGAGCTGGAATGGCTCCAATGAGATCTCACTTGTATGAATTGTTCAAAACTCTAAAGACTGGAAGAAAAGTTTCTTATTGGTATGGTGGAAGATCTAGAGCTGAACTTTTTTATATTCACTATTTTAGAGATTTAGAAAAAGAGTTCCCAAATTTTAAATTCTATATGGTTTTGTCTGATGCTTTACCAGAAGATAAATGGGTAGATAAAAAAGACATTAACGACCCTAAGGGAGATGGTTTTACTGGTTTTGTACACAATGCAGTTATTGAGCAGTATCTTTCTAATCATGATGCTCCAGAAGATATTGAATATTATTTCTGTGGACCACCAATGATGAATCAAGCAGTTCTAAAAATGTGTGATGATTGGGGAGTTCCACCAGAACAAGTAAGATTTGATGACTTTGGTGGGTAAATACCTTAGTACAATATTTCTATTTTTAATTCTTGTTATATTAGGTTGTGAAACTGGTGATGATAATAAAAAAGTCTTTCTTAAAGTTAAAGGTTACGCTCAGGGTACTACTTATAGTATAACTTACAGCGACAATTTAAAAAGAGACTTTTCATATTCAATAGACTCCATTCTAAATATTGTAGACAATCAACTCTCTACTTACGATACTAATAGCTTTATTAGCATTTTGAACAGATCTAAGGACACTTGCCTTAGTTTAGAAAATAAAAGTATGTTTGCTTACTGTTTTAAAATTTCAGAAGAAATAAACAATAAAACAAATGGTTTTTTCAACCCTGCTATATATCCATTGGTGAATTACTGGGGATTTTACTCTGATTCTAATCCTGAAATTGATACTTTATTTATTAAAGATTCATTACTTAGTTATGTTGACTTACCAACTAACTTTTCTATAAATCAGGATAGCTTAGGCTCTTATATATGTAAAAAAAGTAAGTATTCTAAATTAGATTTCAATGCTGTTGCTCAAGGTTATAGTGTAGATTTAGTTGGTGATTTTTTGAAAGCAATGGGAGTAGAAAATTTCCTAGTTGAAATCGGGGGAGAGCTATCTTCTTTTGGGAAAAATTATGAAAATAAATTATGGAGAGTTGGTATAGAAAAGCCAATTGATAGTTCTTATGTTGGAGAATTCGAATTTCAAAAAATAATAGAATTAGATAACCAAAGTTTAGCAACATCTGGTAACTATAGAAAGTTTAAAGTAATAAACGGAAGAAAATTTTCACATTCTATTGATCCTAAATCAGGTTTTCCTGCAAATAATAATCTTTTGAGTGTGACTGTTGTTTGCAAAAAAGCGGCTAATGCAGATGCTTTTGCAACATCCTTTATGGTTATGGGAATAGAAAAAGCAATTGATTTTTTAGAAACTAATTCTAAGGATAGTATTTTTTGCTTTATGGTATATGATTCTGCAAAATCACTTAAAGAATGGAGTAATTTTTAAACCTTATTTTCAGAGGATTTTGATATAAGCTTATCAACTCCAATCCAAATAAGTATCAAAGGCCAGTAAACTCTAATGAGTTCTACAATAGAAACTTTTATTAGATCAAGATTGTTTGCTAAAAACAAAAGACCTAGTATGATGAATAAAATTCCAATACTTTTACCTTTTTTCATATTTTTTTCTAATCAAGCAATGCTTTGTTCCACTGGCTTCTTACACTTCTCATCAGGTGTTGCGCCACAAAAACTACAAGACTCACCCTCTTTATTTAAAAGAGGATTATTACTTGCACAAGTACCGGAGAATTCACCATCTTTCTTTAAGATTATTTTAATCGCTATTCCAGCAAAACAGAGTGCTAAAAGACCAATAGAAAGAAGAATAGTTTTCATGTTGTGAAATTAATCAAATATTTCCTTAAAGCTGAAAGATTATTCCTATTTTGAATTTATAGATTAGATATTATGAACAAAACAGCTCCTTTTGATAGGCTTTTGAATATAATGGATGAATTAAGAGAAAATTGTCCATGGGATCAAAAACAAACTATGGAATCTCTAAGTCATTTGACAATTGAAGAAACTTACGAATTAGTTGATTCAATTCTTGACAAGGATATGAAAGAGATTAAAGGAGAGTTAGGCGATTTGCTTTTACATATAGTTTTCTATTCTAAAATTGCTTCAGAAACCAATGACTTTGATATAAACGATGTTATTAATTCAATATGCGATAAGTTAATTGAAAGACATCCTCATATATATGGGGATGAGATTGTTAAAGATGAACAAGATGTTAAAAGAAACTGGGAGAAAATAAAATTAAAAAGTGGTAAAAGGACCGTATTGCAAGGTGTTCCAAAATCTCTACCAGCTATGGTAAAAGCTACTAGGATTCAAGAAAAAGTTAAAGGAGTAGGATTTGATTGGGACAACAAAGAACAAGTTTTTGAAAAGGTCAAAGAAGAATTTACTGAACTACATAATGAAATTAAACTAACAGACAACCAAGAAAAAATAGAAAAAGAGTTTGGAGATGTACTTTTCTCCATGATAAATTATGCACGTTTTATTGGTGTTGACCCAGAAACAGCTTTAGAAAGAACAAATAAGAAGTTTATCGGAAGATTTAACTACTTAGAACAAGAGGTCAAAAACAATAATATGGATTTAATGAAAATGACTTTAGAGGAAATGGATTTGATTTGGAATGAGTCTAAAACAAAATTTCCATAGTAGTTTATCCAAACCCCTCTTATTTTAAAATATAATCGTTAAATTAATATATAGAATCATTTGATTTAACAAATACAATATGCGATTACTATTATCTACATTTCTTATTTTTTCCTTAAGTTTTTCATCTTTTTCCCAATTTTGGATAACTGGCGTTTCTAGTTCTCCGTCTCCAGCGAATGATTGTGACATTATAACTATTTCTATTAATGGCAATCTTTCTGCTAGTAATTGTAGTTATTTTTCCTCTTTCGTCATAACTGGCAATATTATTACTATCGAAATTAATGAAACTTGTGGTGGAATAGGTCTGCCAGTAATTACACCATATAATGAGTCAGTTGTTATTGGAACGATTCCTTCTAATAACTATGTTTTAGTAGTTAATCAATACTCAATAGGAATTCTTCAAGAAACAAATACAAGTTCATTAAACATTGGTACCTGTTGTGGATCCAATGCAAATATTAATCTCTCAAGTAGTTCCAATTGTCTTGGTGATCCAACTTCTTTTATTGATTTAGGTACTGTGGCAGATAGCTTAGTTTGGACTGATAATGGTTTAGTTTTTAGTCCTAATCCTTCAGCTTTGGGTTGGATTTATACTTTTATCTATTCTGGAGTTCATAATGTGATTTTAACAGCTTTTGATAGCATAGGTTGTTCGGATACTAATAATTTAGTAGTTATTGTAAATGATCTTCCAGAAATACTTATGAGTTCTGTAGCAGCAACTTGTGCAACATGTCAAAATGGAGAAGCTTTTGTAACTGTTGCTTCAGGACCAATGCCTTACCAACTTGTTTGGAGCATAGGAGGAACTTTTAATCCACTTATAGGACTTAATCCTGGAAACTATGTAGCAACTTTGACAGATGGTAATCTTTGTTCTGTTACAGATTCAGTCGTTGTAGGGAATTCAGTAAGTATGGATGAAAATATAGCTGAAAATTTTTCAATCTATCCAAATCCATCTTCTGGAAATATTTATTTAAATATTTTAAATAATAAATTGAATTACATAAATATTGAAGTTTATAATTTATCAGGAGAACTGATTAAAGAAAGTTTCCTTTATGGAATATCAAATAAAAATTATGATATTAATCTTGATTTAAGTAAAGGTATTTACTTTATAAAGGTTAATAGTTTCACAGAAAAAATAGTAATTAAATAAATTGATAAAAACATAAATTTAGTTCTTCTTTTATCAAAGAATTTAAAATAGTGATTAATCATTTCTCAAACAACAAGTATTAATTGAATATCAGTTTAATATATACATAGTTTTAAATCTTTTCCAAACTTAACTAGTGGTTCATACATAAGTAAAATACGTCTGCAACAAACTATAAAATATAGAATCTATTATTTTTAGAAAAGAAGTTGGGTTATAAAAAAAATATTTTTATGAAAAGTAGAATTAATAAAGTGCTATTCAGAAAACCTTTCTTTCGGATTATATTTTATTTCCATGAAATTAAAAAACGGCAAAATTTCTTCTTATAAAATCTAATTTAAGAATTGATAATTTTTCTGAATTTTATCATAAGAGATAATCCTCTATAAATCATCCACACGGTAAGGGCTATCCAAATTGTAATTAATTCTGGAATATATAAGTCAAGAAAATATATTGTAGGTATGAAAAAGAAAAATGTTCCTATTATTAGAGTATTTCTTAGATCTACAGCTCTACCAAGACCTTTGAAAATTCCATCAAAAGTAAATGCAATTGAATTAAATGGCTGGGCTATAATTACCATCCAGAAAATGCTCTTGAAAATAACATTAACATTTTCTTCTTGACTAAATACTTTCCCAATATAGGGATAGAGAGCAGCGTAAATCACCATTAATACAACAGCTATTTTGACATTTATTTTTAATAATTCTTTTCCTAAAAGTTGTAATTTTATTTTATTTTTCTCACCTATATATTTGCCAGCAAGAGCATTTCCAGCATTGGAATATCCATCAATAAAGAAAGCACTAAATATCCAAATATTATAAGCAATTGTATATGCAGCTAGCGAATTACTTCCATAGCTATTGGCATATCTGTTGGAGATTAGAAATACTAGGTTTAAAACCATTGTTCTAACAAACATATTATAGAAAATATGAAGCATTTCTTTAAAAAATGGACTTAGTTTAATATTTATTTTAAAATTAAACGGAGTTTTTCTTATGTAGAATATTCCACATAAAACTACCATTATTAATTGGGAGTAGACCGATGCCCAAGCTGCACCTTTGACCCCCATAGGTGAAATTAAATGGTCTATGCCTAACACTAGAACTATGTCTAGAACAATATTGCTAAACCCACCAATTAAGCTAATATACATTGCCCAAGAAGTGTTTTGAAAACCTCTGAAAACTCCAAAAAATAAAGCAATGATTAGACTCATTGGCAATCCATAACTTCTAATTATAAAATAGTCTTTAGAGTAATTAAAAGTATTTAGATTTATTTCACCATATACTAAATTTGCTAGGAAGTTATAGTTGGTAATTAGTACAATAGATAAAATTATTCCCGTAAAAAAAGTCAATAAAAGTGTTTGAGGAACTAAAGATTTAATAGCTTCTATTCTGTTTGCTCCAAATTGTCTACTTATAATAGCAGAAAGAGAAGTTCTCATTTGAGCAAATCCCCATACTAAAGTTGCAATTAATCCTGCAGCTAGACCAACACCACCTTGAGCAATAGTTGATTCTTCCCCAATTCTTCCTATAATAGCTGTATCTACCAGTCCAATAAGTGGTTCAGTGATATTGTAAAGAATTGCTGGAATAGCTAAAGAATTTATTTCTTTTTTATTAAGCATTTAAAGAAAATCAGAAAGTGGATGAGTAGATTTTAGCCGTATTCCTTTTTCTGTAGATTGTAGTTTACAACTCTCGTTTTTAGAGTCATGCTGTAGATAAAGTAAATAGTTATTTTTTAAGGCTAGTTTTAAGAAAATAGACTTTTCTTGAAGGGTTTTAAGTGGTCTAGTATCATAGCCCATGACATAAGGAAGTGGTATGTGTCCAACGCTTGGTAATAGGTCAGCCATAAACGCAATTTTTTGACCATTATAGTTGATTACAGGTATCATTTGACTTTCGGTGTGTCCATCTGCAAAAAAAACATCTATATTTTGAAATACACCTTTAGTTAACTGACTTTTTCTTTCAATGAATTTTAATTGTCCACTCTGTTCAATTGGAGATATATTATTGCTTAAAAATGAAGCTTTTTCTCTTACATTAGCTTTAATAGCCCAGTCCCAGTGATTCTTATTGCTCCAAAAAGTAGCATTTTTAAAAACAGGTTCTAAAACTTTTCTGTCGTTGTTTTTCCACTTTACAGCTCCACCACAGTGGTCAAAGTGTAGATGAGTTAAAATTACATCTGTTACCTCGTCTAAGGAATAACCAGAGTTGTTTAAAGAACTTTGTAAGCTGTCTTCACCATGAAGATGGTAGTGGCTAAAAAATTTATCTGTCTGCTTATTGCCGATTCCGGTATCAATCAATATTAATTTATTTCCGTCTTCTATAAGTAAGCTTCTCATAGCCCAAGTGCATAGATTGTTTTGGTCAGGTTCATTAGTTTTTATCCATAATTTTTTTGGAACAACACCAAACATTGCACCTCCATCTAATTTAAAGTATCCAGTATTTATGACAGAAAGTTTCATTTAATTACTATTAATTTCTTCATTTAAATATATACATTCCATCCCTTGTTTTACATCGTGAACTCTCAATATTTTAGCACCCTTTGTAAGTGCAAACATATTTAAAGCTGTAGTTCCGTTAATTGATTCTAATTTACTGACTTTTAAAGTTTTATAAATCATAGACTTCCTGCTTATGCCAGCTAGTATAGGTGCTTTTAAGACTTTCAAAAATTCCATATTTTTTAATAACTTATAATTATCTGAATTTGTTTTACCAAAACCAAAACCTGGATCTACAACAACATCATTTATCCCATAAGAATTTAACATGTTTAACTTCTTTGAAAGAAACTGAATTACCTCTTTTGTTACATCATTGTACTTAGGATTGTCTTGCATATTTTTTGGTTGTCCTTTCATATGCATTAGTACATAAGGTACATTGTATTTTTTGATAGTTTCAAACATTTCTTTATCCATATTCCAAGCAGACACATCATTGATCATTCCCGCACCAGCATCTATTGCTAAAGACGCAACTTTCCCTCTAAAAGTGTCAATAGAAATATTTATTCCTGTGAAGGTATTGGCTATTTTTTCTATGTAGGGAATAGTACGTTTTATTTCTTCATCAATTGTTACATTATTTCCATTAGGTTTTGTGGAATATCCTCCTATGTCAATAATTGTTGCACCTTGATTTAAATCGTTTTCTACTTTTTTAAGTACTTTATCTATAGAATTGTATTTTCCTCCATCAAAAAATGAATCTGGAGTTGTATTTAAAATACTCATCACTATGGGCCTACTCAAACTTATAAGATTTCCCTTAAAATTTATGGAATAATTATCAAGTAAATATGTATCTTTCAAGCGTAAAAAATATTTTAAATTTATGTCTAATACTTCTGAACAGTACGATAATGTTATTGTCAAATGTACTGAGATTTTTAAAAAGAAAACTATTGATTACGGAACAGCATGGAGAATTCTTCGATCAAGTTCTTTAACTGACCAGATTTTTATTAAGGCTAATAGAATAAGAACTATTCAAGAAACAGGTGCTTCAAAAGTAGATGAAGGAATAGAATCAGAGTTTATAGGGATAATAAATTACTGTGTTTTGGCTTTAATTCAAATTGACCTAGTAAGCGATAAAAGAATGGTGATTCCACCTAAGGAAGCTATAAATTTGTACAATCAAAAAATATTAATGTCAAAGGATTTAATGCAACAAAAAAACCATGATTATGGTGAAGCATGGAGAGATATGAGAGTTTCTTCTTTAACAGATTTAATTCTAATGAAAGTTTTAAGAATTAAACAAATAGAAGATAACAAGGGAAAAACATTAATTTCAGAAGGAATTGATGCAAATTATTACGATATGGTTAATTACAGTGTTTTTGCAATGATTCATCTTAATTAAAAAAACTATGAATAATAAATTAATAGGTATTTGGGTAATAAGAATTGTAGTTTCTTTATTATTTTTGGTATCCGCTTATGCAAAAGTCTACCACGAGCCTTCTGCCTACTTTTCAATAACAACCTTTGAGGCAAAACAGCTTGTTCCCTTGGGTTTTAGCTCTGAAATATCTTCTTACTTGTCTAGAATTTTAATTGCCTTAGAGTTTTCTATTGGAATATTAATTTTATTACCGTTTTACTTAAAAAGAGTTGTTATTCCCCTGACTGTCTTTATTCTTGCAGCTTTTTGTATTCATTTAGCCATCCAAATTTATTTGACTGGCAACAGTGGAAACTGCGGTTGTTTCGGTACTCTTTTACCGATGTCTCCCTTAGAAGCTATTCTAAAAAATGTTTTTGCAATTGGGTTATTGGTGATTTTAAATAGATTGGTTCCTAAAGATAGATCAAAGAAAGTTGAAATTTTTTACGGCTTCACAGTATATCTATTCTTTCTTGCAGGAATAATGGTTTTGATCCCTATTAAAAGTTCCGATAGTATTACTATTGATTCTAATGATTATTTAATCCAAGAAGCTTCAATTCAAAAAGGCCCAAAACAAATGAAATCTGAATTTAGTCAAACCTTGCCGTTTGCAGATAAAGGAAGACTTATTTTGTGTTTTTTTGCACCAGGTTGTGACCATTGTAAAGCAGCAGTTAGATCTATAGATTCATTGTCTAAAAAAGTGAAAAATTTTCCTAAAGTTGAAATCGTTTTTATGGATGAAGAAGTAGATAAAATCCCTGAATTCTTTAATTATGCAGGAAGCAAGTATAATTATATTGTATTAGATATCTCAACTTTTTACGATGTTCTAACATGGGAGAGAGATACTCCAGGTATCTTTTACATGTGGAATGGTAATATTTTAAAAGAATTTAACGGTACTAACGATAAAGCATATGATCCCAAATCACTTCTAAAATCACTTGAATATAAATAGTTTACAATGAGAAAAAAAATTGTTGCTGGTAATTGGAAAATGAATCTTAATAAGTCTGAGGCAGATAATTTATACAATAACTTAGAATCTAAATCTTTCCCGGAGGGAGTTGAGGTTGTAATTGCACCCGCATCTATATACCTAGATAGTTTTAGCATTGCATCTAAGGTAAGTATTTCCTCACAAGATGTTTCAGCTAATGATAATGGCGCTTTTACTGGAGAATTTTCTGCTGAAATGCTTTCGTCTTTAAACTTACGTTTTGCAATAGTTGGTCACTCAGAAAGAAGAACCTTTCATAAAGAGACAGATTTACTTATTTTTCAAAAAGTTGAAATGCTTTTAAAGCATGGTATTACTCCAATTTTCTGTTGTGGAGAATCTCTTTCAGATAGAGAAAGTAAAAACCATTACAACGTCGTTAAATCTCAACTTTCACAAATTCTCAGTAATCTTTTCCCCGAAGATTTCAGTAAAATTGTTATCGCTTATGAACCGGTTTGGGCTATAGGTACCGGACTTACAGCAGATCCACAAGATGCCCAAGACATGCATTCTTTTATTCGTGGCCTTGTTTCTGAAGCATTTGGTAGTAGTATATCGTCACTAACATCTATACTCTATGGTGGAAGCTGTAAACCCTCTAATGCTAAAGAATTATTTTCTATGAAAGATATCGATGGTGGATTAATTGGTGGAGCTTCTCTAGAACCAGAAAGCTTTGAAGCTATTATAAATTCTTTTTAGTTTGGACTATATCGAAATTCAATTCGTTTTAAAAGAAAGAGTTCCAATAATAGATGTTTTTATACAAGAAATTGCAGATTTAGGTTTTGATGCATTTCAAGAGAACCTAAATATCTTAAGTTCCTATATACCTTCAATAACTTACAATGAGAAAAAGCTTCAAGAGTTAGTAAATATCTACAGTGATTTTATTATTTCTTTTAAATCAATTAATCATCCATATGAAAATTGGAATAAAAAATGGGAGAGTAGTTTTCAATCTATTCTTATTAACCAACATTGTCAAGTAAGAGCTTCTTTTCACAAACCGTCCAATAAAAAGTACGATATTATAATTAATCCAGAGATGTCTTTTGGGACAGGTCACCATGAAACTACTCGTTTAATGGCTAAAGATTTATTTAAACAGGATTTAAAAAATAAAACCATATTAGATTTTGGATCGGGGACAGCTATTTTATCAATACTGGCAGAAAAGCTTGGAGCTAAGGAAATTGATGCAGTAGAAATCGATGAAAATGCAAATATAAATGCACTTAAAAATCTAGCAACCAATAATTGTAAAGTCATCCAAATAATTAATGGAGATGGTGTTAGTATTCCCAACAAAAAGTACGATTATCTTCTTGTAAATATTAATAGAAATACAATTTTTAAAGAATTTACAAACTTTTTAAAAGCTATGAAGAAAAATTCAAAAGTGCTATTTTCTGGGTTTTTCGAAACAGACATTGATTACATCAAAGATTTATCTTTTAAAAGTGGATTAAAAATTTTATATTCAAATTCAGAAAATCAGTGGGCATTGTTGGTCATGATAAAAAAATAATTATGAAATATAAGTTCTATTTAGCCATTTTATTTTTTGCAAGTTTTTTATCAAAAAATTTATCCCAAACTACATTTTCTCCAGAACCAGAAAAATTTCTTAAAGATGTTCAAGTATATATAGGAACTTATGATAAAATTAAAGCAAAAAAATACATAAAATCATTTGAACCTTTATGGTTAGGTGATTTTTTCACACCAAATCATAAAGCTCTTGTTTACAATACTTTGAACTTAATGCTTGAGAAGAATTTAAGAGTATTTCCAGATTTCATTTCTTATTTCGATGCCATATATAATTATTCTAATTCTGATATGAGTTCAGATAATTTTATAAAATGGAATAAAACTTTAGAAAAGGTTATAAAAAAGTACAACAACAAAAAAGTACAAAATTTTCTTGAAGTTTCAAATAATTTATTTTTGGATGGAACTATTTATGTAACATCTAGATCACAGAAATCTGCAACTAGATGGCAAGTTTCTTTAAAAGACAGTTTTGATATTCAATTTGTTAAAAAAATTCCAATATTCACATTTAAAAATGTTGATTTAAGATGCTTTTCTAAAAATGACAGCTCGATAATACGAAATACATCTGGACAATTATTTCCATTTAGATCTGTTTGGCAAGGAAATGGAGGTAAAATTGACTGGCAAAGAGCAAGAAAGGACAAAAACACTTATTATGCAAAAGTTAATTCTTACAATATTGGTCTAAAAAAATCATCTTATTATATTGACTCAGTCTTATTTTACAGCAGTTATTTTGATTATCCTATAATGGGTAAATTAACAGAGAAAGTTCTTTCAGTAATCTCCTATGAAAAAGTTGTTTATCCTGCATTCGAATCATATAGTAAAAGGCTTGATATTAAAAATTTAAATAACAATAAAAATATTGAATATAATGGTGGTTTTACAATTCGAGGCAGCAATTTATATGGCTCAGGAACTATCGACAATTTATCTAAATTAATAATTAGTTACAACAATAAAGAAGTTTTGGTGGCAGAGTCCATTGGCTTTATAATAAATGATGAAGAAATTATTTCAGAAAAAGCAAAAATTAAATTTTCACTAGATTCTGATTCTATTTTTCATCCTGCATCAAACTTAATTTTTTCAACTAACTCTAAAACTCTTACTTTATCCAGAGGGGAAGATGGTATTTATGCAGCTCCTTTCTTTAACAGTTACCATAAATTAGATATGTATGTGGAAACTTTATCGTGGTTAGTTGGTGATTCTTCGATTAAACTTTCAGTTCCTAAGGGAACAAAAAGTATAAAAACTGCTCGTTTTGCATCTTTGAATTTTTTCGATGTTAATATATATGATAATTTAAATAATGAAATGGGAAATGTTTTAGTATCTATTAAACGATTTGTAGAAATCTATGGCTCAAATATCTTTACCATTAATGACTTGGCGAAGTATTTGGTAATGACCAAAAATGATTTACAATTCTTACTTTTTGATTTAACAGAGCTTGGATTTATAAATTATGATTCTCAAAAAAAACTAATTACATGCAGTGAAAAGCTCTTTAATTATATAAAAAACAGATCGGGGGAAAAAGATTACGATGTAATGATTATAAATTCTAATTCAGAAACTAATGCAATACTTAATCTTAACTCTTTAGATTTAAATATTTTCGGAATAGATAGGGTTATACTTAGTCTAAAAAACAAGGTTTGGATCAAACCTGGAGGAAGAAGGCTGACTTTGAAAAAGAACAGAGACATTAACTTTGATGGTCTGATAACTGCGGGAAAAACACAGTTTTACGGTTTTGACTTTTCTTTTATTTATGAAGATTTTAAACTTAATTTACCCAAGTGTGACTCTATGTTTATTTGGGCTAATTATAAAGAATCTAATAGAAAAGGTAAATTAGTTAGGTTGCAATCTAAAATTGTATCTCTTGAATGTCGAATTATAATTGACGATCCATCCAATAAGTCTGGTTTAGACACCTCACACCATGGATATCCTACTCTATATTCAAATACTAAATCATATATTTATTACGACGATCTATCTATACAAAATGGTCTTTACAAAAGAGATAACTTTAAATTTATTGTAAATCCTTTTATTATGGACAGTTTAGATAATTTTACAAATCATGGAATTGACCTAAATGGACTATTGACTACGGGTGGAATTTTCCCTGATTTTGAAAATAATTTGCAGATTATGCCAGATTATTCTTTAGGCTTTATTAGAAATACACCTGTTGAAGGTTTTAATATTTACGATCAAATAGCAAGCTATGATAATGAGATAAGACTCTCAAATGAAGGATTAAAAGGGTCAGGAATCATAGAGTTTTATACTTCTACAGCAACATCTGATGATATAACTTTTTTCCCAGATTCAGTTGTAGCAATAGCCCAAACCTATATTAATAAAGAGCAATTAAATGACCCTGAAATTCCTGCCATTAAGGGGAAAAGTTGTAAAGTATCTTATATTCCTAAAGATAAATTACTTTATGCTTATTCTATAGATACTAATTTTGTTTTTTTTGATGGAGAGCTTGCCGACCTAAAAGGAAAAATAAGATTAGGTTATAATGGAGTATTAGGAAGCGGAGTTATGCGATTTGGTGCAGGTGAAGTAGAGTCTTTTGAGTATTCTTATGAAACTGATGCCATTTTAGCTGATACTTGTGAATTCAGATTAGTTTCCCAAAATAGTGACATAAACGAATTATCACTAAAAACACAGAACTTAAATGGAAGAGTAGATTTTGAAACTAGAATAGGTGAGTTTAAGTCTAACTCTGGGGAAAGTTTTGTTATGTTTCCAGAAAATCAATATATCTGCTATATGGACCAGTTCAATTGGTACATGGATAGCGATGAGTTAGAAATGGAGAACAGTAAACAATCCCAATCAGATATTAATATTGACACAGATTTAGATCTTCAAACATCCAATTTTTTCTCAATTAATCCAGATCAAGATTCTTTGAATTTTGGATCTGCAAAAGCTAAGTTTGATACAAAGAAAAAAAGAATTACTTGCAACGAAATTAAATTTATTAAAGTTGCAGATTCAAGAATTTTACCTGATAGTGGTAAAATTATCATTAGAAGAAAAGCTAAAATTGATCCTTTAGAAAATGCATTTATTTTGACCAATGATGTAACCAAATACTATGAAATTCACGATGCTGATGTCGAAATTAACACAAGACACGATTATATTGCATCAGGAATTTACGATTTTGAAGATCTTAATGGAACTAAACAAAATATTTTTTTCTCTGAAGTTCGTCCAGATACTACTGATCAAACTGTTGGTTCAGGGTTTATTAAGAAAAGTAAAGATTTTAAACTAAGCCCTAATTATAGTTTTTATGGAGATGTTAATTTAGTTTCTACAAATCCTGATCTAGAATTTACTGGATTTACTCAAATTGTCCATTCTTGTAAAAACATTCCCAAGCAATGGATTGGGTTCAACGCAAATATCGATCCATTAGATATTCTAATTCCGATTGAGCTTGATACAAGTGCTAAAAATACCAATTTCAATAATATTTTTTCTGGAATGGTATTTAATAACACAGATTCTCTGTCTCTCTATTCTTCGTTTTTATCCTCAAAATTGAATGACAATCATTCAGGTATTATCAATTCAGATGGATTTTTAAAATATGATTCTAAAAGAAAGGAATATCAATTGTCTAATTCTGAAAAATTAATTGAATATACCCTTCCTGGAAATTATACTTCTCTAAATATTGAAAATTGCAGAGTAAAATCTGATGGTATTTTTGATTTTGCTGTTGATTTGGATCAGATTTCTTTAAGTCCTGCTGGAGAAATAAAATTTAATCCTAAAAAATGGTCTACAGATTTTAAGACCTCTACCATTTTAGATTTTCATTTTAGTGCTAATGCTTTAGACCAACTAGCAAAGTCAATAATAGAATTCCCACAATTAAGGTCGTTAGATTATCAGAATTCTTATTATGAAAAAGCATTAAGTGAATTTACTTCAAAAGATGAATCCAATGAAATGATTTCATCATTAAACATAAATGGAAAAATAAAGAAATTTCCTGAAAAATTAGAAGTACCTATCTTTTTTGGAGATATAAGGTATAAGTGGAATTCTAGTAGAAATTCTTATGTATCTTATGGAGATATTGGAATTGCTAATATCAATAAAAAGCAAGTAATGAAATATGTTAAAGGAAAAATAGTAATCTCCAGAAAGTTAACAGGAAATGAAATCACTATTTATTTACAGTTAGACAAAGACAACTACTACTATTTTAATTATAAAAAAGGTTTGTTGAAGACATTCAGTTCTAGTGAAGAATTTAACAAAACTATTTCTGATACCAAAAAAGATGAAACCAAAAGCAAGAAAAAAGGTAAGCAAGACTATCAATTTGTTTTGGGTGCAGCTAAGGATGTTGCACCATTTGTTGCTACTTTTATGAAATAGAATGCAAAATATATTTGAATTAAATAATTTATTTTCTGTTTTACTGTCCTATTTTATAGGTTCAATTCCATCTGCTATTTGGATTAGTAAATGGTTTTTCGGAATTGATGTTAGAGATTATGGGAGTAATAATGCAGGCGCAACTAATACTTTCAGAGTGATAGGGAAGACTGCTGGATTTACTGTTTTATTTATAGATATTTTAAAAGGATGGATCTCAGTTAAAATTCTTACTTCTTTTTTACTATGCAACCCAGAAAGCACAGAATTTATCAATATGCAGATTGTGGTTGGTATTACTGCAGTTTTAGGCCATGTTTTTCCAATTTATGAAAAGTTTCAAGGAGGAAAAGGAGTAGCTACATTAATGGGTATTATTTTAGCTATCAACTTTTCTGCTGCTATTGGTTGCGTAATTATATTTTTATTAATTTTTATTTTTACTAATTATGTCTCTTTAGGAGCTATAATTGCTGCTATTTCTTTCCCAATTATTACAATTTTAATTATCAGAGTTGATTCAATTTCTCTCATATATTTTTCTATTTTTATTTCGATATTGGTTCTTTTTACTCATAAACCTAATATTTATAGGCTCTTGAGTAAAAATGAAAATAAAATGAATATTAAGCTAAAAAAACAACCTGTAAAATGATTTTTTTAAGGACATATGGTTTTGTATTTTTAATTTTTTTCACTTTTAATTCAACAGCACAAGAAAATTTTAAAAACGAAGAAGAAAGAATTAAATATGCCAATAAATTATTTGAAGATCAGAAATTTATTGAGGCTGAAACTCATATGTCTAACTTTTTGAGTAATCAAAATAATTCAGAATATAATTTTAAGTATGGTGTATGTGTTCTATTTAAATATGCGGATAAGTCAAAATCTATACCTTATCTAAAAAAAGCAATTAAAGACCCAAATGTTGATGCTAGAGCTTATTTTTATTTGGGCAGAGTATACCATTACAATTATCTATTTCAGGACGCTTTGAACTATTACAATAAATATAAATCTATTGCCAATTCAAAACAAGCAAAATTCCTTAAGCTAGAGATGTATATAAAGATGTCTCAAAATGGTCAATCGTTAATGAAAAATCTTTCTGATATAATTGTTGTAGATAAGAAATCTACGTCTGTTGAAAAGTTTAATTATAGTTACGATTTAAAAGATATTGGTGGGAAAATTTTAGTTACTGAGGAGTTTCAAACCAAAATAGACAAAAAAAAGAACCATAAATCAATTATTTATTTTCCACCTTTAAATCAAGATATTTTGTTTTATTCTAGTTACGGAGAGGATGGAGATAATGGTTTAGATATTTATTTCAAAAAGAGACTTCCTGCTGGTGGTTGGTCCAGTCCTATAATTCTTCCAGAAAATATAAACTCACCATACGATGAAGATTTCCCATTTTTAAATTCTAGTGGAACTACTTTTTATTTCTCTTCTATGGGACATAATTCTATGGGTGGCTATGACATATTTAGATGTAATTTTAATCCATCTAGTAATGATTTTGGTCCAATCAGTAACCTTGATTATAAAATAAATAGTACCGATGATGATATCCTATATGTAGTAGATAAAGAAAATAAAAACGCTATTTTTTCTTCTAAAAGATCTTCCAAAGGAGGAATGATTGATGTATACAATGTAAAGGTTCATGTATTACCAATTCAAAATATTATAATTTCAGGAAGTTTTAAAAATTCTATTCTTGCAAATGACATTAATGCAACTATTAAAGTGCAAGATGTAAGAACCAACAAATTAATAGGTTCTTATAATGTAGATAACAACTCTAATTACAATATTCTATTGCCAAATTCGGGAAAATATAAGTTTATTGTTGAAACACCTAAAAGTGAGAAAATACATGCTGGTTTAGTAGAAGCACCTGCTCAAACTGAGTTAAAAGCATTAAAACAAGAAATAGAATTAGTTAAAATTAATGGGGTAGAAAAATTAATCATTAAAGATTATTTCGATCAATCTCCAGAAAATGAGGCGTTTATTATTGCAAATATTTTAAAGAAAATGTCCAATCCAGAAATAAATATTAATCTGTATCCCGATAGTGTTTTAGATAAATTGGTTGAAGTACAAAGTGAGGATTTGCTTGTGTTGAATGACCCAAATGAAAACAGTAAAGTTTTAACTGACAATAGTGAAAATGAAATTGGTAGTTTTAACGATAAAAAAGAACAACTTTTAAGCTTTAAAAATGATCGATTAAGTGAACTTAAAGACCAAAGTCTACTGGTTTCTAACATTGCTAAAAATAAGTCAGAAGAATCAAGTCTTTATGCTACGAAGGCAGATGATATTTTATTAGGAATAGAGTCTGAGGAAAATGATTCAATAAAAGGTATTCAATTAAAATCAGCTGCAAAATTTAATGCTACAAGTAAACGCTTAAGTGAAGAGGTAACTAATGCAGCTGCAATTTCAAAAAAAATAGAAGAAGAAATCATTTTAAAAGAAAAAGAAATTTTGATTATCTCTGAGCTGGAAGTTAAAGAAGATTTGGTTGCAGATAATAATGATGAAATAGAGATAATTAAAAATATCAAAGAACAATTATCTAATCCTTTAAAAGAAAAATCGACTGTTGAGATAATTCAACAACAATCTATAGAAAAGGAGCAAAAAGCTAACGATTTACTAAAAATTTCAGAAGAAATAAAATTGGAAAAGCAAACCATACAAACTCAGTTAAACCAAGAGAAATTAATTCTTGATTCTAATAACGATATAGCTAAATCTTATGACCAAAATTTAAAAATTAATGAATTGGAATCTAAAATCAAAAAATTGGATTCTGAAATTGAAGGCAAGTCTTTGGAGTATGATAAATTGATTTCTGAAAAAAAAGAACTTGAAATTCAAAATGATTTTATAACAACGAATTATATAGATAAGAATAATCCGCAGCAGGAAACTAAAGAAAATCAAACCTCAAACTCTTTAATAACTTCTTCAAATAATACAACCAGCATTTCTCTTAGTGAAGAAAGAAAAGATATTGAATTTGTAGAAAACTTACCGATAGATATTCCGATAGCCAAGGAATTACCAGAAATAAAGAGTCAAACTATAAATGGCGTTACTTTTAGTGCTCAAGACGAACCAGAAAATTATAAAGTTTCATCAGTTCCTGATCCTGATATAGATTTTATTCAAGATAATTATGAAAATAACATCAATAATCAGATCATCGAAATTAATATAGAAAACATTAACAAGATAAAATTACTCACTGCAGAAGTAGACTCATTAAAGCTTCTTAAACTTGATTTAACATCGGAAAAAGAGATTGCTAAAATTGATAAAGAAATTAAGAAAGTTTTGAAAAAAAGAGCCAAAACGGAATTAAAGATAGCTGACGATATGGCTTATGTTAATGAAACTGAAATCAATTATTTATTAAGAGAAATATCGTCTATTAAAAAGCAGTTGAGTAGTGAGGATAGTACAAATTTTAAATTTAAACAAGCTCAAGAATATGAAAAAGCTGCAAATGATCTTTTTTTAGAATCAAAATTACTTAGAGAAAAATCATCTTTAGGTAGTGATACTTCTTACTTTTTAACTGAATTTAAAATTCATAAAGTTGACTTAATTGAACATGCAAATAAAAATGAAAACACAGCAATTAAATATCTTTCTAAATCAAAGAAATTATATGCGGAGTCAGTCACTGAAGATTTTTCAGATGACAAAATATCTATTGCAAAGTCATTAAATACAAATCAGTTAAAACAGTCTGATAGATTAGAAGAACTTTCTGAAATTTCAATGAACGAATCTATTGAATATTCAGAAAAGGCAATACTTTTTAAAGAAGAAGGAAATTTATTAAAGTCTAAAGATTACGAAGATTTAGCAGAGATCCAAAAAAACAAATCAATTAGTTACAAGCAAGAATCATTAAACTATAAGGAGAAGGAATCTAATCTAGTTCAAGATATAGAAATTTCCAATTCACTTATTGATTCCCAGTCTTTGGAAACTGCTTCTTCTGATGATTTTAAATCTTATTATGAATTTCAAAAATCCATTAAAAATCTAGACTTAGAATCACAAAAATTAAAATATAAGAATCAATCTTATTTAAAGCTTTCTGAACAAATGAATGCAAAGGCAGATGCGTTGGAACAAAAGTCAAAATTAGAATCTGATGTTTTAGTAAAGAAGGAGTTGATAAGTGCATCTACAAATTTAAGAATTGAAGCTAAAAAAAATAAAAAACTCTCAGAGGCAATAGTTTATAGTATGGATTCTGTAAAAAGAGAAATTAAAAATAAGCAAATGAGTCAAGCACTTGTTATAGAAATGTTGGATCCTTCTAAAAAAAATCAAATTAAAGCATTGGCAATTTCAGGAAAAGCAGACAGTGTTCTTGCTTTATTGTCAAATAAGCCTTTAGAAACAATTGCATTAACAGATTCCAATAGTTTAAATCTAACAGATTCAATAGACTTTATAGCAATTGATTCTTCAGCAATTGATTCTTCAGCAATTGATTCTTCAAAAATAGATGTAATTGAAGACAAATTAGTTCAAGATTTTAAATTACCAGAAGCTAAACCTGAATTAGTTTTTGATAATTCCGAAGATATCTTTTCCAAAGATTTTGTTCCTCCAATAGAAATTAGTCAAGAAATATTTCTTTTAACGGATAAAAAAGTTTATTCTGAGGAAAATCCAATACCATTAAATCCTAGGATTCCTAAAGGTTTAATATTTAAAGTTCAGGTGGGTGCTTTTAGAAATCCTATTCCCCAAGATTTATTTCAAGGATTTGCTCCTATAAGTGCTGAAAAAATGAGAGACGATATTACCAGATATAGAGTAGGATATTTCAAAACTTTTCTGGATGCTAATCAAGCTAAAAATCAAGTTAGAGCTTTGAATAATAGTTATAGAGATGCTTTTGTGGTCGCTATTAATAATGGTATTAGAATAAAGTTAAGTGAGGCTAGAAATATTCAGCAAAGTGATCCTTCATTAATAATTTCTAGTTCCTTGGCAAGTAATTCTAATTTGCCAAAAGACAATAGTTTATCAGAGTTAAGAACTCAAATAGCAAACGACAGTACTTTGGCAACTGCTGTTACAATTGATCAAGTAAAAGGGGTGATTTATTCTGTTCAAATTGGTGCATTTTCTAAACCACTAACCAAAGAAAACGCATTTAACATATCGCCATTATTTGTAAGTAAAGTAAATAATTTATACAAGTATTCTGCAGGAAAATTTAAATCAATTGATTTTGCATTAATTAAAAAATCTGATTTAATAAAAGATAGTATACTTCCGGATGCTTTTATAATTGCCTATAACAACGGTGTTAAAATATCCTTAGACCAAGCAAGGTCAATTAATCCTGATAGGGAAGTGGTGTATGAAAATCCAATTATTTATTATATTGATTTTGGTACATATCCAGTTTATAAAACAGGACAATTTAAAGGGGAACCTATTCCAGATGAAGATTCTCCAGATTTTTTAAATTTAAGTAAGGAAAATTCAGCATTAAGAGATTTAAATATAAAGTCAAGATCTAGATTTTCTGGGAACCAGTTTTTCAGTAAAAAATTCAACTCACTTTTAGAAGCACAATTAGCACTTAATTTAATTCAAAGTCCTGAAATTACTAACTCAAAAATCCTCAAATCAACAAGAGATAATTTTGCTTTCAATTATGAGTATAAAATTGAAATTTTAAATTCAGATACTCTAGACGATACTTTTGGTAGTAAGTTAAATAAATTAAAAAACCTAGAGTTTAAAAACGTAGGTGACACTATATACTATTCTAAGAGTAGAGATGATTATGAATCTGCTACAACAGATTTAAATGCTTGCAAATCTCAAGATTTAGAAGATTCTAGAATTATAGTATTTAAAAACGGGGTTAAAAGTAACCTTGAACAAACTTTAAAAAACTTTAAATAATTTAATTAAATCATTATGTTTGTCTTAGGTGAGTGATCAAAATCAATATGAACAAGACGTAGTAATTGCTGAATTATTAAATTCTCAAAAATCCATACTACTGTACAATGATGATGTGAATACTTTTGACCATGTCATTGATTCTCTTTGTAAATATTGTGAACACGATTCTGTTCAGGCAGAGCAATGCGCTTGGATTGTACATAACAATGGCAAGTGTTTAGTTAAAAAAGGTTCTTATGACGATTTAAAACCTATTTGTAACGCACTAAAAGAAAATGGATTGAGTGCACAAATTCATTAATTTTTACCAACTTTTATTTATTTGTATTTAGCACAGTTTTCTATTTTTCAAGTAGCTTACTAAAACTATTAATTTCTTTTTTGGTGTCAATTGTTTTATGTTGTTCTTGAATAGCCTTGGTAATTAATGGAATTAAACCTATATAATTTACTGATAGTGTTTTTCCTTATCAGTACCATCTTTTACAAGTTCAGGGATTTTTTTTTGCAGTTTTTGTGTTATAAATTCATTTTCAATTATTGATTATTCATTGTCTTTAAAGTTCTTTTCTTTTTATAGGATACTGGGTTAAGTTTTAATAATTTGTCAATTGAGTTATTTAATAGCTTAATATTTATCTTAAGTCGAAGATTGGAACTAACAAAACTAGAGGATAGTGAAGTAATTGTGTTACCGGTAATATTTCTAATTCTTAAATAAGTACATGTCACTAGGTAACAAAATCTCATTAACACCACCATTTTAATAATAATTTGTATTAACTACAATTTTATATCCAATTGCTGTAGCATTGTTTACAAATGCGACGATTTTAGCTCAAACTCCAAAGGCTGGTCTTATATGCTCTCTTATGAGCTTAGCAGTTGTACTGACTGAATCTTTAGTTCTAGCTACAGTGTTTCCAATTGTTTTTTTCTTAGATGACACGCAAAATTTAAAAAAAAC
>MDSY01114964.1_pt1 | contig 22087 bp, 13 predicted proteins | sample 811131 | NCBI WGS metagenome assembly MDSY01 (sample SAMN05326643, study PRJNA326480) | marine metagenome | isolation source: seawater | place: Atlantic Ocean: South West | collected 2010 | reverse complement strand
GCCAAGTATAGATACAAAATCACTTACCTCTTGGAACGCATTATTAATAGATGGTTTTTGTCAAGCATATCTTGCTTTTAATCACAATCAGATGCTAAATGAAGCGAACTCAATTGCAGATTGGATCTGTACGAAAATGACAGGAGAGAATGGCTTAATTGCACGTAACTTTGTAAATAACAAGGCAAATATCAACGGGTTTTTAGACGACTATGCTTTGAGTATTCAAGCTTTTATAAAGCTCTATCAAATTACTGGTGTACTTTCGCATCTAGAATTTGCTAAAGACCTATGCGAAACCGTCATCAGTAAATTTTATAGTGAAAAACAGAAGCTTTTTTTTTATACCCAAAGTGATTCGAGATTAATTGTAAGAAAAATAGATATTGATGATGATGTTGTTCCATCCTCGAATTCAGTCATGGCGCATAACCTCAGTACCTTGGGGGTTTATTATAGAAAAGAGGACTGGCTTGATAAAAGTAAAATGATGCTTGCAAAGGTCGAAGGATTTATTAATAAATACCCAAGTAGTTATGTAAATTGGATGTCGCTCTATGACATTCTTCTTCGTGGGAGTAAAGAAATCAGCATTCTTTTGTCAGCTCCTTTAGCGCAGTCCGAGCTTTCAAAGCTCATCCAAAAAAATCATATAATTAGTTACCACAAGGAACTCCCCATGTCCGCTGGACAAAAAGAAAATGGTATTTACCTATGTCAAAACAACAGGTGTCTGCCAAAGATATCTTCTATTCAGGAATTAGTTAAGCACCTAGCTTCCTAGGCTTTTCTCTGAATTACTTTTCGCGCAGCCGCATGAATGTGAGAAGCGCCGAGGCCATATTTCTCCATTAGGTCCATTGGTTTGCCGCTTTCTCCAAATGAATCATTCACTGCAATGAACTCCTGTGGACAAGGTGTATTTGATGAAAGTACTCGGGCGACTGCTTCACCAAGTCCACCATTTGCCATGTGCTCTTCAGCAGTTACAATACATTTTGTTTTGGCAACTGATCTTAATATAGCTTCTTCATCTAGTGGCTTTATCGTATGCATATTGATTAATTCCACAGAAATACCTTCAGCTGCTAAAAGCTGAGCTGCCTCTATAGACTTCCATACCATGTGTCCGCAGGCAATGATCGTAACATCGCTTCCCTCTTGTATGAGGTCCGCTTTTCCAATTTGGAAAACAGCATCTGGTTTAATAAAAATAGGCATGACAGGTCTTCCAAATCTTAAATAAACGGCACCTTCGTGATCTGCGATTGCTTTCGTGGCTTGTTTAGTTTGGTTGAAGTCTGCAGGAACTATAACAGTCATGTTTGGAAGCATTCTCATCATTCCAATGTCTTCGAGAATTTGATGTGTTGCACCATCTTCTCCGAGTGTCAAACCAGCATGAGAAGCGCAAATTTTTACGTTTTTTTGCGAATAGGCTATGGATTGTCTTATTTGATCATAGACTCGACCTGTAGAGAAATTGGCAAAGGTTCCAGTGAAAGGTATTTTTCCACCAATAGTCATTCCTGCGGCCATCCCCATCATATTTGCTTCTGCAATACCCACTTGGAAAAAGCGCTCGGGAAAAGCATTTTGAAACGCATTCATTTTTAAGGATCCTGTCAGGTCAGCACAGAGGGCAACAACATTTTCATTTTCTGCGCCTAGTTCAGCAAGCCCCTCTCCAAAGCCTGAACGCGTATCTTTATTTCCTAATATTTCAATACTCTCCATAGTTATAATTTTAAATAATTCGTATTCAATGTTTTAATGCTAAATGTTTTTTCATTCGTGTATGCGCTACTAAATTGCTCCTTTTCACGAAAAATAATTTTATACTCCCCGGGCTGAAGTTGCCATTTTTGAGACCGCAATTTAGGATTTACGTTACAGACCCATTCATAAGAATTGTTTTCTCGCTTTACAAAGATTTGGCCAACATATAGCTTCGCTGTTCTGAGGTCTAATGTTCCTGGCGCAGGAATGTCAATAGTACTCGTTTTGTATTCTTTTATTTCAATCGTTCTGTAGGTTCTAGGCAGTGTAAAGACCTCTAAATTATACTCTCCAATCAAATATTTTTGTGTGCTCCCCAGATCTTGGTGATTAATCGTCTCTTGGTCACCTTTCTTTGATACACGTGCTTGGTATTTTGTATTATAACTACTTCGAGAGCTAATAAATTTCAAGAATCCTTGAGCTGCGTCTACTTTAATTGTATTGTGCGTATGCTCTTTAATTTCTACGTTGTCCTTTTTTAGCTCGGGCAAGGTAGCTACGGTTAAATCGTATTTTATGGCGGGGTTTAATATTAAGGTGTCAGGGTTTTTGTAGCGGTTTAGAGTGTGCGTGTATGTGTAGAGTAATTCTTTGCTTCCTGCCCGATAGAAAAACATACTTACATCTGTTTCTTTTGGATTAAGGGATAGGTCATTTAGGTTGACCTGAACAGTCGTGTTGAGCAATGCTTTGTCAATAATATTAGTTAGTACTGACTTGAAAGCTTTCTTGTTTTCAGCTTCGGTAAAAGACCCAATACAATTGAATTTTTCTAGATAAGAAAGATCAAGTCCTATTCCAATCACAAATGGGGTTACATTCACTTCTTTCTCTTTGAGCTTTTGGGCAATTACACATGGATCATTATCACATGACTCGAGTCCGTCGGTAATTAAAATGATGAAATTCCGTGCATCGTTTGTAGGGAAATCATCCGCTGCCGCCTCCAAGGACCTTGCAATTGGTGTAGCGCCTTTTGCATTCAAATACTTTACCTTTTTTTTGATTTCATCAATGGTGTTTTTACCAAAGGGTACTTCTAATTTTGTATCGTTACAATCTTGAAAAGTGTTATTTACTATTGACTGATGGCCATATACCCTAAGAGCAATCTCTAAATCAGGAATTCCTCTAAGGTCTTCAATCGATTCATTTAATATTTCCTTAGCAGATTCCATCCGTGTTTGATTCTCCCACTTTAGATTCATACTATTTGAAGCATCTAAAATGAACAGTATCCTCGTCTTCTTTTGGCTATGAGAAGCCAAGGAAGCGAGAATAAATAAGATGCTTAAAATTTTATACACTAATAATCTCCTAAAGTTTCTTTTAGTTGGCCCAAAGCGTCACTCAATTGCTCGTCATTTGGAGCAACACCATGCCATTTATGGGTACCCATCATAAAGTCTACTCCCATTCCCATTTCAGTCTTCATAATGACTACAACAGGTTTGCCATGTCCCATTTTGTTTTTGGCTGCTGTCATTGTGCTGTGAATGTTTTCAAAGTTATGTCCGTCCATTTCTAGAACGTCCCATCCAAAAGCTTGCCACTTTTCTGATAAGGACCCTAAAGAAAGCACATCATCAACATCGCCATCTATTTGTCTACCATTAAAATCAATGGTGGCTATCAGGTTATCAACCTTGTTCGCTGCTGCATACATTGCGGCCTCCCAAATTTGCCCTTCTTGAAGTTCTCCATCACCATGGAGCGTATATACGATTGATTTGTCCTTGTTTAATTTCTTTGTTTGCGCTGTGCCTATAGCGACTGACAGGCCCTGTCCTAACGAACCAGAGGCCATTCTTATTCCTTCAAGTTTTTTATCTGTTGCAGGATGTCCTTGAAGGCGAGAAGAAATTTTTCGAAATGTAGCTAATTCAGGTACGGGGAAATAGCCTCTCCGTGCCAAAACGCTATACCAAACGGGCGAAATATGTCCGTTTGAAAGAAAAAACACGTCTTCATTCAACGCATCCATGGTGAAATTTGATGAATTCTCATTCATTGCCTCGAAATACAAATAGGTTAGAAAGTCTGCACAACCCAAAGATCCTCCTGGATGCCCCGATTTTACTGCAGATACCATTCGTACTATATCTCTTCTTACTTGTGATGAAACTGCTTTTAAGTCCTCTTTATTCATGGTTTTATATATTGGATAGTATTACTAACTTTACAAAACTAATTTTAATTGTCATTTGACTTGAAATTTTCTTTGAACAATAGGAGCAACTTTTCAACGATTTTAAGGTCTATTATGATGAAAACAAAATGTTTATGAAATTATTACTCTCCTTCACCTTATCTTTATTATTCTGTTTTCAAGTTTCTTCCCAAGATAAAGCCAGTAAATTGCTACTGAGCTACAGTCAACAAGAACTTGATCAAATCAACCAAAGTGATTCCGAAAAATATCAATTGTTAGAATATGCTTTGGATCATGCACTTACCACTGAGCCATATGTCAAATTAAAGCACGCCGAACTAGAAAAAGTAAGTTTAAAAACTGACAACTCAAATCCTTCTTTTACCGATTTTGGATTGAAAATTAAAGATGAAAGACAATACTTCCTTTGGAAAGAAAAAAGTGTTGTCATCTCTGTTTCGCCTTTTAACGCATTGAATCACCTTAAAAAACTGAACCAATGATGAAGAATTTATTTTTCTTTCTGTTTTTGTGTGTAAATACTTCTTGGTCTCAGGTGATTATTATGGGCGATCCAGATTACCCCCAGACTAACCCTATTGATTGCAATACATTAGGCGCCACACAGTTTAATTTCCAAGATCCAGGTGGTGCAGGTAATTATCCTGCCAATTATAATGATACTATGGTTTTCTGTCCCGACCTCAATACGGGAACAAAAGTAGCCCTATTGTTTACTTTGAATGCTGGGTACGAATTTGATGTTGATGGTTCTGATTTTATTTCGGTTTATGATGGTCCTAATACCTCAGCTCCTCTGCTTGGAATTCACAATTCAATTACAGATCCGGGTGGTGTAAACCACGAAGCAAGTTGGTCGAATACTTCTGGTTGTTTAACTGTCGTTTTTCAGACAGATGGGGCTGGTGAGGGAACAGGATGGATTGGAAATATTTCATGTGGAAATCCCTATCAGCCATTTGAAATGCACATGGAGGCTTTTATTAACGGAGTTGGCACCAATGCAATTAATCCTGCAGATACTGGATTTGTAGACGTCTGTTTTGGAGATAGTATTCTTTTTGTAGCGAAACCTATTTTTACTAATTCACTCGATTCAACTGGGTATGGCTATTCGCAAAATATTGAAACGAATATTAATTTCGAATGGGAAGCGACAGATGGTGGTACATACCCTAATAATGATTCTATTTGGTTTACACCTCCTGATCGCTTTGGCTACTTGGTAGATCTAAAAATAGAGGATAGTTTTCCTTACGCTCAAATGATGCGTAGTAAAGTTCGGGTTTCTACTATTCCAATATTCGCAGGCACAGGACCATTAGTAGATAGTGTTTGTCTTGGAGCCAGTACCGTTTTAATCGGTGGTGTAACCAATCAAGATACCGTAGGTGTTAATATACCAAGTGGCTCGTTTAATTTAGGAGGTTCATTTGCGGGATTAACTGCCCTTCCTGATGGCAACGGTGTTCAATATCAAAGTCCAATTACAATAAGTGGATTTCCTAATGATGCTGAAATTCAAAATGATCAAGATCTGAATCAAATCTGCATTACCATGGAACATTCTTATTTGGGTGATTTAGAAATTTGGTTGCAATGCCCAAACGGTTCTATTGTGGAATTAGTGAATTCTTATCCAGGGGGTATCGGTTCTCTTCCAGGGGGTAATTCTGGAGGTGGCACCTTTTTAGGGGATCCTATTGATGTAACAACTCCTGGCACACCAGGTGTAGGCTGGGAATACTGCTTTAGCTCTGTTTTTAATGATATCGGTCCGATGACTCAAAACCTAAACAATACAGTAATTGCACCTATAGAAAACAGTCCTTCTATAGACCCTGATAATGTCTACGAACCTGAAGAACCTTTCGGAAATGCTCTTGCGGGATGTCCGGTGAATGGTGATTGGACGGTGTTTGTACAAGATAATATTGGGGCTGATGATGGCTACATTTTTGAGTGGGGTTTATTTTTCGATCCGTCATTTTTTGCGGGTCTAGGTTCGTACCAAACCGCTGTTGATACAAGCTGGTGGGGTAACGATCCGACGATCATATCTGGACAAAATGACACTTCAATTATTGTTCAACCAATTTCAATAGGAACTTATAGTTATGTTTTTAATGTTGTAGACGATTACGGTTGCCCTTATGATACTACTGTCTCATTTACTGTAACAGAAGGCCCTGAAATATTTCCCGATACAATCGCCTGTGATTTGGCTTTTCAAGTTTCTGGAACAGTTGCTTTTAGTGGAGGAGAATGGTCAACGCTTGATACTGCTATTACGATAAGCAATAGCTCCTTGTTTAACCCCTTAATTACTTCTTCATCAGGAGGTTATTTTGATGTTTCATACACAGACAACGAATGTAACGTTACGGTAACTTCTCAAATCCATTATCCTCCATATTTATTTATTGAAATGCCTGACACAAATGTTTGTGAAGGTTCTAATTTTGAGCTCGTTCCGATCGTGACTGCTCAAGATTTAGATTCAGGCTATGTTCCTATCATGGAATATAGTTGGAATGATGGTTCTATCGATTCCACTCTAATTGTAAATGACGTTGGTGTTTATCAATTCGATGTTACCAATGAGTGTTATGTTGTTTCAGATGAATTCACAATTTTGGCTCTGCCTTCAGTTCTGGGTGATACAGTAATTTGTGATTACGCTTTTCAAATTACAGGCACAGATGCCCCAAATGGTGGTTTTTGGTCTTCCTCTAGTACAGAAATAGATATATCCGGTGATGTTTTAAATCCTGATGTTAGCTCTTCTTTAGCGGGTCTTTACAGTCTGTCTTTTACTGATCCTATCTGCGTTTATGACCAAACTGTTTTCGTGTCCTTTCCTCCAAATTATAATGTTTTGGCTATGGATACGAGCGTCTGTTTTGGCTCCACAGTTAACCTCGGTGCTATTCCTCTTCCTGATGCAGTTCAGGCGGGATATCCGCTCGATTATGCTTTGAGTTGGAGTAATGGTGATATAGGTTCGATCATATCTGTTAATGAGGAAGGAGACTATACCGTAACGCTAGAACATCAATGTGGATTGGCAACGGATGTGTCTAACTTAGTATTTTATGGCTGTGACTTGGAAGTACCCAATATAATTGTTTTGTCATCGACGGTTGGTAATGATGCCTTTTTTGTTAACTATAACGGAATTGTAGACTTTAATTGTTTAATCCTAAATAGGTGGGGTAATGTAATTTATCAATATACAGATCCTGCTGGTGTTTGGGATGGAATAAATCAAAAAACTGGAAAGGTTGCAACAGAAGGAACCTACTTCTACAAAGTCGACGCGACCTTCGAAGGAGGAGAAGCGGTACAAAAGCATGGATTTGTTGTGCTGAAATACTAAGAAACTCCTAACTTTGTATTTCTAACAAACCAAGAAATATGAAGCCATTTGCTGAAGAGATTCAAGAAGGAATACCTGTTCAAATTCCTGAAGAAAAACCTATAGAACCTGCTATTAATCATGCCCCTAAGCGAAAAGAGATTCTTAATGCAGATGAAAAAAAACTAGCACTCAAGAACGCGTTACGTTATTTTCCTAAAGCGCAGCATGCGCAATTGATTTCAGAATTCTTGAATGAATTGAATACATATGGTCGAATCTATATGCATAGGTACCGTCCTAATCATGAGATTATAGCTCGGCCTATTTTTGATTACCCAGGTAAATGTATGGAAGCAAAGGCAATTATGTTGATGATTCAAAATAATTTGAGTTTAGCAGTTGCTCAGCACCCTCATGAACTCATTACCTATGGTGGAAATGGTTCAGTGTTTCAAAATTGGATTCAATATCGATTGACCATGAAGTATTTGTCAGAAATGACGGAAGAGCAAACGCTTGTTATGAATTCGGGACATCCTCAAGGCTTGTTTCCTTCGCACAAAAATGCACCACGGGTAGTTATTTCCAACGGTATGATGATTCCTAACTATTCAAAGCCCGATGATTGGGAAAAGTATAATGCATTGGGTGTAACTCAATATGGGCAGATGACAGCCGGATCATATATGTATATTGGTCCTCAAGGTATAGTTCACGGAACAACATTAACAGTGTTAAATGCCATCCGAAAAATGACAAAGCCAAATGAATCTACCGAGGGAAAGCTCTTTGTGACTGCCGGTCTAGGCGGTATGTCAGGTGCGCAGCCAAAAGCTGGGAATATTGCGGGAGTAATTTCTGTAACTGCAGAAGTTAATCCGAAAGCGGCTAGGACAAGACATGAGCAAGGTTGGGTAGATGAGGTCATAGATAATTTAGATGAGCTTTGTAAACGTGTTCAAAAGGCAAAAGCAGATTTAGAAGTAGTTTCAATTGCTTATTTAGGTAACATTGTGGATGTATGGGAAAAGTTCGATACTGAAAACATTCATATTGACCTAGGATCAGATCAGACTTCTTTGCACAATCCTTGGGCGGGTGGATATTACCCTGTTGGTCAGAGTTTCGAAGATTCTAATGATATGATGTCCTCAGCCCCTGATTTGTTTAAGAAAAAAGTACAAGAAAGTTTAATTCGACATGCTGCGGCAATTCAACGCAATACGGATAAAGGAACCTATTTCTTTGATTATGGCAACGCGTTTTTATTAGAAGCGACAAGAGCAGGAGCAGCACTCAGGGCAGAAAATGGAGATGATTTTATTTATCCTTCTTATGTTCAAGATATTTTAGGACCAATGTGTTTTGATTTTGGTTTTGGTCCATTTCGTTGGGTTTGTGCATCCGGAGAACAAAGTGATTTGGATAAAACGGATGAAATAGCTTGCACTGTTTTAGAAGAAATGATGCGCACCAGCCCTCCTGAAATAAAGCAACAAATGGCTGATAATATCCAATGGATAAAGGGTGCTCGTGAAAATCAATTGGTGGTTGGGTCAAAGGCAAGAATCTTATATGCTGACGCAGAAGGTCGAATGAAAATAGCTGAAGCCTTTAACCAGGCGATAAAGGATAATGAAATTGGACCAGTTGTTTTAGGGCGTGATCATCACGATGTTTCGGGAACGGATTCGCCATATAGAGAAACTTCAAATATTTATGATGGCTCACGTTACACAGCAGATATGGCCATTCAAAATGTCATAGGAGATAGCTTTAGAGGGGCTACATGGGTGTCTATTCACAACGGTGGAGGTGTTGGTTGGGGAGAAGTGATCAACGGAGGATTTGGAATGCTTATTGATGGAAGTGAAAAATCATCTCAACATATAAAGCAAATGTTGCATTGGGATGTCAATAATGGAATTGCACGAAGAAGCTGGGCCCGAAATGAAAATGCAAATTTTGCCATTTCAAGAGCAATGGAAAAAGAACCTCTTTTAAAGGTAACCATGCCTCAAAAGGTTGACGAAGGATTATTGTCAAACTTGGATATTTCTTAATGCAGCTGTGGCGCTTTCGGAGTTTCTATTTGTTGGTCCTATTGGCGCTTTTGTTATATATTCCGCTCATTTTATTTGGCGGTTTTGGCACCTCAGATGATTTATCTCTTGTAGCCCATATCGGACCTGATTATTGGCAAGATTTAAAATATAGCCTTTCTAGGTCTGGTCATGTTTCACGGCCCATATATGGATTTCTGCAAACGACAGCGCTTCACTTGTTCGGTTCAAGTTATGTGTTGTATAATATTTTTCGATTACTGCTTTGGGGCCTACTTATCTATAGTGCCCATCTTGTTTTTAAAAATTTGTTAGGCAGCAAAAGCATGTTATTGTTTTTGTTTTTTTTATGCTTTCCTATTTTTGCTTCTTCTCAGCTTTTTAATGCGATGCAAACAGGGTATATATTGTCTATCATCTTCTTCCTTTTTGCGCTCAGATCCACTCAGAATCAGAACGATACATTTCGTTTTTATTTTGTTTATTTTATCTGGTCTTTATTGGCTTTACTTTCTTGTGAAATAGTTTTTCCGTTATTCCTTTTTCCACTTTTGCAACTATGGCGTTCCTCTAGGAACTCGAAAGTATTCAGGAATGTGTTTTTCACAACGGGATTCGTTTTTCTCGCTATACTCATCTTAAAATTTGTAATCGGGCCCTATTATCAGATTGGTGATGCGGTTTATGGTTTCTCTTTTTCAAACCATTCAATTTTACAAGGCATCTATTACTTCTTTGCACTGATCGTAGAAATCCCCTTGCTGTTGTTTGAGGTGATTCCTTTTTATTTATCTGAGCCTCTATTATGGCTGAGTGTTTTGGTGATTCCATTCGTTTATTGGTTAAAATCAGAATCCAATGAGATATGGGACAAAAGAACCTTTATGCATGCCATACTTACAATTTTTGCTTGCGGTATTATTTTTATTTTGTCAAATTATCCTGCTGTGACATATGGGTTATATAATAAGATGCTTCTTCCGAGTCATTTATTTGTATCCCTTATCCTGGCTTTGTTTTGTATTTGGCTTTTACACAGTAAGCTTTATATATTGTCTTATGTCATTGCCGTCTTGTGGTTTGCTTCAATGGAAATGCAGGTGATCAATACCATACGTTCATGGGACAAGAGAACTGAGGTATTTGAGTATTTGGTTCCATTATTAGATAAAGAGAATACCCTAGATAACGTATTTGTTGAGGTTCCATATTTCTTGAATTCAAATTACAACAACGAACCTGTTTTTTCCCTTATTGATGATTTTCAAGGTGGACTTTTATTAAATGGATACAGTGGTCAAGCAGAACAGGTCTTTCCTTATACTTCTAGAATGCTGGACAATCCCAATTATTGGTATCGACATAATATTCAGACGATTATTAAAGAATATAAGATTGATAGTTTTACTTTCTTTTCAAAGAATGGATTGCAACGGAATTTTGGTAATATTGATCAGGTCAAAACGAGTCAGCATACAAATTTGAAACGTGAATGTGAACGTTCAGCGTTACGCTCATGGCTCTCTAAAATTGTTAAGTGATGAGATTTTTGGTTTTTACGTTATTAGTTTTTTGTCCAGGACTATCTTTTGCTCAACTCCCAAGTGATACAACTCCTTTGAATCAAATTAGAATTTTAGCCTCACACAATAGCTATAAAAAGAAACCCCACACAAAAGTCTTACGGTTTTTAAAAAAGTTTCAAGACAAGCTCGGTCCACAAAATAATCCGGAGTATATTGATTATGGTCATTTACCTTTTTCTGAACAATTTAATGACTATGGAATTAGGGGAATAGAGCTAGATGTCAATTATGACCCAGAGGGAGGTCAATACAAGCGCAGACGTGTCAATTTATTCTTGTTTGGACAAAGACAACGTCTCAAAGGAGGCGACTTGAAGAAACCGGGGTTTAAAATATTACATATTTCGGATGTGGACTTTGAAACCAATTATTTAACCTTTAAATCGGCTTTAAATGAGTTAAAGACATGGAGTGAAGTAAACCCTGGTCACCTGCCAATTTACATCAACATAGAAGCCAAAGGTTCGCATCCTGCCGATGAATCCAAATCACTCAAACGTTTAGGGTTTAAAACTTGTATTCCATTTGACTCAATGGCCTATGTGTCTTTAGAGTCAGAAATTAATTCTGTATTAAGTTCTAATCAAATTTATACACCATCAGATTTTAAGGATACATGTTTAAGCTTGAGGTCAAAGATCAATTCATCGGGGTGGCCAATACTTAAAGAGGTAAGGGGGAAGTTTATTTTTATTTTGGAGGGAAGTAATCAACATTTATATAAATCTTTTATTGATCCTTTAATGTTTTATTATGGAGACATTAATGACGCAAACACAGCCTTTTTATTAAGAAACGATGCCGTTGCTAGCTGTGCAGAGATACATGGTATTGTTTCAAATTTTATTGTTCGTACAAGGTCAGATTCTGGCACGAGAGAATCGAGAGAGAATGAGTACAGCACCTGGGAAAGCGCTTTAAAGAGCAAGGCTCAGATTATTTCAACAGATTATTATAAAGCAGACGCTAGGTTCAGTTCCTACAAGGTAGGGTTCTCCAACGGACTGTTCGAGTTAATAAACCCGTAATTAATTTCTAACACTAAGCTGTAAGAGCTTTCTGTTATCTATAATGTTAGCTTTCTTGTAGAGACCATTGATTAAGAAACTTTCTTCCGAAGGCTTTCTATTCTGGTTGTAATTGATTGGAGACTTTACCATTTTTGTAATCAGTTCTTTATTCATTTGCTCCTTCTCAACTTTGAGGCTTTTCTTTTCAACGGGCACATCTGCAGATTTTATAAAAATCTTATAAACTCCATTCGCTCCTGTCATTGCATCAAGCGCAATATTCTCTTTATTGTTCTTTTCTGAAAATAGTGCTCCTCCAACTTTCGGATCAATATTGTTCAGGTTCTTTAAAGTAACTGATGGAGACTGCACCTGCAGGTTTTGCTCTTTTGCAATGTCTTGAATAGATTTCCCTTCGAATTCCTTCACAATCATCTGAGCCTTCATTTCTCTAATATAATTCTTGCGTATTTCGTCTTCAACTTCATTAAAGCTTGGTGAACCTTTAGATCTTGACGAATAAACCATACCAATCACGTAGGTGTTCTTGTCTCTTATAGGTCTCCCCACTAATGTTCCGACTTGAGATCCTTCCTTATATGCTGCTCGAATCAAACGGTCTCCAGCACTTGCGCTGTTTAAATAGTTTTCTGGGACATTTGGGCTGTTGTCACTTAATTTCAATGCTCTCGGCTTGTATGAATTAGCCCTCAGAATTGAATCAAAAAAGCTTCTTATTTCTTTGCCCGAGTTTAACTTAGTAACTCCTTGGTAAAGGGTGCTTAACATATTGTCTGATTCTTTTTCTTTCAGATTCATCGTCTCTTCAGATGGCTTGAATTCCTTGAAGATGGTTGCCAATTTCGGCAAGCTATTTTCGCTCTTTTCAAGAACTTCAACGATGTGTGTTCCTAGCTTAGATTCAACAAGACCGACAGTCCCTACTGGATTGTTGGTGCAAAATCCTGATATATCATTTCCATAAAATTTGGTTCTATTTTGCTCAGGGTAATTTAAAGTAAGCTCTAGAAGATTATCAAATTCAACAGTTGCATCCGCGGAATTAGTTTTGGCTAGGGTTTCAAATAAAAGATTTCTATTCTTTGTGTTTTGAAGTTGGCCAAGTATTGATTTGGATAATGCAACAATAGCTGCTGAGTCTCTTTCAGCACTTACTTCTAGTAGAATATGTCGAGCCTTGATGCGTGAAGGTGTTTTTCCTATAACCTTTGAAACTGCATAATAATTTAAACCATTTGTTTTGGTTTTCATTTTTGGACCACAAGCATATGGGCCCACAATGTCTCCCATTAGCGCATTAGCAAATGTGCTGTCCATATTCTTTGGGTAGGTAAACAACTCCTCAGCCTTAAAATGTCCTTCAGGTACAAAAGTCGATCTTGAATTAAAGAATGAAAGCTTGATGTCACTTTTTGAGTTCGAGTAAATCGTATCATTTTTAGCACTTCTTAATCCTTCTTTTAAGGAAGAATACATGGTATTGAAATTTGCTGTATCCTTGGCTGATGGAGATTCATCAATGCTAAAAAACTTAATCACTTTGTAAGCTTCATCACTTTGGTATTTTGCATCCCATTTGTGTTTAGAAAAATAAGCTGAGAGCTCCGCAGGTTTCACCTCTATATTTTCATTTGGTATGGAATTCGAGTTTTTCAGCACATAGTCGATGCTTTTACGTGAGTTTTTGGCAGCGTAATCGTCTTCTGCTTCTAGCGTAGAAACATAAATACCTTGAGAAACTACATCTAGATATTTTTGGCGCATTCTCTGGTTAGCGTAATAGCGCTTGATGTCTGCCCATTGCCCTTTGTCTTTCTTAATTTCACTCAGTTGCTTTTTTAGCTTGACACGACCGTCAATTTTCGATTGTTCCGTGATTTGGCCTGTCAATGAATCAGTGAAAAAGGATCTTATGTTTTGGTCAGGACAAATGTCAAATCCATCTGTAGCCATTAGGTAACTATTCAATTCTTTATCCGAAATGGAGATACCTAAGCCTTGGTATTCTTTTGTCATAACGAGAGAATCAACTAAAATCGGCCAAGCAGATTCTTGGTATCTCGACCTTAGGTATTCATAACGGTTGATGTCTACTTTTTCTCCGAATACATGACCAACGCCATATTTCCCTTCAACACCACCACCTCGAGTACTGAAATAGTCACCCGCAATAAAAGCGAGTAATGCGAGTCCTATAATGATTACAAGAAGAACAGACTTCTCTCTAATTTTACCAATTAATGCCATAGCTGTTAATAATTTTAGTCTGCAAACATACTAAGATTTAATGAGAAAGCGTAGTAAAACCTATAAAAAAAGGCCTATCGGCCTTTTCCTTTTACATTGTTTTTAATTGGTGTTTTAGGAGGTTTGGGAGCCTCTTCTTCGTTGTTTGAATTTGATTTGCTTCCTGAGCTTTTATTTGATTTCGGTTGTCCAGCTTTTGGCACTTGCTTAGAGGAATTTCCTTGCGTATTTTCACTTCCTCTCGGTTTGTTAGTGGCGCTTGGAGTTTTGTTTTTATTCCCAACAGCGCTGTTGCTTGGCGTCTTATTGCCTTGGTTATTCTGAGGGATTTTACCATTGTTTATACTTCCATTGTTTCCGTTGTTATTGTTTCCAGGGTTTTGAGGAGCTTCGATGGTTGGATTATAAATCACCGTGATGTTTGAGTTTGTGGCACCGCAGGTATTCTGAATTCTGATGGCAAAGACATTGTTTCCAGGAACCAAATTAACCGTTACTGTCACCATCTCGGTAATGTTGTTGAAGTCAAATGGAATACTGGCGCCATTTAACACGAGCTGTACATTTAATGCGTCTAAAGCATTGTTAGCCATAACCTGAAGCGTGAAAACTTCATTTGTAACTACAGTATTCACAAGTGCTGGATAAATCCAATTTACTGATGGATTTTTACATCTGAGAATTGAAAGCGTCTCCGAGTCTGAACCGCAAGGGCTGACTGCATAAATTGAGATTGTATTTGTCCCATTAGTTAATGGAATGGATGATATTAAATTTCCGTTTACAATTTGATAGTTTGAGTTTTCGATGGTATGCCCATTGACAGTAATCGTGACTGTTGTGCTTGCCGTATGATTTGCTATGAAAGCATTTAAAGGCACGGAAGATGATGTAATCACGGAAGGCGTCGAACTTTGATTCATTACGATTTCAGGTATTAGACAAGGTTCATAAACAATTGAAATGTTTTCAGTATCCTCTCCACATGGGTTTTTTGCTGTAATTGAGATTGCATTTTCACCATCAGTAAGTTGGACCTGCGCCTTGATGATTCCGTTGTTAAATGCGAATGGAACGGGGCTCCCACTATTTAACACAGTTAATTGACTCATACTTGTGATGTTTGTTACTTTCGCAATGATTTGAACTTTTTGCGTCGTACTCTGAATCATATTACTGGTCGGAACTTTTAGGGTTATGCTTGGTGGTTGACAATCGTCATAAACAATTGTTAAGTTTTCAGTTGCATCACCGCATGGTGTATGAACGGTAATGTTAAAAGTATTTAAGCCTGGCCCAAGGATCACATTGCTCGATAGTTTTCCTTTAACAAATGAAAAATTTATGTTCTTACCGTTGTGCTTTAGAGATATTTCTTTGGCTAGCTGAACATTGCTCAAGCTTGCCATTATAGTATACGCAGGATTGCTAACTGAAACATTTGTTCCTCCCGAAATAGACCCCAGGCTTGTGATGAAAATCGATGGGTCTTTGCAATCATTATAAATCACGTGCAATGTTTCTATAGCCGTTCCGCAATCGTTGGAAGCGCTTACCGTGAAGTAATTATCTCCGGGTACGAGTACTATATTACCAGATAAGATTTTGTTCTGCGCATTAAATTGAAGTCCGGTGATGTTCTTACCATTTAACTTGTAAGATATGTTCTGTGATCCGAAGATCTCATTAATGGTAATGTTTAAACCTAAATTCGGCTGTAATGTAATTAAGCCCGTTTGAACACCATTAAAGATAATTGAAGGTGCGACACAATTTTCAAGATCAACTGTAAATACCTCGGTATCTGTGCCACATTCATTTTGAACATTAACCGAGATTGTATTGATTCCCGGAGCTAGAACAATTGAGAAGCTCAATAGCTGATTTATATAAGATGCAGCTGATATATTCACTAGTTTTCCGTTCAGCTGTACTGTGATATTGTTTTTGGAAACTTCTGTACCCGTAATTTGAATATCGATATTTTGATTCTGATTATTTGTCGTTGCTCCCGATGCTGAAGGATGAATCAATTCAATAAACGGAGTTTCACACTGCTTATAGAAAATAGTATTGCTAATTGTTCCTGCGCCGCAGTCGTTCATAAAATCTATTCGAATTATATTTTGACCTGGTTCAAGAGATAAGTTGCTTTGCAAGATTCCTGTAGATGGATTAAAGTTGAATCCATAGAGCTGAGTGTTGTTCACAAATAGACTTACCATTGATCCATCTGAGACCCCAGTTATTGTTGCTTGTACTAACACATTAGGGGAGTCTATTGTGATGCTTCCTTGTGGATTTATAAAGGATCCAGTTGGAGTCGAACAATTTGTATACTCAATATTTAATCGATCTGTGTCACTGCCGCAATTGTTAGAACCCGAGATGAAAAATGTATTGCTTCCCTCATTCAAAGAAACTGAAGCTAAAAATACATTTGTATTTGGGTTGTAATTAAACAATAATGGCGTTTGATTTATATCTGTAAATATGATTTCCGCAGCGCTATTTACATTCGTAATCTGCGCACTTATGGATAATACTCCTTGATTTACCTCAACATTATTGGCGTTCAGAATATTTACAATAGGTGAGGGGCAAGGGGTATTCGTATATTGAATATTCAATTGATCCGTGTCTCCTCCACAGTTATTTGTAGCTGATATGTAAAAGGTATTGTTTCCCTCGTTTAAGCTAACCGTTGCAGTCATTTTTCTTGAATTAAAGTCATAGCTGAATGGCAATGAAACTTGATTCGCATTGGTGAAGGATATTTCAGAAGTATTGTTGACGTTTTCGATTAGCGCACTTATCGGCATGGTACCTTGAACAACCGATGAATTATTACCATTGATCACGTTAACTTCCGGAGAAGGGCAATTTACGTTTGTATGCTGAACAGTTATTTGCTCAGTGTCTCCGCCACAATTATTCGCAGCTGATACATAAAAGTTGTTGTTCCCTTCAACGAGTGTAACTGTTGCAGTAAGCAGATTAGTAGTTCCATCAAAGTTAAAAGGGAGTGAAACTTGGTTTGCGTTCAAAAGCTTAATCTCAGAGGCATTATTTATATTTTCGATTTGTGCACTAATTGATAGCGTACCTTGAGTAATTGAAATATTATTCGTGGTCAAAATATTTACAACCGGCGAAGGACAGCTTGTAAACCCTGAAGAAGAACTTGTCGTGTTTTGGATATTGAGGCGTTCCAAGTCGCTGCCGCAATTTGTTGTTGCCTGCAGCGTAAATGTATTATTTCCTGGTACCAAAGAAACGGTTGCAGTTACATTTTTTGTGTTCGCGTCAAAATCGAATGGCAGGGGCATATCATTCTTGTCTGTAAGTTTTATTTCATTTGCCGCCGAGACATTCGTTAATTTGGCATTTATCACCAACGAACCTTGACTTGACGATGTGTTGTTGGTATTAAGAATATCAACAACAGGTGACGGGCAGCTAGTGAAATCAGAAGCTGATGCAGGAGGCTTCGGTGCTGGCCGAGGGGGACGAGTGTTATTAGATCCACCAAGTCTGAATCTCACAAACGCTGATGTGTAATGGTATAAATCATTTTCGAGCATAGGCACTTCTGATACATAGCCATCAAATTGATCCCCACGCGTAAATGTTGTTTTGTGCTCTAAACCAATTGATGCATTACCAAAATCATAGGCCAAACCAAACCCGAGACTAGGCATAAAATATTTTTGTTTGTCAATAAGATTTGTTTCGTAGTCAAAGTCTAAGTTATTGTTGAGCATCTGCTCTTCTGAGTATAGCGTAGTTTCACCAAACTCATCAAGGGAGGTCAAATCTGCCATAATTGTTTTCCAGGAAAAGCCAACCCCTCCGAAGATGTACGGGTCAAGACCTGTTTTCTCACGTAGCCTATTCAGGTGTATGACTAATTCTAGGCTCAAACGATCTAGTTTGGTGTAATAATTTGGAATGAATCCACCATAAGCACTATTGTATTGGTCATAAATCAATTGTGCAGCATCACTTATTGATGTCATAGATGAGTCTAGCTCTGTGTTTTGTCCATACCAGTGCCCACGAAGATATCTTCCTCGCAAGTCAAAACTCAACATTTTACCGTATTCGTAATTATAGGATTTACCGAGAAATAGACTCCATCCTGATGGATTTGTGGATCTTAATGACTCTGTTTGAGGGTCTCTGACTTCCCATGAATTACTAATATCGGAACTGCTCCATGTTGCTCCATAATTAAACCCAATAAACCATTTGGAATCATAATTATTTTTATTTTTTTGTCCATGGATGCTTCCAAAGATCAATAAGATGAATGTGAGAAGGTATATTTTTTTCATATCGGTGCGGTTTTCCTACAGCGTGTAATTATTGTGCCAAATTAATTAAAAAAGATGCGATTTGTGTTGACTCCTTAGTAAACAGGCCTGAAGGACCTTATTTTATTATGGTTTTAGTCAATTGTTAAAGTTCTGTTATTTTATTTTTGATAGTATTCGTAGCCTGTAAATCGAATAATATCCATGAAATTAGTGCTTGGATTTCGACGGATTATAGAATAAAGAAGCTGTGTTTTTGTATCATAAATGATCTGCAGGTCATTGACCAAAGTGTTCATTTTTTTTTGAAGACGTTCCGTTAGATTACCAAAAGGGTCATATGAATAAGCAATAGTTTCAACAGGTTCAGGGTTTTTACCATAAAAGGTTTCAATTTCACTCAAGTATCCTTTGTCGCCATAACGATATTTTTTGATTGAAAGTGTGCCACTTCTCTTAAGCTTGTCATGAGAGGAAACGAGGTACCCATCGTCATCAAATGTGTCAAATGAAATCAGATAGGGTAGGCCGTAAGAATTATGTGTCGTTCTTTTTATACCATTGTAGGTAAATGTCTCCTCGTTGACCTCAGTTCTGTTTATGGTTCCTCCAGAGTCGTCAATGGTTACACGAAAATTTATGATTTTAATCAACCTTTGAAGACTGTCATAGCTCATCTTCTTTTCCGTGATTCCGCCATATTCACTTTTTTTGATGGTACTTAATGTGCCCTCTTGATTATATCCGTAATAATGAACAAGCGTATCTATTTTCTTACCATTCCATTTTAAATCCAAAATGGATGTTAGTCTTCCTGTGCGGTCAAAATTATAGCTGTAGCTTCCAGGTGCTTCTCTAATCCGTTCTCCATTTTTTTTAAAAGAGTAAGATCCCTGTATTTTTTTTATGCCGTTTTTTTTAATGAATTGTTCATTGAAGAATTGAGGTTTATTAAACGCTTGACCATTTTGGTTCAGTATCATTTGGCCCTGTATAGGCAGGCAATTAATACATAACGCGAAATAAAAAATATAATTCTTCAAGGTCTATGCTAAATTAAGAAGTAGTTTCTTCCAGCCAAGTTCGTTTTCTAGGATATCTTCAATCGCTGTAAGTTCAACTCGTTCTTGCTTCATCGAGTCTCTAAATCTAATTGTTACGGTTTGATCCTCCTTACTTTGGTGGTCAATGGTTATACAAATTGGTGTTCCAATTGCATCTTGTCTTCGGTATCTTTTTCCAATCGAATCTTTTTGGTCAATTTGAAAGTTATAATCGAATTTGAGTTTGTTTGCCAATTCATCTGCAATCTCAGGAAGCCCATCTTTCTTTACTAGGGGTAAAATTGCCACCTTAACAGGAGCTAATGCTGCAGGTATTTTTAGTACTGTTCGTGTCGTATCCCCCTCTAAAACCTCTTTTTTGAAGGATGCACTGAGAATGGCGAGAAACATTCGGTCTAAACCAATTGAAGTTTCAATCACATATGGTACGTAGCTTTTATTTAATTCAGGATCGAAATAGCTTAGTTTTTTACCTGAATGTTGTTCGTGCTGCTTTAAATCAAAATCGGTTCTAGAATGAACGCCTTCAAGTTCTTTAAAACCCATTGGGAAATCAAATTCTATATCACATGCTGCATTTGCATAATGTGCAAGCTTTATATGGTCATGAAATCTATGTAAGTCTTCTCCCAAGTTCAAGTTTTTGTGCCACTTTTCTCTTTGTGACTTCCAATAGTCATACCATTTTAGCTCTTCTCCAGGCGGCACAAAAAATTGCATTTCCATTTGTTCGAATTCACGCATTCGAAAAATGAATTGTCTGGCGATAATTTCATTCCGAAAGGCTTTTCCAATTTGTGCAATTCCAAAAGGAATTTTCATTCGGCCAGATTTCTGAACATTTAAGAAATTGACAAAGATTCCTTGAGCGGTCTCTGGTCTCAGGTAAATTGTTGAGGCATCTCCTGCTACAGATCCCATTTCCGTTGAGAACATCAAGTTAAATTGTCTTACCTCTGTCCAGTTCTTTGATCCTGATATTGGACATGATATTTCTAGTTCAACAATAAGGTTTCGAAGTGATTCGAGATCATTTGCTTCCAATGACGTTTTCATTGAGGACTTTATCTCGTCTATTTTTCTCTGATTTCGGAGAACGTTGGGGTTGGTTTTTCGGAATTCTGTTTCATCAAAGGTTTCACCAAACCGTTTTTTACCCTTGGTTATTTCTTTTACTATTTTTTTATTGATTTTCTCCATATGCTCCTCCAAAAGAACATCTGCCCGGTATCTTTTTTTGGAATCTTTATTGTCAATTAAAGGATCGTTGAAAGCATCAACATGTCCCGAAGCCTTCCATGTTTTAGGATGCATAAATATGGAGGCGTCCAGACCTACAATGTTTTGGTGCATTTGTGTCATCGATTTCCACCAATATTGCTTAATGTTATTCTTGAGTTCTGCACCGAGCTGCCCGTAGTCATATGTGGCTGCGAGTCCATCATATATTTCCGAAGAAGGAAAAACGAAACCATATTCTTTGGCGTGAGAAATGATTTCCTTCAGCTTATCTTGTTTTTGTTCCATGAAACAAAGATAGTGCAGTTCTCTACTTCTTGACGAATATTGAGATAAATAATAAGGGAATATTGTATTACATTTGGTTCATGATTTTACAGCTAAACGATAGGGAATTTATCAATACTTTAAAACCAATTGATTTGTCAATAGAGCTTAAAGCACAAGAACAAAGCTTAAAGGCATGGGGGCAAGGAAACCCTAAGATAGAACCCGTTCGAGATGATAACTTTATCGGAAGCGTTGCAGAAGGAGGTGTTGTTAACTTTAAAAATATTTTTTTTAATCCTCATGCCCATCTAACCCATACCGAATGTTGTGGCCATATCACAAAAGAATTTCATTCTGTTAATGATAGCTTAAATAGGTATTTTTTTAATGCGCAGCTAGTTACTGTTGAGCCAGAAAAAATCAATACTGATTCAGTAATTACTTTGCAACAGATTCGTGATCTTGATTTAGATGAAAATACTGAAGCAGTTGTTATAAGGACCCTTCCAAATAATGAATATAAAAAGAGTTGTACCTATACGGGTACGAATCCGCCCTACATAGATAGTCGCATAGCTCAATTTCTTATTGATCGTGGAGTAGAGCATCTTTTGGTTGATTTACCTTCCGTTGACAAAGAGCAAGATGATGGAGTACTAGCTTTTCACCACGCTTTTTGGAACGTTCCAGAAAACCCAAACAAGACGAGAACAATTACAGAGTTTATATTTGTTCCTTCAAATGTTGAGGATGGCTTGTATATTCTCAATCTTCAAATGAGTGCTTTCTGCAATGACGCTAGTCCAAGTAGACCAATATTATATTCAAGGGAACGACGAAACCTTTGAGAAAATCAATAGGGATGTAAGGACAGGGCTTCTCACACAGTTGGTCCAAGTTGGACCTTGCTAAAACTATTAAACTCTTATCATTAGATGATACAAATCTAGCTTCT
>MDSY01022233.1_pt1 | contig 22091 bp, 19 predicted proteins | sample 811131 | NCBI WGS metagenome assembly MDSY01 (sample SAMN05326643, study PRJNA326480) | marine metagenome | isolation source: seawater | place: Atlantic Ocean: South West | collected 2010 | reverse complement strand
TTATAATGCATTGGCAAATTGCCCTTCTAATACTTTTTGCAAATCCTATTGTTATATATTTTACTAAAATATTAGGAAATCATGTTAAGGAATTAAAGAAAAAAGAAAATTCAGCTTTCGCAATCTTTCAGCAATCATTAACTGAAACACTTGATTCAATACATCAAATACGTGCTAGTAACAGAGAAAAACACTACTTCAGAAGAGTAATTGAAAATGCAAGAGACGTAAGAGAACATGGTGTTTCATTTCAATGGAAAAGTGATGCAGCAAATCGATTAAGTTTCGTCGTTTTCTTATTTGGCTTTGATATATTCAGAGCAGTATCTATGATCATGGTAGTTTTTTCTGGATTATCAATTGGTCAGATGTTTGCTGTCTTTGGTTATCTTTGGTATATGATGGGGCCCGTACAAGAGATACTTAACATTCAATATTCCTTTTATAATGCTAATGCTGCTCTAAGTCGTATTAATAACTTATTAACACTAGAACAAGAGCCGAATTATCCACATACAATTAATCCTTTCGAAAATAAAAATACTGTTTCAATTGATATTTCTGATTTACGTTTTTCTTATGGTAATAATCCTGATGTGCTTAATGGAATAAAACTTCAAATTGAAGCTGGCGAAAAAGTTGCGCTAGTGGGCGCGAGTGGTGGTGGAAAATCAACACTAGTTCAAGTGTTGATAGGATTATACCCAGTAAAAAGTGGAGATATACTGTATGACAACGTATCAGTCAAAAATATTGGTCTGGATGTTGTTAGGGAACACGTAGCCACTGTACTACAAAATCCTGCATTATTTAATGATAGTGTTAGGGTAAATCTAACACTAGGTCGTGATATTAGAGATAAAGAACTGTGGCATGCACTTGAAATAGCGCAACTCAAAGATACAGTTGAACAACTTCCAAAAAGACTAGATACCATAGTGGGACGCCAAGGGATCAGATTATCTGGTGGTCAGCGTCAGCGACTTGCAATTGCAAGAATGGTGCTCAGCAAACCAAGTGTCGTAATCCTTGATGAAGCGACCTCAGCATTGGATGCTGAAACTGAATATCATCTTCATGAGGCGCTATCTGATTTTCTCGTTGATAAAACAACAATTATTGTTGCGCACAGACTAAGTGCCATAAAACAAGCAAATCGTGTATATGTATTCGAGTCTGGTCAAATAGGGGAGCAAGGAACACATCATCAGCTGCTCACTCAAGACGGTCTTTACGCGAAGCTCTATGGTGTACGGCAGTCGCATTCATGAAAAAATATTGGATAGCTTAATAGATCAAAAGATTAGTATTGCTGTGTAACAATACTTTTAAATTTAAACATTGATAATTTTATAACGAATTCCAACGCCTCTAAATCTTCACCAATACCATATTGATTTTCTTTATGACTACCTAATGCTAATAATCCGTCCAAACCGTTATAATTAATCGGTATCAATAAATTTGATTTTATTTTTTTAGTATCAGAACCAAATAAAATTTGTAATTGTTCTTCTTGCAAGCTACTACATAACGACTTATTTCTATTAAATATCTCCGTAAATAGAAAACGTATTCTAGAATTACTACCAACAAAAAATATATTTTTTATATTTTTTATATCAAAATTATCATTAAAAATAAATAATCTAAAATAATTAGTACTTTGGAATTTAGTTAGAAATGAAAATAAAAATTCTCCATATTCTTCTAATGTACCAATATCGAGTATTGTTAGAATAGAATCTCGAATACCTTTTCTCCTTTTTGCTTCCTTACTTTCAGCTTTCATGTGAGCTATAGCCGCATTTTTAAATCGAGCATTTTCCTCGCGCAGAACTTTTACTTGACGTTCAATTAATGAATGCACATTGCCCTTTAATTTATGAGGCACTAATAACTCTATCAATAACGATTCGTTTTCAAATAAAAAATTTGGATTTGAAATAAGATAGGATATGACACTTTCCTGAGAAAGCGATTTTTTCTTTTTCTTGTTATTATGTGGGTGAGTCAAATTTCTGTGATCGATAAATTATAACTGATTATACTATTTTATTTATATTTTACAAAAAAATTACTATGCGAATTTTGATAATAATATTCCTAATGATAGGCACCGGTGCCTGTCAAAATAATAATTATAAAATTGTGTTAATCAATGGATTAACTATGGGAACCACCTATAGTATAAAAATTAAAACGGCTGATGCCGTAGTTAATCAAGAAAAAATACGTGCTGACATCGAAAAAATACTATTAGAAATTAATCAGAAAATGTCGACATATATAGTAGATTCAGAATTATCCGTGATCAATTTTTCAAATAGCTTAGATTCGAATCTCATATCTGATGACTTATTCAAAGTAATCTCTCATGCAAATACTATAAGTAAAACTACAAATGGAGCGTTTGATATAACGGTTGGTCCTTTGGTAAATCTATGGGGTTTTGGTCCTAATAAATCAGAAAATAAAATACCATCTAATGAAGAGATTGAATTAATAAAGAAAAACATTGGATATAAGAAAATCTATCTAAACAAGGAAACTACAAGTATAAAAAAATTACACCCTGATCTATATGTAGACCTCTCAGGAATAGCAAAAGGTTTTGCAGTAGATAAAATTGCACTATATTTAAATAGCTATAACTTAGAAAATTATTTAGTTGAAATTGGTGGGGAGTTGATTGCTAAAGGGACAAATGAAGATAATGAAGTATGGCAAATAGGAATTGAAAATCCTAATAATAATCTTGCAAAAATTATTGGACTTAAAGATATAGCCATGGCTACATCTGGTGATTACAGGAACTACTTTGAAAAAAATGGAGTGCGCTACTCGCATACAATTAACCCGAATACCGGTAAACCAATAAAACATAAATTGGCATCAGTTACCGTACTGGATAAAACAGCAATGAACGCAGATGCTCTGGCGACAGCATTCATGGTCTTAGGTCCAGCAAAAACAATAGAATTGGCAAATGAACTAAAAATAGGAGTATATTTAATCATAAAAAATGATGAAAATTTTTATGAGGAATACAATGAATATTTTGAGCCATTTATTTCAAAGTAGTTAGATGGATATTATTCTTTTTTTGATCTGTCTTGCAGCTGTAATTATCTTTTGGATTGATTCGCTAGCTGCTCGTGAGGTAGCAATATCATTTGCAAAAAAATATTGTGGGGAAATAAATTTACAATTTCTAGATGAAAGTGTGGCGGTAAAAAAACTAAATACGGGACGTAATACCGCAGGTAATTTTGTATTTTATCGGTATTATTATTTTGAATTTAGCACCGATGGTATTAATAGATTCAGTGGTAATGCCTTTCTAATAGGGCAAAAACCGCAATCTATTCGATTAAATCACCCTGATGGTATAATCATACAAGAAACTAGAATTAATAAATAAATATTGACGAGGAAACTATAATGCCTTCTTTTGATGTGGTTTCAGAAATTGAGCAGCAAGAATTGACTAATGCTATCGATCAAGCAAATAGGGAAATTAGTACGCGTTTTGACTTCAAGGGAACAGATTCAAAAATAGATCTCAATGAATGGGTGCTAACGATTGTATCTAAATCAGAATTTCAAATTAAACAAATAAATGACATCCTAAAAAATAAACTTAATAAACGAGGAATAGACATACGATGTCTTGAATATGAAGAAATAGTAGAAAATAATAATGAGGCTAGGCAAATTATAAAAATAAAAAAAGGAATAGATAAAGATAAAGCAAAATTAATTGTGAAGATGATAAAAAATAGTAAGCTAAAAATACAAGCCTCAATTCAAGGTGAACAGGTGAGAATTTCTGGAAAAAAACGTGATGATCTACAAAATGCAATCTCCGAACTAAAAAAAACAAAGATAAACATTCCTCTTCAATATATAAACTTTCGCGATTGAAAACTTCAAGTGTCTGAATATTCAACAATCGACTTACATACACATTCGAATAAATCGGACGGTCAATTAACGCCAAAAGATCTTATAAATAAGGCATCAAATAATGGAATAAAAATGATGGCACTTACTGATCATGACACTATTTCAGGACTCGAAGATGCAAAAAAAGAGGCTATAAAACGACATATCAAATTAATAAATGGCGTTGAATTATCAACGCAATGGCAAAATAGATCCATTCATATTGTAGGACTGAATTTAAATATCAATAATTTAGATTTAATTAATGCATGCAAAAAATTAAGTTCATTAAGACAGGATAGAGCAAAAAAAATTGGTCAAAAATTATCTAAAGCTGGTATTGAAGGTGCCTTTGAATATGTAAAGAAAATTTCTGGTGGTGAAAATATCACACGTCATCATTTTGCCAAATTTCTAATAGAAAAAAAATATGCAAAAAATAATTCGGATGTATTTAAACGTTTTCTTGTTAAAAATAAACCAGGTTATTATTCACCTAAATGGCCAGAACTTAGTGAAATAATAAATCTTATTAAGAAAGCTAAAGGAATTGCAGTAATAGCGCATCCGCTAAGATATAACATGACGGCTACAAAATTGGAAAGTTTAATCGAGGAATTTAAAAGTCTTGGGGGTGCGGCAATCGAGGTAATCACAAGCCATGATCAAAAAAGTGAAATTCTACTGGCTTCAAATATTGCAAAAAAATATGGGTTATCTGCATCCATTGGCTCAGACTTTCATAATGAAAATAATACCTGGAATAAATTTGGAAAGTTACCGCATCTTCCTAGTGATTTGAAACCAGTTTGGCATTTATGGGAAGAAAATAGTTAATAATAAACTACAGATAACTAGATTTTTATACTAAAACAAACGCCTTTTTGGTCTTGTAAATTACTTGCTGAAATTACTCCGCCATGAAATTCAGCAATAAGTCTTGCAATAAATAATCCCAAACCTAAATGCGGGCCCGCATCAGTTCTGTTGCCAGGTATTGAAACCATTGAATTAAATAATTCATCAGTCATATTCTGTGGTAAAGGAGAGCCATAATTAATAATTTCTATTGTTGCGTGATCTAAATTATGAATTAAATTTATAAGTATTGGCTTATCAGGATGTGAAAAATTTACCGCATTACTAATAATTTTGTCCAACATCTGAGAAAATAATTCGCCATCAACATTCATTTCAAAATCATCACTAGGCGTGTTTAAATCAAATTCTTGATTTGGAAACGCATTTCTGTAGCCATCAATGCATTGTTCTAAAAAAGCATTCAAAATTATGCTTTGTTTATCGCCCTCTTGAAGAGCCTGTTCAATGCTGGCGGCTTCACTTAATCTATTTAAAAGATTTTGTAATCGATCAAGTCCTTGCTTAGCACGATTAAGCGCCTCTTTTTTTTCATCCTCACGACTTTCTTTCTCCATTCTATCTAAGGAAGATTTAACAATAGTCATGGGTGTTCTTAGCTCATGTGATAAACGTCCGGTCATACCCTCTAGATAATGATGATATTGGTCTAGTCGCTTCAGGATACTGCTAAAACTTCGTGATAACTCGCCGATTTCATCGCTGGAACTACTTGAAGTAAATTCTCCCTGTACTTTCCCGTGCTCATCAATCGCACTAGTTGCATCACGATTCAGTTTTATAAGTCTAGATGATAATCGACTAGCAAATAATAATAGAAGAAGAACGATAAAAGCTAGTGTGAATAGAGCTTCGTCAAAAAAATCAGATAATACCTGTCTTTGCATAAACTGAATATTATTTGTAGTTTCTTCAACAACAACAGCACCGATAATTTCTTTATCAAAATAAATAGGAGTCGCAGCAGACACTATAACCGCCCTATTATCTGGTGATGAACGCCATTTTGTTTTTTGAATCCCCTTTAACGCGCTTTCTATCTCCACACCTTTAAGTTGTGACGCGCCTGCTAAATCATCCTCAAATTGATCATAAGCTGGCGGGAGTAAAAAGGTATATAGAATATTAAAAACATTCTCTTTTAATTTCTGTTTTAAACTGCCAGTACTAGCTAACACTAAGCCATGTTTATCAAGTATCCATATTCTTTTTCCTACTTTATCAATATGATCCGGAATTTTATCTATAATGTCTTTTGACGAACGAACAATTTTATTTGGTTCAATTGCAAAAGTCCTTATTACATTTTTTGCGCCATTCCTAATATCATAATCATTAAATACAAAACCTAGATTATCACCGATCATATCAAGTGGAATTTTTACTTCTATATTAAAACCTTTATTAGTCTCTTGAATAAATGACTTTAGATTTGTAAGTGGCTTTTCTTTTTTTTCTTTAATGAGTGTATATTCATTGAAGAACTCCTGAATTGAAAATGGATTGACAGCGCCACTTGTTATAGGACTAATATAGATTTTTTTTAGTCTTGCGTACTTGTCACGATATACTAAAACTATATGATCGCCATTAATCTCATTACTTCCAGGTGTTCGATAGATTAATTGATCATCCTCAACCTGAAGTAAAATATTGTAAGACTGCCTATCCTCACTCAAAAATAGTCTAAAATTATCTTTATTTGTCAGTGAAATAGACTCAAATGAGCGCGACCACTTAAGATATGATCTCCAATCACTTATATAGCCATCTATCTCTATAAGATGATTATTTAACTTGTGAACATATAAAGCATCCTTTTCCTCTGAGAAACTTGTTCTAAAAAAACTTGGTTCATTATCTAAACCACTTGCAACAGCAGTTGATATATATGCTAGTGATTTTTCGAGTTCTGACCTCAAATAGGTCTCTGTTTGCTTTATATACTCAAAACCAATATATGGGATAATCAAAACTGAAATTGACATCAGCATTAATTTACTACGTAGGGATATTTTTATTTTGGAATTAAACATTTAAAAATAATGTAGTCCTTAAGATTTCCAACGATAGCCAACACCATAAACAGTTTCAATTTGATTAAAATTTTTATCCTGCTCTAGAAATTTTTTTCTTATTCTTTTTAGATGCGATGTAATTGTATTATCTGCAACAATTTGATTTCTATCTTTTTGATACGAATCATTCATTAATTGATCTTTATTTTTCACGTGACCTACTCTTTTCGCTAATGAATGAACCATCCAAAATTCAGTTAAACTTAAATCTATTTTTTTTCCATCCCACTCAACTCTTAAACGATCAGCATCCACAGTCAATTTGCCACGAACTATTTGATCTCCTCTATTTTCAGTTAATTGCTGAGCATCGATACGCCGAAATAACGCAGCTATGCGGGCAAGCAAATTATCCATGGAAGTATCTTTACTAAGATAATCATCAGCACCTAACCTCAAACCGCTAACCATATCAAGATCAGAATCTCTCGCAGTTAAAAATATTATTGGAAGAACAGTCGAGCGAGTGCGTATCTCTCTGCAAAGTTCAAAACCTGCTTCAACTTCATCGCCTAATCCTATATCCAAAATAGCTAAATCAGGTAGATGCTTATCTATAAATGCGATTCCCTCAGATTTAGTTTGGCATGTTAATACTTCATACCCATGCTGTCTTATTGCCTTAGCATAGTTATCACAAATTATAAGTTCATCCTCGACCAGAAGTATTTGTTTTGGCATTAATCTGCTCCCCGTTTTTATGATGTATACACCATAAAACAGTCCTTAAATTATTTAAACCTATTGAGCCTGAATATCACTTTTTTGCCACATTTTATCATCACATTTCCCTAATCCTAGCCTTCTTCTGCCATTTGTAGAGTGTTTAATAGAGTCTAAATTTATTCAAGGTCAAGGAGAAATGAATCATGAAATTATTTAAGACTTTAATTTTAATATGCCTAATAGGTCATCAATCTGTTAATGCAGAAGATACAGAAACTAATTATGCCTCAACTAAAGAAAATATTGGTTTTGGATTAGGCAGTCTAATAGGTGGCTTAATAGCTGGTCCCGTTGGAGCTGTCGTGGGTGCAGGTGGTGGGGTTTGGTTGGGTGATCGTGAAAACAAAACTGACGAAACTATCGCAAGTCTTGAAAAAGAATTGAATGAAAAAAGTATTCAGCTTGCGTACCAACAAAATGAGTTAGCTGAAACTAAATCTAAATTTCAGCAGGAATTTCAAAAAGTCATGCTGAAAAAAGAAATTCATTCGTTGGAAAAACTGAGTGATGGAATCTCATATACAATATATTACAAAACTAATGATGCAAAAATTAATCAAGATATACTTCCAGAAATACATAACTTAGCTAAATTATTAAAAGAGTATCCAAAAATTCAAATACAGATTAGTGGGTACACTGATTATCGTGGTTCTGATAATTATAATTTAAAACTAAGTAAAGAAAGAATAGAAAATGTTCGCAATGAATTCTTAAAAGTAGGAATCACCAATAATAGATTCCAAATACAAGCACATGGCGAACGTGAAGCTTCAGCATATGAAGGTGATAGTGAATCATATGTATTTGATCGTCGAGTAACTATTAACTTGACATTAAATCAAGAAACTTAAAATGAGAATTTCTTCCCTCCTCATAATACCTACCTCTCAGTTCTGGCCAAAGCAAGTGGTTCTCACCTGCTTTTGGTCAGAGCAATTTTTTAATTCTATAAAAAAAATAAACTAAGAATTCGGAGAAAATAATGCATACGCTTTTGAAATCAACATATGAAAATCCTATTCCTATTGAAAAAAAAATAAAATTAAAAGATAAGATTAATCCAGTATTAAGTAATAAATGTCGTCGTCGTCTCAAGTATATGCATCACTCTAGTTTCGATTGGAAATATGGCGGGATATCCTCACCAATAAAATTTATTGATCGAGATAGCGTTGAATATTCTTTAGAAACAGGTAGCAATGGCGATATTAATGAAAAAAGAATGGCTAAATTGACACTCGATAATGCCATAGCTTTAATCGATCCCGTGTGGGGCGGTGTCTATCAATACTCAACACTTGGTAGGTGGGATATGCCTCACTATAGAAAAACAATAGCAGCACAAGCCGGACATTTAAGACTATATTCGCTTGCATATAGTTACATGAAGTCAGGTAATTACCTGGATGTAACAAAATCGATTCAAAAATATGTTTTGAATTTTATGACGTCCAGAAAAGGTGTGTTCTATACAAGTCAATCAGGTGCTATATCAGGAATAGATTCAGTTAAATATTTTTCTCTTCAAAAATTAAAACGTGAAGAAATTGGAATTCCAGAAATTAATAAACAAGTTTTAACTAGGGATAACGGTTGGTTAATTGAAGCTCTCGGAACACATGCTGAGTACTGTGGAGATACAAAAAGTTTATCTATGGCAATAAAGGCTGCTAAGTGGATTAATGATAATTTTAGAAATTCAGACGGAGGGTATAGAAAAAATAAAACTACCAAAAGTACACAATATTTATCGGACACATTAGCAATGGCGAGAGCAATGTTGCAACTTTATCGATGTACATTTAACAAAAAATATTTGGATTATTCATGTCAATCATTAGATTTTATTAATTCAAATTTTAGAAATAGCTTTTTTGGATTTTGCAATACAATCTATAATACAAATGATAATGCTGCGAGATGTCAAATAGATGAAAATATTTCATTAACACGATTTGCTAATCTCTTAAAATTTTATAGCAATAAAGATAATTATAATGATGTTGTAAAGCATGGCTTACGCTATCTATCAATTCCTGAAGTTGCAACTGCACGGGTTGAAGAGGCTGGAGTTTTACTTGTTGATAAAGAAACACGAATGCCGCCACTAACAATTAATATATTTGGCAATATAGGTAATCCTAAAATTTCTGAATTCTTAAATATCGCACATAGAAAGGAGGGGTGGTATAAATTAATCAAGATCTATGAGTCAAACGCGGATTCGGTATCAATTGAAATTGATGGATTTAAATCAAAACCGGTTTATACCCCAGAAGAACTCAATAGATTACTTCTTACGCACTAACAATATGTACAAATTTAATCACCAACTGCATAAAGTGAAATATATTTCTGCGCTCTTTCCTTTGCTTCTTGCAACTCCTCTGTATTTAGATTCGCCTCAACAATACTAGAATTCAGTTTAGCTTGTTGAAAGTCTGCCGTAACTGCAGCCAACTGAAACCACGCATAAGCTTCAATCAAATCTTTTTTAACTCCTTTACCTTCGAAATACATAAAACCCATACTATTCTGAGCTTCTTTCGAGCCTTGTTTGGCTGCAAGTAAGTACCATTCTCTAGCTTTTGATAAATCTTTCTCTACGCCCTGCCCGAGAAAATACATTAGCCCGAGATTATGTTGTGCACCTTTGCTTCCAAGCTCAGCTGCTTTATTCCACCACTTTATCGCTTCAGGAATATTCTCACTTACCCCCTGACCGCTATAAAAAATTTTGGCAATATTTATTTGCGATGGGATGTAATCCTGGTTCGCTGATTTATAGTACCAATCAAGAGCTTTGGCAATATTCTGATCGACTGATATACCATTGTGATAAAACAACGCTACATTGTGCTGTGCGCCTTTGCTTCCAAGATTAGCTGCCTTGAGATACCACTCAAGCGACTTTGAATAGTCCTGATCAACGCCCTCTCCTTCACGATACATAGTGCCAAGGTAATATTGAGATTCCATATGATTTTCATTTGCAAGCTCAAGAAAACCCTCTAGAGCTATATCATATTTTTGTTTTTCATATGCGCTATATACTTCATCAAAATCAGCGGCAGAGACAGATATGAAGAAGGCCAGAAAAATCATTGGCGACAACTTAACTATATTTTTCATGATGAACCCTTGTTGAAATTATAATTAAGAGACATAAATACCAGCGCTTAGTTCATACAAATGGAGCCAACCATGTAACTTGATTTAAATTCTCTAGTGATAGGTTGGTTTTTTCGATTGATTTGAACAAGGATAATTTTTATTGAGCCCCTCTAAAACTATTTTCTGTGCATCCTCATTTGAACGCGAGGACTGACTTCGCAGATGTGCAATCATATTGTCGGTAGCCTCTTGTATAGGCGTAACTTGTGGATCTATGCAAAAAATCGGTGGGCTTTGATCTGCCTGCTGGAGCGTAAGTACAGTTTGAATCAACCCAAAAAGGTATCGCATACAATACTGGTTGGGTGCACCAGGCGAGGAATTTTCCTCACACCCTGACAGTAATTCACCCGCAGTAAGCATTGCTTCATGATCATCAGCAGACACTTGTAATGGGTTGAATAATATTAGACTCGATAATATAAAAAATACCTTTTTACATAAATGCATAGCATCCTCGTGTTGTAATTTGTTTACTATATATAATTAAATTTTAAAGCTGTCGTTTCTATCATCCTGATACCGAAATCAGAAATATGATAAATAAAACAACGACACCTATTGGTATCAATGCGCCCGCCCAATCAGGATTTTCTACGTTTTTACTTTGTTCAATAGCTTTTTTTATTCCGGGCCAGAATAAAAATGTCACAATAACTGCGACCATTCCAAGTAAAATTTGTTCCCATAAATTCATCTATAGACACCTAATAATTTCACTATATGGTCATGTTGTATATGATGAACAAAATTAAAAGATAATTATTTATCTTGCGTCCTTTGTGGGATGTGAACAAAAGATATTGCACTTAGCTTTGATAGTTGTAAAAAATTTCTAAATGCTTATTTAAGAGGTCACTTCGACTTCAACTGCATGCAGACCCTTTGGTCCTTGCTCTGCATTGTACGTTACAGCCTGCCCTTCATTTAATGTTTTAAAACCTTCGGCTTTAATTGACGAAAAATGAACGAAGATATCATCTCCACCCTCATCCGGCTCAATAAAACCAAAACCTTTCGATTCGTTAAACCACTTAACTTTACCGCTACTCATCTTGCTGAACTCCTTTTAATTTACTTAATTTATATAAAATTTTCTTACTCATATTAGTCGTAACTACTAAAAAATAAAACATCATTTTATATGTAAAAAAATTAAAGCTCTAATTTCTTTCTATATCGACAATAATTATCATTTTTATTGATAATGATTATCATTTAGGTTATTATTCCTATTCAATTACATGTAAAAAACTAGTTTTTTAGTAAATAGAGAGGGATATTTATGAATACGAATAATCACATTAATAGAGTTATCTACATGATTCTATTCATGTTTTTTACTGTCTCTGCCGCTAAAGCAGCACCGACAGCAGAAGAAATGTGGCAAACTATACAAGAACAGCAAAAAGTTATTGAAGAGCTCCAGGAGCAACTTGATGCTACCGCAGAAGCTGTAGAATCTGGTGCTGGTGGTGCAACTGGTAATTGGGCTGATAAAACTCAGATGGGCGGCTATGGTGAACTTCATTACAAATTTGGTGATGGAACAGATCAAGTCGACTTCCACCGTTATGTCCTATACATAGGTCATGACTACACCGATAACATCCACTTCTTCTCAGAATGGGAATTAGAGCATTCATTAGCTGGAGAGGGTAAAGAAGGTGAGGTTGAATTAGAACAAGCATGGATCGAAATTGACCTTAGTGAAAATCATCATTTCCGTGCCGGTCTTGATATTCTACCTGTTGGTATGTTGAATGTTACACATGAACCTAATACATTCTATGGAGTTGAACGAAATGAAGTAGAAAAAAGAATCATTCCTTCAACTTGGTGGGAAGCAGGTTTTGGTTTCAATGGGGAAGTTGCACCAGGTGTTAACTATGACATCGTACTTCACTCAGGGTTAGAAACGAGTAGCAACATACGATCTGGTAGACAAAAGGTAGCAGAAGCAAACGCAGAATATCCGGCAGCAACTGGTCGACTCCGTTATACCGGTGTTCCAGGTCTTGAATTATCTGCTTCATACCAATTCCAAAGTAACATCGGTGGTGAACTAGTATCAGGAAATGATGCTCACTTATTTACAACTCATGTCGATTATAAACATAGCTCGGGTTTAGGTTTCCGCGCTCTTTATGCGGGATGGGATATGAATAAGAACTTATCAGCTGATGGTAAAGACTCAGAAGGTTGGTATGTTGAGCCAGCCTATCGTTGGACTGTGGGTAATAGTAATACCGACGTAGGTGTCTACATTAGATACGAAGACATAGACAGAGGTTTTACAGGCTCTAGAAACGAAGAAGAACGTACCTCAACAGGTTTTAATATCTGGCCACATCCAAAGGTAGTGTTCAAAGGTACCTTTGAATCGGTTAAAGATGTTGATGACAATACAACCACAGATAACTTCTATCTTGGTGTAGGGTATTCGTTCTAAATAATAAATTTTAAGAATTATCGTACCAACGGTAATATCCTCGTGGTGATATATTTAGGGCACTTTTGTAAGTGCCCTATTTTTTTTGTAGGCTTATAACTAAATATGACAAAACTGACTTTATATATCTTTTTATTTCTACTAACTCAGAGTTGGAGTTTACACTCTTATGCAAAGGGAACTTACTTAGAACCTGAAAAATTTTTATCGGACGTGTTTAACAATAACCCTCCAAATCCAAAAAAACTATGGCTTAAAAAAGAGCTAAAGAAAGAAATAAAAAAAATACTGGGAGATGAATTCAAGCCATTACGACTTCGGTATTGGGATGATGGGTCTAAAAAAGCCTGGATTTTAGAGAGAATTGGCAGAGACAAGCCAATTACGACTGGATATGTTACTTCAAAAGGAAAGATTTTAGATGTGAAAGTACTAGTTTTTAGAGAATCAAGAGGATGGGAAGTAAGATATCCTTTTTTTACAGAACAATTTGCAGATGCCTCTCTTAAGGCTGATACGAAATTAGATAGAAAAATTGATGGTATTAGTGGAGCAACATTGTCAGTTGATGCTTTGATAAAATTAGCACGTCTAGCTCTATTTCTAGATCAATATATCGATAATAAAAATTGAAAATAAATAATTGCATCTTAGAATAGGTGTATGTTTCTTTTTATACAAAGGTGGCACAAAAAGATAGGAATATTCATCGTAATATTTGTTATTTTTCTTGCAATTAGCGGTATCGCATTAAACCACAGTGAAAAGTTCAAGTTAAATACAACATTTATAAAGATGGAATGGTTGCTTGATCTTTATCAAATTAGCCCAAACTCCGAACCTATCGCATACCCTTCCTACAATAACAACTGGATAACACAACTTGGTCAACGTGTTTATTTCAATGACATAGAAATTATTACTAATGTAGAAAACCTAATAGGTGTTGTTTATATAAATAACACATTTGTCGTTGGTTATGATGGAAAATTAATGGTGCTTACTGAAGATGGTAAACTTTTAGAATCTTTATCAGGTGCCGAGGGTGTTCCCGCAGGGATGAAAGCAATTGGTGTTGATGATAAGGATAATGTAATAATTAAATCGGCACATGGTTATTATCGCGTCAATTTGGATATTTTGAACTGGAATGAACATGATCTGCTTTCTGCAAATTGGTCGGACACATCAAATAATATATCCGAGAAACTAAGAATTGCTATTTTTAACGAGTACCGCGGCAAAGGTCTGACAATTGAAAGAGTATTGCTTGATATGCATAGCGGCCGTGTTGTAGGAAAATGGGGTACCTACTTTATGGATCTGGTTGCAATTCTAATGCTTGTTATTTCCGCTACCGGCATTTGGATGTGGCTTAAAAGGCGAAAGTAAGAAAAATTAAATGCCTCTATACAAATAAAATGGCGCGCCCGGAAGGATTCGAACCTCCGACCCCCTAGTTCGTAGCCAGGTACTCTATCCAACTGAGCTACGGGCGCATTTCAAATCTTGATGTAAACTTCCCATTGTAATATAAACCAAAGGCTTGGTATTTAATACCTGCCAGAGGAATTTATGGTAATAATTAATATACAAACAGTAAGTTTGCGCTCATACAGATTAGACCCCGAATGATATATTAGATAGAAATTGAGTCAAATTAGTAAAAAAAACTAAAAAAATAATTAGTATATTGAAGTAAAGACCTGATTTTTTTGTTAATCTTTGCAAAAATAGTTGGCATTCCTGAATAAGAAAAATAGATATAATTTGCAATAAATTAAAGGAAAAAAATCACCACATGGCGAGTAAAGAATCAATTTTTCAAGTTGCAATAATAGGTTCTGGACCAGCTGGTCTTAGTGCAGCAGCGCATGCATCTGTATTAGGTTTACGACACGTATTGATTGAAAAAGCAGATCATGTGTCGGACACAATTTACAAGTTTCAGAAAGGTAAGCATGTTATGGCAACTCCGGACGTGCTTCCCTTGCGTTCAGATATCGATTTTAAAATGGGAAGCAGAGAAGATGTTCTCGATAGATGGAATCTAGCATTAAAAAATCACCAAGTTAATATTCTATACAATTCTGAAGTTAAATCTGTTTCAGGAACAAAAGGAAAGTTTGAACTTACACTAAAAAATAAAGATATTATTAGAGCAGAATCAATCGTTCTTGCAATAGGTCTTCAAGGTAATCTGAATACTTTACGAATACCTGGAATAGATGATGTCACGCATATTCAATATCAATTAGATGACCCAGATGAATATGAGCATGAAACTATCATTGTTATCGGTGCGGGTGATGCTGCAATAGAAAATGCACTTGGTTTGTGTACGCATAACACAGTTTATATAGCTAATCGTGGTAATGAATTTTCACGTGCAAAAGAAGCAAATGAAGCTGCTATTTTAGCTGAAATTGATAGAGGACGTATTACTCCCCTATACAATAGTAGTTCAAAGGAATGTTCGGAAGGAACATTAACTTTTGATACGCCTGATGGCGATGTAACAATAGAGTGTGACAGAGTGATTGCTAGACTTGGTGCAGCACCGCCACGAAAGTTTGTTGAAGCCTGTGGAGTTACTTTTCCATCTGATGCACGCAGCGCGTTGCCAGAAGTAAGCAAAACCTACGAATCAAATGTTAAAGGCCTATACATAGTTGGCTCCTTAGGTGGATATCCGTTAATTAAACATGCAATAAATCAGGGTTATGAAGTCATTGAATATATCAACGGTAACACGGAATTAGATCCAGCCGATGAACCAATAATTACTAAAACTTTAAAAGATATAAAGGATTTTGATAATGATTCTTTTTTAAAAGAAGTGAGGGCAAGACTTCCTATATTTGAAGAACTAAACCCATTAATGGAAAGAGAAATGTTAGTTGAATCAACCGTAACTGCGCCGCCTAATGGAACAGTAATTTTTGAACGGGGAGATTATACGAATAGTGTCTACACAATATTCAGGGGCTCAGTCAAAATACAAACTAGCGAGGATGATCCATCTAAGTTTGTTGTCTTGGAGCAAGGTGCATTTTTTGGAGAAGTGGGATTAATATCGGGTCGTAGACGTTCGGCAACAATTTTGTCTAATGCAGATGATACGATATTAATTGAAACGCCTCGTCGTACGATGCTTAAATTAAGAGAGGATGTCCGTTCTTTACGAAATTCTATGGATAAAGAGGCTATCGTAAGGCAAATTCAAACTTATATCGCAAGCGCCCTCGACATTAATGCAATACAAAAATTAGCAGACTCAGCTTCAATAGAAACCTTTCGTAAAGGTAAAGTTATATTCAATGAGGGTGATGAGGGTGATGCGCTTTATCTCATAAGTAAAGGCTCAGTGATGGTATCGAAACGAATAGGTGGTAAGGAGGTAACCCTTGCTTACGTCGCTGCAGGTAATTACGTTGGGGAAATGGCATTAATGTCAGATTTAAATCGAACAGCAACAATTAAAGCTGCGGTTGATTGTGAAACAATTAAGATAGATGGTGAAATCTTCCGCAAATTAGTTGATGAAAATCCTTCTCTTCAAAAAGAAATCGAAGAGAAATATGGTGAACGTATTGTTTCAACAGAAAAAATGATAGAGCAACCTGAGGCTGGAAGTATTGTAGAATTTTTAATGGGAGAAGGTATAGGTGAAGCAACTGATGTGCTTTTAATAAACGAATCGTTATGTGTTGGATGTGATAATTGTGAAAAAGCCTGTGCCGAGACACACAGGGGTATTTCGAGATTAAATCGTGAGGCAGGACCAACATTTGCAAACGTGCATGTTCCAACAAGTTGCCGACATTGCGAACATCCGCACTGTATGACGGACTGTCCTCCCGATGCTATTAAAAGAAACCCTGACGGTGAAGTTTACATTACAAATGACTGTATTGGTTGTGGTAACTGCCAAAAAAATTGCCCATATGGGGTAATTCAAATGGCGCCTGAACCACCAGAAAAACCAAATTTGTTTTCTTGGCTTCTTTTTGGAAAAGGTCCTGGACCAGGCGAAGACTATGGTTACCGAGAAAGAGCACCGGAGGATGCTCGCAAAACAGCAGTTAAGTGCGATATGTGTAAGGATATTAAAGGTGGTGCTGCTTGTGTGCGTGCTTGCCCAACTGGGGCGGCGATACGTGTCAAACCAGACGAATTCATGGACTTTATTAGAGACGGGAGCGAGTGATATGAGTTCACGTAATGTCCATGATTCTTTTTTTATCTATAAAGGTCTCAAGTTTCTTTGGTATGCCGTCGCATTGGCTTTTATCTCAATCGTTCTTTATATATGGCATAACCCCCTGGGTGAACCAAATGGCGGATCATGGCTTGGATACACATTGGGGATAATTTCAGCTGTTTTAGTTTTGTGGTTAACTTGGTTTGGAGTTAGAAAAAGGCAATATGCTGTTAGTGCAACAGGATTAAAGGTTTGGTTGTCTGCTCATATTTATCTTGGACTCGCTCTTGTAGTTACCGCAACTCTACATAGTGGTTTTCAGATTGGATGGAATATCCATTCCATTGCTTACATCCTTATGCTGTTAACTGTGTTAAGTGGTGTTGTTGGGGTATTTATTTATGCATATTATCCAAAGCTAATGACAAAAAATCGAGCTGGACTGTCTCTAGATGAAATGATGGGGCAAATTTCAGAACTAGATCAAGATATTCTTAAAGCTGGTCAGCAACTGCCTGAAGAAATAAATACGGCTCTACTTAAAGCAGCCACTGAGACTAGTATAGGTGGAAATATAATAGAAAAATTATCACCAAAAAATATTGACTGTCCAACCTTAAATGCTAGGAATTTAATTGAAGAAAAATTTGCTGATATGGGTCTTCGCGATCAAAACATATCAAAGGTAATCGCTTTACTTGCAAAAAAAACAAAATTACTCAGACGAGCGAGACGCGATATTCAAATAAAAGTAATTCTAAGAGTGTGGTTATTTTTTCATATTCCACTATCGATAGGTTTATTGGCTGCACTTTTCTCTCACATACTAGCTGTATTTTTTTATTGGTAAGAAATGAAAGTACTTATTAGACATCTTCTTAAAAAAACTCGTTCTGGGGGATATGCTCAGCGTGACGAAGATATAGAATCTCCTGCAATTCGCTTTGGACGTGGTTCAGAATGCGAGGTTCACTTAACTGATCCAAGAATTCTATTAATTCAACTTGAAATAACAGAGCGTTCGGGAGAACTATACTTAGAGGGTCAAGGAGATAGTGATTTTCAGGTTAATGATCAAATCCTTACTAAATCAACTGTAAAAACGGGAGATAAAATTCATCTTGGTCCATATGATATCGAGGTCTTAGATAATGAAGATGGATATGATGCTGTATTAACTATTGAGTACTCGCGTCCACTAGGTGATGAATTAGAAGCATTTAAAAAACGATCAAATACACAGTTTGATTCGCTTGGACTCAGTACTAGAGGATGGGCGTGGGTTTTATTTATTGGAATTATCACGCTTGGAATATTGGGGCCACTTACCGCATATACGATAAAATATAAAAAAAATGAAACAGTAAGTGAAACAAAAAAAAATGGAGTTTTAGCAACCGCTGATAAAATTTGGTTGTCAGGCCCTCATTCTAGTGTGCATGCACATTTTGGCGATCGCTGCGAAACATGCCATACAGATGCATTTCAACAAGTAGGAAATAAAGTGTGTTTTGATTGTCATGATGATGCCGGGCACCATGCGGACCCGTCTATATTTCCAAGCGCCTCTTTAGATGGACAACAGTGTCAGGATTGTCATAAAGAACATAATGGCGATCAGGGTTTGCTTATCACCACTGAAAGATTTTGTAGCAACTGCCATAGTGGAATCCTAGATGTTGCTGAGAATTCTAAATTAAAAAATGTCTCAAACTTTAACGAACATCCTCAATTTCGTCCTACACTCATAAAAACTCATCAGCCTTTAACTTTTGAGAGAGTAACGATTGATCAAAAAAAACCAAAACCAATAGATCGATCGAATTTGAAATTTCCACATAATAAGCATCTAAAAGAAAATGGAGTTAGACATCCAAATGGAACACGAACGGTTCTTCAGTGTGGATTCTGCCATGAGCCTGAAACTGGAGGTGTTGCTTTACTCCCTGTAAGTTTTGAAAAACACTGCGCCAGTTGCCACGACTTAAAATTTGAACCTCAAGCACCTAATAGAGAGATGCCGCATGGAAATATTTCTTTAGCAAAAGAATATATTATAGGAACATATGCCGAGTTTGCACTTCGAGGCAATTTTATTGAGTCAAATACATTAAATGATGAAACATCAACTTTTCGTAAACTAATAGGCGATAAACCTGATACTAAAGAAAAAAAGAAGGCGGCTCTAGAATGGGCTGAAGCAAAAGCCGAAGAAATTGTACAAGGAAGATATGGTCGTGGACTATGTGGAGAATGTCACCAAATTGTAGAAAATAAAAAAACGGGTAGATGGGATATAGCAACTGTTCATGTACCAACAAAGTGGCTACCAAAAAGTTTCTTTAATCATAAACCGCACAAAGACAGAGAATGTACAACATGTCATGATGCAACAAAAAGTGAAAAAGCTACCGATATACTGCTCCCGTCAATTACAACTTGTCAGGAATGCCATGGTGGAGAAACAACGACAACAAAAGTAAAAAGCACCTGTACTGAGTGTCATGGCTTTCATCGCGAAGACTTGATGATGCCAAAAGAAAAAATTTAATATAATTATTTAGAATTTACGGCGCAATTCGAGACGAATACCAGAAATATTCTCTGCATTATTAAGAATTCCAATCATTGCGTCCGTCCTTATAAGCCAACGATCATTTAAATTATGCTGATATCGTGCGCTCAATCCGTACTGATCGCCAACAATCGTCGCAGACTGACCGCCAAATGGCTGAACAGTTGCAACTTCAAATACAGCCTGTCTAGATAAATCAAAGAGGTATTGAATACCAATTGCGCCACCAAATACATCTTGAGCAGAGGAATCAAGTTTTGGAAATCCTGTTAAACCGTCGGTTTCAAAGACTATTCCTGTATTTTTAAGAAGCCCATCATTACCACGTACAAGTGGTTGAGGTCTATCCACACCAACGTAAAAATTGCCATATGGAATTAAAGTTGATGGCTTGCTAGTTATAAGTGAGTTCTCTATGAGAATGACAAACCCATCAGCAGTCTGGGTATTGCCTCCATTCGGAGTTTGTCCAAATGTCCAGATACCACGTATTGAGTTTGAAAGTTTCCCTCTATATCTCTTTGTCCATGCTGCAGTCAAACTATGATGATCAAAACCACTTAATATATTTCCATTACGTTTATCATCAATGAAACCATAACCGGCTTCTAAGTATCCTTGTCGAGTTTCCACGAATGCATTTACACCAAAAACATTTCCCTTACTATCCTCTATTTGACCAGCTCCATTTTTTAATGCTGCAGTTGTTACTTTGTCAAAACCAGTGAAAAAGCTAATATCCATATTTGATATATCGTACTTTGGAGAATTCATCGCTGGAATAGCAAATGCAGCACCTACAAATGCGTCATCAAGCCATATTCCATTCTGAAAAAGCAAAGGCATGAAACCAATAGCAAAGGGCAAATCATAAGTTGCCCATTCATTTGTTAATCCCGATTGAATGGCCCCTATATCACCCTCAAAATAAATAGTCTCAAGATTTGCATCTAACACAAAATCGAAGTCATTATGATCATCGCCAAAAAACTCGTGACGAAGAAAATTATTATTCTTATCAATAGGACGAAGAAAAAGATGAATACGTTCTGTTGCGGTTAATTTTAAATCAACATCAAGATTCAACCTTGCAGCAATCTGACCAATCTCCTTGTTGCCATTGTCGTTAAAAGCAAGAGCACTTCTAAAATCACCGTATACAAGTAGCTGTGGTCTTAACAAGTTTTTCTCTCCAATAACATCATAGGTCCTACCCAAAGCACCCTCGGAATAAAGAGGATAACCAAATTCTAGTATTGGACGTGGTTCATCAAATGGAGTTTTTCCACCATAAATTTTTATTTGCTCAGCAACATCATAAACATTATCTGGATATACTGGATCACTTCCAAAAAGATCTGGCTCAAATTCAGATGGACGAACATGAGGATCCATTTCGGGTGGCGCTTGGTGACTTTTATGTTTAGGACTACCACTTCTCTTCTCTAAAACAGTATCGGCGGGTACATCTCTTCTTCGTAAAATACTTTCATCTTTCAAATCATCTTCAACAGGAACAACATCTGCATAATTTATTGAACTATCACTGTGAGAATCTAATTCTGCTATAAGATTAGTTTTGTCTTGTGAGGATAGGTCTTCTCTAATATCAATCAAAACTTTTTTTACTCTCTCCTTGGTGATCAACCATCGCTCATTTTCCCTCCGCATGGAAATAAGTTTTCTAACATCATCGCTGTGATTACTAGATTCATAATTTTGATTAAATACTACGTCGACATTATTTTTACTGTGTTGTGTAATCTTCACATCAGTAAGAGTTACCTTTATATAGCTTGGACTAATGACTCTATTATGACGTTGTTTTTTCCATTTTTTTTTGTTTGATATGTTAGATGGCAAAAAATCTTCAGCGTAAGCTGCAAAATAACCATCAATATCCTGAGATGACCAAACCTTTGACCAGCTACTCAAGGCCTCTTTAACATCATGTTCGATTTTGACTGTTGTGTTCTCCTCTAAAACTTCATTTTTTTTCACTAATTGGAGTTCTGTTTTCTGTCTTATTTTTATAGTTTTTTCCTTTATAAT